>CETN01012645.1_pt1 | contig 12244 bp, 19 predicted proteins | sample 531301 | NCBI WGS metagenome assembly CETN01 (sample SAMEA2622656, study PRJEB7988) | marine metagenome | isolation source: saline water (ENVO:00002010), including
AAAGGTGTTGACGGTGACCTGTCCCTTAAAGCGGTTCTCAATAAAGCTGCACCATTAGGACACTCTCGTAAAAAGCCTGTCTGCTTACATGCTTTGATGCACGGAGGATACAGCCCGTCCAGTAAATACTGGATGACACCATTCGTCAAACTTGTAGTCCAAGGCTAATATAGAGGGGGACGTCGCAAGGCGTCCCCTTTTACCGAGGACCCTTGCCTGAGGAAGAGGGATGATGATTCCCTTCCTAGACGAAGACTGATATGTATAGGCATTAGTCTATACATATCATATCATTATCAATCTTCCTCTAACAAGTTTGAAGATTATAGAGGATTTAATACTTCAGAAACAGAGTTATCAAAAAAAGTCTCTTGTTGCAGTTTGCAAAAAAACAAACAGCAAAGGGTTAAAAATGTGGTTGTTAATTTTTGCACTAATAGTGTTGGGTTTTTATGCCCTAATAAAAAAGTAAAAATAAGTAAAAATAAGTATTGTGCGCAGCGTTAATATGTGCATAATAAAAATTGTAAGCAATAACGCTTACAGGCATTTAAACGCATAGGAGGTAAAAATGCCAAATACTAAAAAGGGTGCAGCTACCCAAAAAGCTACTACTACTACCGCCACTGCTAATGTTGCTACTTTGCAGCATACAGGTAATGAGCTAACGTATTTTGACATATGGCAGTTTGTACAGCAACACGCTGGCGGCAACTTACATAATGTGCAAGTTGTGCCGCTAGGCAATGTACAACTTGACCAGCCGCAGCCAGTGCCATTTGGCTTTAATGGCAAAGCTGGCGGGGTACGTGCCACTATACAAGGTTGGTTATTGCGCGGTGTAAATGGTAGCAATAGCCTTGCCGCAATACTGGCGGCAGCCAAGCCACTAGGCCACAGCAGCAAAAAGCCAATTTGCTTGTTGGCTTTGTTAAACGGCGGCTATAGCCCCAGCAGCAGCACATGGGGTACAGGCTACGTTAAGTTGGTAGTGCAGCCCCAACCTACCCAATAACACCAGCGCAGGGGGGTTACGGGTCCCCCAGCCACCAACACCGCCCAGCTTGGGCGGTGTTTTTTTGTACCCCCGCGAGACCGTCCCCTTGGCTATAGCTTGGTCTGTAGCCATGTTTTGGACATATCGTGTGGTAACAAAAAAGTTTCAGGATATTGACTTTACTCGATCAAAAGCCGAGACCGCCACCCCCCTCATACTGTAGAATCGTCATAGGTTCATTGCCCTAGAAAAATTTTCGATATATTTATAATATATCCGCATTATTGAGGAACCATGGATAATGGATGTTCAATTAGTACCTGAAGAACAATTAAAAAAGTATGCCCATTTATTAGAGCGAGCTGCGGAGATAAACCAAGCAGAGGCCAGCCAACAAGATTTTATGGAGTATACTAAAACGGTTTGGCCTGAATTTATAAATGGACGCCACCATAAAATTATGGCTGAGAAGTTTAACCGTATAGCTAATGGTGATTTAAAACGGTTAATAGTAAATATGCCACCGCGCCATACAAAAAGTGAGTTTGGCAGTTATTTATTACCTAGTTGGTTGATGGGTAAAAACCCACGATTAAAGATAATGCAGACAACACATACGGCTGAGTTAGCTTTTAGATTTGGCCGAAAGGTGCGTAATTTAATGAACTCTGCAGAATATACTAGGGTTTTCCCTGGAGTAGAATTACGTGCGGATAGCCAAGCAGCGGGACGTTGGGAGACAAGTAAAGGTGGAGAATATTTTGCGGCTGGTGTTGGTGGTGCGGTTACAGGCCGTGGTGCAGATTTATTGATTATTGATGACCCGCACAGTGAACAAGATGCACTTAGCCCTACAGCATTAGAACATGCTTATGAGTGGTATACATCTGGTCCGCGCCAGCGTTTACAACCAGGAGGTGCGATAGTTATTATTATGACTCGCTGGGCAGATAATGATTTAACAGGTAAATTATTAAAACAGCAGGGCAGAGATATATTAGCAGATAAATGGGAAGTGGTTGAGTTTCCGGCATTAATGCCAGAGAGTGAAGAACCCCTTTGGCCTGAGTTTTGGAAAAAAGAAGATTTATTAAGTGTTAAAGGTAGTTTGTCAGTTGGTAAGTGGGAAGCGCAATGGCAGCAAAACCCTACTGGCGATATGGCAGCTATACTTAAACGTGAGTGGTGGAATATGTGGGAGAAAGATGATATACCACCATTAGAGTATGTAATGCAGTCTTATGATACTGCGTATAGTAAAAAGGAAACATCGGATTTTAGTGCTATAACTACATGGGGTGTTTTTTATCCTAAAGAGGGAGGACCACCAAACATTATTCTATGTGATGCTAAACGTGGCAGATGGGACTTCCCTGATTTGCGGCGGCGAGCACTTGAGGAGTATAAATACTGGGAACCAGAATGTGTACTTATAGAGGCAAAAGCCAGTGGTATGCCGCTAACACAAGAGTTGAGAAATATGGGTATACCAGTGATGAATTATACACCTAGTAGGGGTAATGATAAATTCACAAGAGTAAACTCTATTGCGCCGTTGTTTGAAAGTGGTTTAGTATGGTCGCCAGATACGCGCTGGGCAGAAGAAGTTATTGAAGAATGTGCAGCGTTTCCCGCAGGGGAGCATGATGATTATGTTGATACAGTTACCCAAGCTCTTCGTAGATTTAGGGAAGGCGGCTTTATACAACATCCCGAAGATTATGAGGAAGAAGAATCTGTCCCTGTACAAAGGATATATTACTAATGGCAATTAACCCCCGTCCAAGCAATATTGACCGCAGTTTATTACAAGCACCTAATGATACATTTAGTGCATTAGAAGATAATTTAGTTGAACAAGAATTAGAAATAATTACAGAAGAAGAAACAGAAGATGGCGGTGCAGAGGTTATTTTTGGCGAAGATGACCAGCCATTAGGGGAAGAGCCAGCTAACTTTTACGATAATTTAGCAGAATTTTTAAGTGATGATACATTAGGTAAAATAGCTACTTATGTATCTGAGAGTGTTGATGATGATAAAACTAGCCGCGATGAGTGGGTAGAAACTTATACAAAAGGTTTAGAACTGCTCGGTTTAAAGTATGAAACTCGCACAGAACCTTTTGATGGTGCTACAGGTGTAATACACCCGATACTAAATGAAGCTGTAACGCAGTTTCAAGCTGGTGCATATAAAGAGATGTTACCTAGCAGTGGTCCAGTAAAAAGTAATATTATTGGTGAAGCTACTCCAGAAGTAGAAGCACAGGCAAAACGTGTGCAAGATTACATGAATTATCAAATTATGTATGAAATGGAAGAGTATGAGCCAGAATATGACCAGATGTTATATTACCTTGGACTTTCTGGTAGTGCTTTTAAAAAGGTTTATCGTGATGATGTGCTTGGCAGACCAGTAAGTAAGTTTGTACCAGCCGAAGATGTAGTCGCACCGTATACTGCAACTGATTTAGCATCAGCAGAACGGATAACCCATATCATAAAAATGTCAAAAAATGAGTTACGTAAGTTACAAGTGACTGGTTTTTATCGTGATATGGATATACCAAAAGGTGAAAATACAGAATCAGATGATGTAAAAGAGGCTTATAACGAAATTGAAGGCAGGGAACCTGCTGGAGATAGTGAAGAAGTCATTTTATATGAGTGCCATTGTTATTTAGATCTGGAAGAATACCCAGATAAAGACCAAAATGATGAAAAAACAGGTATAAAACTACCTTATATTGCTACAATTAGTGCAGATAATGATGAAGTATTATCTGTAAGGCGAAATTATGGTCAAAATGACCCTATGAAAAAGAAAATACCGCATTTTGTGCAATATAAATTTACTCCAGGACTCGGTTTTTACGGTTTTGGCTTAATTCATCTGCTTGGTAATTTATCGCGCACAGCTACAGCAAATTTACGCCAATTAATTGATTCTGGCACACTGAGTAATATGCCAGCAGGGTTTAAAGCTCGCGGTTTACGCATTGCAGATGAACAAACACCATTACATCCAGGAGAATTTAGGGATATTGATATCCCTGGAGGTGATATACGTACGAGTTTGATGTCTTTACCGTATAAAGAACCTTCTGGCACACTCTTTCAGTTGATGGGTTTTGTTATTGAATCAGCTCAACGGTTTATTGGCACAACTGATATTGGTGTAGGTGATGGCAGACAAGAGATGCCAGTTGGTACTACAATAGCTTTACTAGAACGTGGAGCTAAAATTATCAGTGCTGTACATAAACGGTTACATACGAGTTTAAAACAAGAACTTAAAATGTTGGCACGGCTTTTTGCTGAAGACCCAACACCTTATCCATACGATGTTAAAGCAGATGCACAAATAAAAATATCTGATTTTGATGCTAGGATAGATATTATCCCTGTTAGTGATCCTAATATTTTTAGTATGTCACAAAGGGTAGTATTAGCTCAAGAACAATTAAAATTAGCGCAAGCTGCACCAGAGATGCACAATTTACGTGAGGCTTACCGCAGAGTTTATGAAGCATTAGGTGTAGATAATATTGAGCAAGTATTAAAACCTGAGCCACAACCACAGCCGATGGATCCAGCAACAGAGAATCAGTTATCTAGTCAAGCGGCTGGTGGACAAGCTAAAATGCAAGCATTCCCAGACCAAGATCATGATGCTCATATTTCTGTTCATTTAGCGTATATGCAAAGTAGAGTAGCGCAAATGCAGCCGCCTGTATTACTTACTTTAGAAAAACATATTTATGAGCATATTGGTATGAAAGCGATGGTGCAGTTCCAGCAGATGATGCAGCAGGATCCAAATATGCAACAATTACCACCTCAAGCACAGGCAGCTCAAGTAGCTACAATACAGGCACAATTAATGGCAGAGTTCCAACAGAAGCAACCGCCAGCACCGCCAAGTGACCCACTTGTAGAAATTAAGAAACAAGAGCTTGCGTTACGTGAAAAAGAAGTAAATATGGATCAACAGTTAGACCAACAAAAATTACAGATTGATTCACAAGCTAAACAAGAGAATGCGAATATCGCACGTGAGCGTATAGCTTCTACTGAAGATATAGCTAATATGAGAGCGCAGATTGCTTTACAAAGACAACAGCAAAATAGAGGTGGGTAATGGCTAGGGGTTTTGGGGGAGAAGACGAAGCGGGAAGAGCTAACGATCCCTCTGGTCCTGGCACAGGTATTGGCAGGTCGGAAGACCTTGATGCTGCTCAAGCTGATAGAGATAAACAAGCTGATCGTGAACGTGATAGAGATAGAGATGCACAAGAACAAGAAGTTTTAGCAAATGTAGAAAAAGCAGCTCAAGCTGCCATAAATGCAGGTATTAATCCATTTTCTGATACTTTTAAAAATGTTCTAGCTGCTAATATGATGAGGGGCAAATTTGGTAATGTTTCAGGTTTGTTCGGAACAAAATTTGGTGATGGTGACGCAGATGACAAGAGAGGTAAAACAAAAGGTGGTATAACTCAAACTGATGAAGTTAAAGGTTTTATTGCTAAGTATGCTCCCACTACTGGCGATAAAATAAAATCAGCATTAGGTCTTACCGATATAAAAGCAACTTTAACTCCAGGACAAAAAACACCTTTTGGTGCGCTTCCAGGAATTTTAAGTCTTTATGATGTTCCTGGGAAAGTTGCATTCGGATTAGGTAATCAGCTTTTAGGGTTTTTAGGTATAGGGGTAAATCCAGTTACACAGGCTATAAACGAGCAAATAGCAGCTTCTAATAAAGCTTTGGCAGCACAAAAAGGTAAAGCTCCACAGAGTATTGATATCCAAAAATACACAAACCCTACCCCTAGACCAGATAACCCTATCAGGGCTACAACTCCAGCAGGACAATTTTTACAAGATCAATTTATGCAAAAGCAAAGCAAGCCTAGTACTGGGTTGCCTTCAAATACTGTGCAGACAGCAGGGTTATTTGATACTTTGAAAAGCACAATAGATGGGGTTAAAAGTATTCCTGGAGGATACCAAATAGGCGATACACAGTATACAGGGACATATTCAAAAAACCCTTCAGCTAGAACATTTTCAAAAACAGAAAAAGAATATGTAGCCCCATTTTCTGCTGAAATGTTTAAGCAAGGTATTTCTACCCTTAACCCTTTTGATTAGGAGAAGTAAATGTCAAGTAAAGATAGAGTAGCGCAGCTTATGGATTTGTTAGAGGAAGCTCGTGGTAAAGGTGATGATGATAAAGTTGCTGAACTAGAGGCTGATTTATTTAAAATGAGAGATAAAAAATCTGATGGCGGCTTCCCTGATTTAACAGGCGATGGTAAAATTACTCGGGCAGATATTTTAAAAGGTAGAGGTGTTGAACTTGCAACAGGTGGTTTAGCAGTTTTATCTGCTACTTCTGATATAGAACCCACAGGTGGGGTATCGCGCGGAGGTGGTGCTGCACTTAGGGGTATAAAATTTAGAGGTGTTAAGTAATGCCTCAAAAAAAGCTGCAAGAAAAATCTATCTATGCAGAATATGATGAAGATGGCGATGGTATCGTCAGCGATGATGAATTAAGCCATGTAAAAGAAATAAAAAAGACTGAAACTGAGTTACGTAAAAATTTAGCACAATTACGTATGGCGCGATACACATTGATATTTATGGGGTGTTATGCAATATTTCTGGCTTCGCCTTGGTGTTCAGCGGAAAAGTTAGAGGGTTTAGGTGCAGTCACCGACCTTATTTTCCTTAGCGGAGCTGGTATTGTTGGAGCGTATATGGGTACAACAGCATGGATGGCAAAGAAATAAATGGAAAATATTATAATAGCTGCGATGTTAGCTGCGATGATACACGGTCATGTTACAGGCGGTGAAAAAGAAGAGGCTGTAAAAGACAACATAAACTGGGAGCTAGCAGGTAATTTTAGAACAGAAAGCACTCCCAATACAGTTCAGTGGGTGATAATTACGGATGACTAGCATCCATCATACGGTTGAAACTTTATTTATACTTGTCATAAGTATGTGGGGTTTTGACGGCAATGAGTGGCAGTACATTGGTAATCAAGTTTCCTTACAGCAACCTATGACTGAGGCTCAATGCTTATATTTAATTGATGAAAAGATGTGGCAAGCTACATATAGTAATCAATACTACAAGATGGTAGCACATTGTTTTCCTACAGATTGTGCTGGAAAGACTGCGTGTGATTGATGCCAAAGTTAAGCGAAAACACCGAACTGGCTATGCCAATACGCAATTTGATTGCGTTGCTCATAGCTGCAACTGTTGGCACGTGGGCTTATTTTGGAGTTATCGAGCGTCTTAACACTATAGAGAACAAGCTGATTCTGATGGAAACAGATCTAAATATGAACACAGAGTTCCGTATCAAATGGCCGAGAGGGGAGATGGGTAGTTTACCCGCAGACTCAGAACAATTTATGATGATAGAGCATCTTGCTGGAGAGTTGGAAAAACTGGCAGAAAACATTGAATCAGGAAACGCGCCGCATGACCAGCAACAAAAGCTAGTTCTTGAATTTTATGATAGACGGTTGACAAAAATTGAGGACAACATTGAGAAGTTGACTAACAAATGATTGAGATGACCTTTGTTCTACTTCTTATGATAGGTGAAGAGCGAGTTGAATATACTCCGTATAAGAACCTGTCTGAGTGTTTAAATATACGTCGTAAGATTAAACGTAATGTTGGGCATACTACGGACTTTGATAAGAAGTGGTCATGTAAACAATTAAAAGTTAGGCTTGAGGCTGGAGAGATTTTAGAAATCTTGGAGGACGAATGATACAAGCATTAATTGGACCAATAGCTAATTTAGCTGGCTCTTTTATGGAATCTAAAATAGAGCAAACCAAAGCTAAAGGTAGAGTTGCTCAGGCTAAAGCAGAAGCTGAAGCAGAAGTTATGAAAGTAGCAGCTACGCATGAAGCTGGGTGGGAAAAAATTATGGCACAGTCCTCTGACAACAGTTGGAAGGATGAGGCATGGACTATTTTGTTTATTGTCATAATTGCTATGTGTTTTATTCCGTTTACTCAGCCGTATGTTGAAGAGGGTTTTGCGGCTCTTTCTCGCACACCAGAGTGGTTTCAGTGGGCGATGTATGCTTCTATTGGTGCTAGTTTTGGTATAAGAGGAATAAAAGGATTTAAAAAATGAGTTTATATGAAAACATCCACAAAAGAAGAAAAAGCGGTAAACGCATGAGAAAACCTGGAGAAAAAGGCGCACCGAGTGCTGCTGATTTTAAAGCAGCAGCTAGAACTGCTAGGAAACGTGGTGGTAGTGCGAAAAAAGGTAAAAAATGAATAAAGATAAATTACGCGAAGAAATAGCGGAAGATGAGGGGTGTAAGTACGAAATTTACTTAGATCACCTCGGATTACCGACTTGTGGTATTGGTCATCTCATAACTGAGGCTGACGAAGAGCATGGTAAGGCTGTTGGCACTGTTGTTGAGCAAGAGCGTGTCAAACAGTTGTTCGCTCTTGATATGGTGGTGACCATTGATGAGTGTAAAGTATTATACCCAGATTTTGATGACCTACCTGAAGAATGTCAACATATAATCGCAAATATGATGTTCAATATGGGCAGACCTAGACTCAGTAAATTTAAAGGTATGAAGGCTGGTGTAGATGCGAAAGATTGGAATAAAGCGGCAGATGAGATGGTAGATTCTCGCTGGTATACACAAGTGCCTAATCGTGCTAGGAGACTCGTTGATAGGATGAGGGCATTAGCAGAATGAATGACCTTTACTTTTACGAAAACATGATTAAGGTTGTTCGCGAGCGATCAGAAGCAGTAAAACAAACTATTTTGTATGGTGCTGTAGCTGATTACACTGCTTTCAAGGAACTCCGAGCTAAACTCGGTGAGCTTGCACAAACAGAACAGGATTTAAAAACCCTGCTAGAAAAGGTATCAGAACCAGATGGCTAAGACATTACTTGTCCCAGATTATATTGCTAAACAAAAAGCACAAGAAAAATCAAAAAATACAGACCCCGAAGTTCCCTCTATAGAAAAATTACCGAAACCTACGGGTTGGCGCATTTTGATTTTACCTTTTAAAGGTAAAAAACAAACCGAGGGAGGTATATTACTACCAGACCAAGCAATTGAGCGCGAAGCTCTTGCTACCGTTTGTGGTTATGTGCTTAAAGTAGGACCCCTAGCTTACCAAGATCCCAATAAATTCGGTAACCCGAATGACCCTCATGAAAATTGGAAACCGTGGTGTAAAGAGGGTGATTGGGTAATTTTTGGTCGTTATGCTGGAAGTCGTTTTAAAATAGAGGGTGGCGAAGTTCGTTTACTTAATGATGACGAAATATTAGCCACAATCAATAATCCAGAAGATATTCTGCACATTTAACATGGAGTGAGCCATGCCTGAAGAAAAACAAAAAGAGTTGTTTGAAGAATCTGAAGATCTCGAAATAGAGGTAGAGGAAGAAAAAGAGGAAGAGCCACAAGAGGTTGCTGCTGAAGAACCAAAAGAGCAAGCTGCCGAATCTTCCGATGATGAGCTTGAAAACTATAGTGAGTCTGTGCAGAAACGCATCAGTAAACTTACTGCTAAAATGCGTGAGGCTGAAAGGCGCGAGAAAGCGGCTACAGAGTATGCTCAAGCAGTTCAAAAACAATTACAGGAGAGTACACAAAAAAGCACTGCTTTAGATGATTCTTTTGTAAGTGAGTTTGAAACAAGAGTTACGTATCAAGAAGAGAGTTTACGTAATAAACTAAAAGAAGCGATAGATCGCGGAGATGTTGATAAGCAAGTAGAAGTACAAGCAGCTTTAGCTAATTTAGCGCAAGATAATCAACGGTTAGCTTATGTAAAGCACCAAAAAGAGGTGCAAGCTAAACAACTTGAGCAAATACAGCAAACTCCGCAACAACCCGTGCAGCAAGCTCCTACACAACCAGACCCTAAAGCATCAGCATGGGCTGAGCGCAATACTTGGTTTGGACAAGATGAGCCTATGACACTCACCGCTTTTAGTATACATAAAAAACTGGTTGAGGAAGAGGGCTACGACCCTACTGGTGATGAGTATTATAATGAGCTTGATAGTAGAATGCGAAGAGATTTTCCTCATAAATTTGGGGAAAAAACTAATAGAACCTCAGGTCCTGCTGTAGCTGGAGCAAATAGAAGTGGTAAAACTTCTAATAAAAAATCTGTAAAACTAACTCAATCTCAAGTTGCAATAGCGAAAAAACTTGGTATAACTAATGAACAGTATGCGAAACAACTACTCGCATTACAAAATTCGTGAGGAAGTCGATATGACCGATAGAAGCCCACGCACTGCCCAAACTAGGGATAAAACTAGCCGCAATAAACCGTGGCGACCACCGTCTCAATTAGACGCTCCAGATCCTCCAGAGGGATTTGTTCATCGATGGATCCGTGAATCAGTCATGGGTGTTGATGATAAGAAAAACCTGTCTGCTCGCCTACGCGAAGGCTTTGATCTTGTTCGCGCTGAAGAGTACCCAGATTTTGAAGCACCTACAGTTCAGGATGGTAAACATGCTGGCGTGATAGGTGTTGGCGGTTTGGTGCTCGCAAGGTTCCCCGTAGAAACTAGAGAACAGCGGAATGCTCATTATCGTAATGCTACGAGAGATCAGATGACTGCTGTTGATAATGATCTTATGCGGGAGCAACATCCTTCAATGCCGATCAGTAAACCTGAGCGGCAATCACGTGTAACTTTCGGTAGTAATAATACCGAGTAATTGTTAGGAGACTAAATCGATGGCAAATACTGATTCGCCTTTTGGTTTGCGTCCTCATAACAAACTAGGGCAGAACTCAAATTCCATGGGTTTGACGCCTTACAAAGTACAGATTGCGGGAGTAGCAGGTTCATCATCAGCGATCCATCAAGGTGATTTGGTGATTCCTCTTACTAACGGTCTCGTTGATGTAAGTGCGGCAGACGGTGGTTCAGTGGCAATCCTAGGTGTTATGGCAGGGTGTGAGTATACAGCACTTGATGGTACGCCAACTTTTGATAATAAATATCCTGGAACGGCTTCTTTGAAGTCAGGCACAGAAGCAACTGTGTTCGTATACGATGATCCTCATCAAGTGTACGAGTGCCAAGCTGATGCAAGTTTAACTAACCTTGCAACTGCAACTGCTTTGATTCACTCAAATGCAGAAGGCACTGGCTTTGGTTCTGAAAATGCAAACGGCATTTCCGCAGGAGAAATTTCTGTAGCAACTGCTGGTGCAACTACAGCTACGGATAACTTCCGTATTGTAGGAATCAAAGACGTCGAGGGAATTGATTATGCTTCAGCGGGAGTTGTACTTCTAGTGAAGTTAAATCTACCATTCCATACTGCAACCACTGGTCTATAAGGAGTAATTAGATATGGCTATTGCAAGATCCCAACTCCTTAAAGAACTAGAGCCTGGACTGAACGCTCTGTTTGGTATGGAGTACGACCGTTATGACAACCAGCATACTGAAATCTTTGAAACCGAGACATCAGATCGCGCTTTTGAAGAAGAGGTAATGTTGTCGGGATTCGGATCCGCACCTGTAAAAGGTGAGGGTGCAGCAGTTTCATTTGATACTGCAAACGAATCATTCACTGCTCGTTACACACACGAAACAATCGCACTTGCATTTGCGATTACTGAAGAGGCTGTAGAGGATAACCTTTATGACCGATTGAGTTCTCGTTATACTCGTGCATTGGCTCGTTCAATGTCTAACACAAAGCAAGTGAAGGCTGCGTCAGTTCTTAACAATGCGTTTGATAGTGGCTTCGCTATCGGCGACGGTAAAGAACTATGTGCTACTGACCACCCGACTAATGGTGGTGGCACTTTCCGCAACGAACTCAGCACTGCTGCTGACCTTAACGAAACATCTTTGGAGCAGTCACTTATTGATATTGCTGCCTTTATTGATGAGCGTGGTCTGAAAATTGCCGTGCAGGGTCGTAAGTTGATTATCCCATCTGCTCTACAGTTTGTAGCTGAAAGGTTGATGGCTTCAACATTGCGTACAGCTACAGCCGACAACGATATCAATGCTCTCCGTAATATGGGGATGCTTCCTGAGGGGTATGTTGTTAATAACTTCCTCACAGATACAGATGCGTTCTTCATTAAAACGGATGCGCCTAATGGCTTCAAGCATTTTGAGCGAGCAGCTATCAGGACTTCTATGGAAGGCGATTTTGATAC
>CETN01078382.1_pt1 | contig 12241 bp, 10 predicted proteins | sample 531301 | NCBI WGS metagenome assembly CETN01 (sample SAMEA2622656, study PRJEB7988) | marine metagenome | isolation source: saline water (ENVO:00002010), including
GAAAAACGCACGGGGTAACGGTTCTGGAGCTCAATCCAATGGGCCAGGCTTTGCGTATCTTCGTTATTGCAGCTTCGGCCAAATACGGCGCTTTCCATGGATTCGATATCCTTACGAAGCAAGCCATGATAAACCGCTTTCAGAATGTCCAGTGCCGCCCCCGGCCGCATACGATGGTAGAAGGGGCTCAGGCCTTTCATACTGGAATTCACAATAAAGGCGCAGTCAAAGTCTTCCGGATAGCGATGCAACCAGTCCAGAGCAACCATACCTCCCAGCGAAATCGCAAACAAGCAACGAAGCGGACCCCTACCTTTTGAAGCGCCTCTCCCGGTATTCTGAGTCAGAACGGTTGCATCGGCCGTTTCGTACGGCGCCTCGCCTACTACTTTGCGCGGGGTTTCGCCAGTGCCTTTGCCGGATACTCCCGCGATCGCTCCACCCACGGTTTTTTGGCGCAAAACATCTGTGATCTCCGAAATAGAGGCCGGGCTTCGTTTTTGGTTCTGTTTGCCTGTGCCCGGCAGGTCCGGGAAGTGTAGCGTTCCGTTGAACGGAAAAGTTGATTCAGATTCCAGTAACTTGCGAAAGCGAAACCAGTGACCGCTTTGCCGGCCCAGGCCGCGGAGAAAAACCCAGTCCACCCGGGGCACAGAGGCTTTCTCTGCCTGACGACGCTTAATCGAAGAAGGCTTATGCTTTTTCGGGGTACGCTTGCTCAAAGGTTTTCCATGTCAGTGGAAGTACTTGCCGGCAAAAACGTCTTCAAAGTAATCCGCAACTCGTTTGATATAGGCTTCCCGGTCTCTGAAGTAGGCGCCGCAATGATCCGCATCCGGCTCAATCCATAGCTCTTTGGGTTCGCCGGCGGCCTCAAACAATCTCAGGGAATCCTCCACCGGTATGATTCGATCCTTCTCCGCATGAATCAGAAGTATGGGCCGGGGCGAAATTCGGCCTATCCATTGAAGGGGGCTGACCGCCGCCAGGCTGTAACCGTAGATGGCCCGGTTCAGATAATCGATTGCGGGCATTAGATGCCGGGCCGGAAGGAATCTCTGCGAGAGCTTGTCTCGCACCAGTTCGCCCAGGCTGGCAAAGGGGCAGTCGGCAACCACCGTTTCCACTTCAGGACGTAGCGCCCCCAGCTGCAGCGAAAGCACCGCACCCATGGAGTAGCCCAATAGCGCCGGTCTGCATGTACCTTCCCGGTCTACCACTCTTTGCATGGCATAATCCAGGGCCGCTTCGGCATCGGCAGCTTCGAAGTAACCGATGGACTGAGTGGAGTCTTCGCTTTCGCCGCGGCCCCGATAGTCAAACACCAACACATTTATGCCGCGCTTCCACAAACCGGTACCTATACCGATCAGGTCGTCCTTGCGGCCATGACGCCCGGTCATGGCTACAACGGTGCGATCGCTGCCATCCACCGGAAACCACCAGCCTTTCAAGACTACATGATCCCTGGTTACGAAGCGTACATCCTCATGGGGTACATCCAGCTCGAAAGGCGTAATGAAATAATCGTCCAGGAGATCTTTCTTCTTCCTTTGATGAATGGAATGAATGGTCCATCCTGCGACGCCAGCGGCGGCTGCGGCCCCCAGAGCCACAACGCCGGCTGCTGTGCCCAGCAAAGCCCCCAGGATTCCGCCGGAATTGTTGCCGTTATTTGCCATAGTGTCCTGCTCCCGAAACGGAACGTCTCATTGATCCCTGGGTTGCTCCCCCGGGTTCAGCTTGCGATTTACGTGATTCATGCGGTTGATGCGATTCATTCAGTTTATTCGAATCATTCGATTTACTCGAACAGGTTTGTATCGTCCCTTTAATCATTGCCGGGTCGCTTTCGATGGTTGATGTGCCGTATCCACCGGGCAGAAGCTTCCAGCGCCAGGCCCATAGACTCTTTTCCGCCTTGCCGGAAAACATCAAGCCGCCATCCTTATAAAGATCGATATAAACGGATCTTTCGCCCATAGCCTGTATCCGCAATTGTAAGGGGCCGGATAGGGTGAGCAGATCCGGCGCAAATGCAGCCTGGTTATCCTGCACCTGAATCCACAGCGCCGACTGAGGCTTCCTTTCCCAGGAACCGGAGGTAGCCTTTGCATGATCCAACCGTCCGGAAAAGGATAAACGAATTCTTAGCCCGCCGGCTACAGGAATGCATTGCAATCTCACCTGGCGACCGGAATAGTAAGGCAATCCGTGAACGCCATATCCAGAAAAAGGGAATCTGTACTGTTTCCATTCCTGGTAACTGCAGAAGTGTCTATATATCGCGTTCAGAGTTTTCCTCCAGATGGATCAAATGGCTCATGGCCACCGTAGCATAGGCGCCGGCCGGAAGGGAAAAATGCAGCCATACAGAATCCTGATCCGGCCACTCCAGCTTTAGATCGTGCAGAAATACCAGGGCCGCCCGACGGGCTCCGGAAACCTTCATGGCTTTGAAGTCCTCTTCGGTTTTTCCCGCATAGTCCAGGGCTGCTTGCTCCAATGCCCGGGACGGCCCTTCCGGACTTCGCATCTTTCGACCGAACATGGGGCCGGTGTAGCAAATCTCTCCGGCCTTGAATCGATCCATCTCCGCCGAAGCCTCCGGCACCTTGAACAATCCGCCGGAATCCGATTTTACGGCCAGATCACCATCCACCAGATTATGAAGATCGCCTCTTTCGTAGCGTATCCTCAAGTAATGATTGAATACATAGCTCTGCACCGCCGACATCCCCAGATCCAGAAGCCATTTCCGGGTCTTCTTTCCCTGCATATACGAAAGCCCCTGTTGCAAGGTGCTACCCTCTTTGCCAAATCGCTGCGAACCGAAGAGATTCAGCATTCCGTCCTGGATCAATCGCTGAGCCGCACCGTGTAACTCGCTCTGTAGTTCGGCATCCGTTCCAGGTTGCAGAAATCGTAAATCCCTGACCAGAATCGAGAATGCATTTCCCTTAAGATGTCCACGTTTTAAGCTATTCTGATGTCGATTTAAAGACAGAAGGGTAAGATCCGGCACATCTTCCAGTCTCTGGCGCACTTCCCGCTCTATAGTAGAAAACTCCGACGTAGAGAACTCTGAGCTCGTCCCTTCTGCGCCCAGGAGTTTGGCAAGCGGTAGCGAGAAAGTTTGCGTGGTGATTGCATGCTTGTCCTTAAGCCCGGCGAATCCCACAAGGGAATCCTGTACTTCCAACGCCGTAGAAAGGGACTGAACCACATCCCTGGTGTTTAAACTGGCGCGACGAATGGTAAGGTACAAAAAATCGCCGGTCCCGGAGGGCTCGTAGGCCGGCACCTCGGTGACCTGAAAATCCGAAGCGTCCGATTTAATCTTGCCGCTAATGACCGGCCCCGGAAACCCCAGGTCCGCCGGACTTACCGGTATTTGTAGATCCCGTTCTATTGCACCCTCGCTTGTTGCAACTTCGCGCAGGACGATACAGGTCGAAACGATTCGTTGCCAGGACTACTTGTTGGCATCGATCTCTTCGTCCACGATGCTTCGGACGCGGGCAAACAGACTTAGAAGCTGCTCTTTATCCATCTGTTCTTTGGGCACATAGGTGGCAAAGGATGTGCGATAGTAGCTTTCTTCTTCCTGGAGCCTGAAACCGTTATTCTTCATGATGTCGGCCACTCTTTGCGAGTAAGCCTTGGTGGTGGCAATGGTAACCGAATCCGGAAGTCCGCCAATATGATGTACATGAAAGCAGCAAATCACATCTTCGTAATCCAGTCGGTCGATTTCGCGCTTTAGTTCCTCGAATGTTACACGAGCCCGGGGGCCTTCTTCTTTAGCGTAGTTGATCAGGATCCGTTTGAAGTACCGGACCTTTTTTCCGTCCGGATTCACTTCGATTCCGTTGATAATCCTTCGCTCGTCGGTGAGCTCCTTCATGATGTATTCGCCGCGACCCCGGCTGGACTCAAAATCAAAATGTTCGGAGGTAACATCCCCTTTCATGGCATTCTGATTGATGTCGCTCAGCGTGTAGACCTGGCCGCTGGGAAGTTCATGTTTGAAGGAGCTAACCAGGCAGGGATTCACGCTATCGTTTTTGATTTCCAATCTGACGGTGACGTACTTTCCGGAACCGTGTTCCAGAATATTCTGCACCGCTTCAGTAACCATGATTCGAACCGAGTCCGCATCCAGGCCCAGAAGCTCGGACAGTCGTTTGGCCTGGGTCTTGATTTCGTACATGGTGCCATGGCGTTCATTGATCCGCTTGCCCAGTTCCCTGGTAAGCACCTCTTCGCGGTCGATCAAGGCTTCATAAACCAGACGTTTGATAGATGATTGCAGGAAAGGAGATTCCTTCACATAGTTTAGTTCATCCTGAAGCCTTTTGTTTTGCGCTTCCAGCTCATCCAATCGCTTCTGTAACTCTTCCAGTGTAACCGTCACGGTCTATCCCCCCTCAAACTTCTGGGCAGCTTGAACGTATCATGGCCGGGCCCTGTCTGTATGGCAGCTTTTGCCTGGACCCTGCTTCGAAATCGTGCCTAAAGTAACAGTCCGGGGATAGCCCCCTGTTGGAAAAGAAAAAATCTTGCCGAATTATTGGGCAGTGCACATAAACCTTTGGCCGATTTGCCCGAAGAGCGGTCCGGAAAAGTCTGTGCCTAATAGTCCGGCGGGGAGCCCGAATCCTCGCCGCCGGAAGAACTGGCAGGAGATCCCGCAGAGACCTTTTCATGCTTTTCCAGTTCGCTTTCAAATCGCTGGAAGGCGGCATCCGGATCCAACTTCTCCGGCGTAGGGGCGCCGCCGACTCCCGAGGCGGCCTGCTTGATGCTTTTTTGAAGCATCTTCAGGACCGTACTGATCCTGGTTCGGATGCTGTTGTCCAGCCCGGGATCCTGGTTTATATCTTCCAGTCGCTTTCGCAGCTTGATGGCCCGCACTCTCCATTGATGATCCACCGGATAAAGGAGGATCTTGTCGCCCTCGAAATCCAATTGCTTGAATCCTTGCTTCTTAATGAACTCGCGAAACTCCTCTTCCTTTCGATCCGGAAATTCCTGGGCCACGTCTTTCACTAGAGGCGGAACGCCACGGTCGAAGTAATGCCTTTCCAGGGATTCCACAATGCGCCTGGTGAATTCCAGGGTTTCGGCCTGTCCGGCTTTTTCCTTCCTTTCTACGATCTTCTGCTTGTCCCGATTATCCCGCTTTTCCTGGTTTTTGGCGGCCAGCCTTTCCTGATCCTCCTGGATCTTCTTCTTTGCGTTTTGGAACGCGGCATCTACAATACTTCGCAGCCCGAGAAACATAAGCAGTCTGTAGTACCACGGAATCAGACTCATGTAGGCTCTGCGTAAAAGACGGCCATAGGCATCGACAAAATCGCTATCATGAAACAGTTCCGGAAACGTTGATTCGTACTTTTCGATCAGAAAGCGAAATGCCAGAATCTTCCAATGATTTTCCGGGCCCATATTCAACATGATGTTCACAAGTTCCGGGAAGATGGCCGGATTCTTTTTGCACAGAACATGGTACGTGCCGTCGTTTCGTTCCCAGGTGGAATGGAAAAAACCGTTATCGTTAATCAACCGTCGCCAGATTTCCGGCGGTATGGACTCTCGATCCTCTTCCGAGAAGAAACGAATTTGATCCGCCACATCTACGCCGAGCCCCAGGATGCTTTCGCGGATCTCCTTATGCTGATGGTCCATTTCCTTTTCCCAGCCTTCCCGGTACTTCTTCTCCACGAACGGGTGGAGCTGAAGGACCTGTTCCACGGCCAGCGAGCCCGGGAAGCGCGAAGTGCGGCCGGGAGAAGACAAAAGGTGCTTCTTTACCGCGGTCGCTTTTTTGTGAGTAAAATCCGCGGTCTTTCGCACGAAGCCTTCCAGATGATAGGCTTCTTCCTGTGTAGAGATGGAATGCAATTCTGATTTCAATGCCGCATTGGCTCTGTGTTCCGGGATGATGTGCGACAGCATAAAATCGGCGCAGGCTTCGAATCGAACTACTACCTCTTCGTCCCTTATGGGAAGAAGGCCGTATTCCAGAAGATACACCACCGCTCCCCGGCGAATCAGCTCTTCGCGAATCTCATCTCTGGCCACCCGAAGCATCTCCGCCGGCGGAACGAAGTCGAAAGCCGAAGGCTGTATGGGCGCCAGGGGATCTACGGTAGAAGTGGGCAACTGGGACAGATCGGGCACCGAAGGCGATTTCACATCCTTCTGTAGATCCTTCCATATCTGATCCCGGTTAAACACAGGACGGTTCCTCAAGAATTGTTCGATGTTCTCCACCGACTGCATGAGCAGTTCCTGGAACAGTTGCTCCGGCCCAATTCTATCATCGCCCCAGTTCGCAATGTAGCAAGGAGTGATCACCAGCTTGTTCGCGCCGGGATCGAAATCCATCCAGAACACCTGGGCAATCAATTGATCCGAAATGAGCCGCTGCAGCACCTCCAGGGCCTCTTTCCGGCCATAATCCAGGTTCTCCAGTTCCGGGATCTTCACGCCGGCATGGAATATATTTCCGTTCTTGATTTGATCCAGGGCCGAGACCGACTTGATCGCCTTGTACACGGCATGGTGGGTCTTCTCCGACAGATTGGCTCCCCGAGCCATGGCATCGGATTCTTTTAGAAGATTGAGGAATTCCTTTTTTTGTCCGGCGGCGCTCATTGTAGCTGACTTTCTAGAACCGGAATCAACGCCTCCATGGCTTCCGGAACCGAATCCACTATCTGGAACAGTTCCTTATCCCGGGGCGAGATTAACCCATATTCAACAAGAAAATCGAAATCTATCAATCTGTCCCAGAATCTTTTTCCGTAAAGGAAAACAGGCACCTGATTGCGAATGTTCATGGTTTGCTGCAGAGTCAGGGTCTCAAAGAGCTCATCAAGGGTGCCAAAACCTCCCGGAAATGCAATCAGGGCCCTGGCATAGTAGAGAAACCAGAACTTGCGGGTAAAGAAGTAGTGGAAATCAAAGTTCAAGTCTTCGGTAATGAATGGATTGGGATGCTGCTCTTTGGGCAGCTCGATGTTCAACCCAATGGATTGGCCTCCTGCATCGTAGGCGCCCCGGTTAGAGGCCTCCATGATTCCGGGTCCGCCCCCGGTGCACACCAGAAAGTTCCGACCCAGTGGTTTCGCATGCTTCTGGGACCACATGGTCAGTCTGCGGCTTACTTCCCTGGCCGCATCATAGAATGTGTCGAATTCATGAATACGCGAAGTTGCGCTTACGGCCTCCTGCCTTTTCTCCGGCGCAGGAATTCTTGCCGAGCCAAAGAATACTACGGTGTCGGTAACTCCGAGCTCCTGAAATCTGTGTAGCGGATAATGGTACTCGGCCAGAATCCGCAAAGAGCGGGCATGCTCGGAATACATAAAGTCTTGATTTTCGTAAGCTCGCTGTGGTCTCATGCTTCTCCTGTCTATTCAATGGTTCCCCGGCCGGGATATTCATTTCTGTTAACGTACACTTCGCTACTATGGCAATATCGGCACGGCCCCAATAATCTATCAATCAACGGTAGTATATCGATCGATTCTTTTTTACTGTCCGTATCAATCCGAGGTAGCAATTCACCGCAGTGACTTCTTGAGAACCCATTTGCCAGGAAAGGACCGGCGGAAGCCCGGCGATTTTCATGGGCCGCACTCCGTGCGCAAACGTATACAGAGAAACATTGTCAGGGATTTGCTACCTGCTCATACGCCGATGACAGGGCTCCCCGCAAGGGGGCAATTGACTTTGTTTTAGAGTGACAGATGCATCCGGGCTGTGCACCTGGTCCATATGCGGATCGCGGTGGATGCCCGGCCTTTATCAAGTCCGGAAAGTCGAGATGCCCGCTATGTGGCGGGAATGTTCGGTAATCTAATTTCCAGATTACCGGATGCGGAATGGATATTGCTTTCCCACAAAGCCATTTCGCCGGACTTCGCAAGCCTGCTAACTTCCGGACGCGTCGAGATTCGCGTGGAGTCTTCCTTCGTTCCACAATTACCGGCCATCTGGATGCAGCGTTCGCTTCCCAAAATGATCGCCAGGGCGGAGGCCGATGTCTTCTGGGGCACCACCGGCCTGCTACCGCGGTCGATCAAGAAGAAGCTGCCCGGCATAAAGACCATCCTTAACGTAAACGATGTTAGTTTTAAGACCGCTCCAGAAGAGTTAAGCATGATCCCCCGGCTGGAGCAGAAGTATTTCCTGGAAGAAAGCCTGCAAAGCGCGGATCGAGTGTTGTGCCAGTCGCAGAGCTTCCAGGAAGAACTCAAGAGCCTTTATCCCTCCATACCGGAAGAAAAGATACAGGTTATCTATCCTGGCGTAAATCCGCCGGCGAAGAAGGTAAGCCATCCCCTGGATCTTCCTTTCTTTTCCGAGCACTTTTACCTCAGTGTTGGCACCGTAGAGAAGCGAAAGAACTACAAGGTATTGATGGAAGCCTACCGTCGAGCGCGGCGCGAGAATCCCTATCTTTATCCGCTGGTCATCGCCGGAAAAAAGGGCAAAGAAATCAAAGAAGAACTGGCCGATCTGGTAAACGGAGTCTACAAGCCGGACGGGATCTATTTCATCGAGGCCCCCACCGACGGCCAACTAACCTGGCTATACGAGAGTTGCCGTGTGGCCTTTTTCCCATCGCTCCATGAAAGCTTCCCTCTTCGCGTCCTGGAATCGTTGATGCATGGCAAACCGGCGGTTCTTTCCGATATCGCCATCATGCGCGAAATCCATCCCCATGGCCGCTTCGCATCGCCCAACGATGTAGAAGCGTGGAAATCCTTCCTGCTTCAAATGCATGGAAAGGAACTGCCCAAACAGGCTACCTTCCAGGCAAAGAAATGGCAATGGGAAAAGAGAGCGGATGAACTTGCCAGGCAATTCAAGGAACTGGAAAAGCGATAACGAATCAATGAGGCCGCCGGCCTCTATCTGCCCGACGGAAATCCTCTTTCGCAGGAGGGATTCAGGTGGACCCTTACAGGTTGTAGTTGGCCGGACCCGCCACTGCAGGGTTTTCATTCCGGGCCCGTTACCCGGCGCATCACATTGTTGAGGAACGTCGAAGCCGGCTATGCCCTGCCAGCAGGCACCGAAGGCATCTAATAGAGAATAGGACCGTGTCCGGAAAGGATGCTACCGGGAAGGCCGGGCATTCCCGGCTTCCCTGCATTCAGATTTACTGAATTCCCTGGGCGCCAGGGATGTTTTTCATCAGCTCTGCTTGAGCAGGAGCCAGACATGTTGCAAATTTCAAATCTTCGCAAGCAGTATTGTTAATGCAGTCTTTTACGCCCTGAATACTGTTAGGGGCTTTCTTTTCGATCTCTGCAAGGGATTTCTTGCATTGCTCACCTACGTCCGCGTTGGCAGGCAGAGCAGGATTGTTTTGAAGATCCTGCATGCTTTTGTCGCATTTCAGAACCTTTTGACAAATGGCATCATACTGAGCCGTATCTGGTTTGTCGTCTCCGCATTGAGCGGTGGCCAGAGCGGCCAGAATAACCAGGCCAGCTAATACTTTTGGTGTGTTCATGGGCTCAACCTGGCCCGCGCCGGTGTTTCGTCAAGCCCTAACATTGCTATCAGGTCGGGGCATTCTACGAACTCTGGCCACACTATTGCAGACCCGGGGACGTCCAGGCAGGGATGGGAAGGCATGCACGAAGCATACCGATCCTCCCTCAATGAGCTTCCGGTGCAGCCCAGCCCCGCAAGGAGACATAATTGAGGGATATTTTCCGGCTACCGGAGCCAGTCACAGGTTTTGTTTGACCGGTTCGACCCTTTCCAGGTCTCTGCTTCTTGCGGATGAATTTCACGTCCTTTCACTTTGTTTTCTTCTTTTTTACCACCCTGGTACTGGGTCATGTACTGAAAGGGCGCCCCCAGCGAATTTTCCTCCTGGCCGCCTCCTACTATTTCTATGGCGTTTTCGAGCCCTATTATCTGATCCTGATCCTGTTTTCCACCGCCTGGGACTACCTGGCGGGGCTGGCCATTACGGCGCGCAGGGACTGGGAGCAAAACGGCGGTACGGCCGGCCTGGTCGCCCGACTACCGGCCAAATTCTATCTCGTAGGTTCCGTCTTAATCAACCTGGCTTTGCTGGGTTATTTCAAGTACACAAACTTTGGCATCACCATACTGAATGATGTCCATCCCCTGGGCGATACCATGTTCGCCTTCCCGGCCGAAAGCATCCTGCTGCCGGTGGGCATTTCCTTCTACACCTTCCAGTCCATGAGTTACACAATCGATGTGTATAGAGGCGTACTGGAAGCTCGTAAGGATCCGGTAGATTTTGCCCTGTATGTGACTTTCTTTCCGCAGCTGGTTGCCGGCCCCATTGTCCGGGCCACGACCTTTCTCAAGCAACTGGATGAAGGCATAAACATCCAGAAAAACGATATCATCGTCGGCGTAACACGGATCATCGTGGGCTTTTTTCGCAAGCTCGTACTCTCCGATAACCTGGCGCCGGTGGTAAACCAGGTCTTTTCCAATCCTGGCGCGTACGGAACCCTGGATATCTGGGTGGCTTCCTTCGCTTTCGGCTGGCAGATTTATCTGGACTTTGCCGGCTACACCGATATTGCCCGGGGTGTGGCCCGGCTTTTCGGCTACGAATTCGAGATCAACTTTCTCTATCCCATGGCCGCTTCCAGCATTACCGACCACTGGAGCCGCTGGCATATTTCGCTTACAACATGGATCCGCGACTATGTGTTTATTCCCCTGGGCGGATCCCGTGTAGGACCGGTTCGCATCTATGTAAACATCGCCATTGTCTGGCTGGCCACCGGAATCTGGCATGGGGCCGCCTACCATTTCGTCGCCTGGGGAGTGTGGCAGTTCGTAATGATTGCCGCGCACCGCGTTTATGGCCGTTCCACCGTGGCCGAGAAGTTACGCGAAGTGGGCGGATTGGCCTACAACGCAGCCTCCCGGATCTTTCTGTTTTTCTGTCTTAGCTTTGGTTTTATATGGTTCCGGGCGCCGGACATGGCCACCGCCAACCTGATGCACGGTCGTAAATTTGGCTTTGAGAATCTAAATGAATCCCTGCTCTTCAATTCGCAGCTGCTTTCTTATTCCAACCTGAGAGATCTCAACGAATTCATTGTCCTACTGGGTCTATTGTGGGTCTACGAGCTGTTCTTCAACAAGTACCAGCTCGAGTACTTCTGGAAGCCCGAGAATCGTAAGAAGTTGATCCTGATTTTGATCGCTATGATCTATATGATCATTTCCATGACTCCGGCAGAAACACCGAATTTCCTCTACTTCCAGTTCTAGCGGGTTTGGAGCAGTCAAGGCGGCAGGGGGCCCGAGGACCGGCATCAGATAATACGCCGGGCCAGGCATCGGCGCACTCGCTTTTTTACTGGACTTTTCAGGGCCCCCGCATTACGCATTTGGTCCAGATGAAAAAGATTCAGGTAAAACAGGAATTCGATGTACCCCTCCAGAAGTTGCTGGATGCCAGGCAGGAGCGGTACAAGCACCTGGACAAATTCCCGGAGCTAAAGAACGTTCATATAGAAGAAGAGACCCGGGAAGGCGACACTCTCAAGCAGGTGCGGCATATTGCCATCTCCGAATCCCTGCCGCAGGTTGTGGCCACCCTTCTTCCCCATGGAGCGGATACCCTGGTAGAGACTTCCACGTTTCTGGAGAGCACCCATGTGCACACCTTTCGCGTGGTTCCCGGCGGAGACCTGGACCATCTATTTGTCATCGAAGGGGAAAGCAAATATTACGAGTTGGACGGCGATCGGGCCGCCCGGGATTACGACATCAAGGTAACCAGCAAGGCTTTCCTGGTGAGCGGCCTGGTTGAGGGCGCCATCGCCGATGTATATGCGAAGCAGCTGGAAAAGGATAAGAAATCCATCCTGAACTTTATCGAGGTGCTGGAGAAAGAAAGTGGTGGAGAATCCTGATTCTGGCCGCGCCGAAGTACTTCTAGAAGCCCTTCCCTACATTCAGAAGTTCCACGGCAAAACAATAGTCATCAAATACGGCGGCGCCGCAATGGAACAGGCCGCGCTGCAGGACAAATTCGCCCGGGACGTAGTCCTTCTGCGCTACGTGGGAATGCGTCCCGTTATCGTGCATGGGGGCGGCCCGCGGATTAATCGACTGCTGGATCGACTGGGGATCGCTTCTCAATTCGTAGATGGACACCGGGTCACCGACCATGATGCCATGGAAGTGGCGGAGATGGTGCTTTCCGGCA
>CETN01078644.1_pt1 | contig 12234 bp, 6 predicted proteins | sample 531301 | NCBI WGS metagenome assembly CETN01 (sample SAMEA2622656, study PRJEB7988) | marine metagenome | isolation source: saline water (ENVO:00002010), including
GTATGCCGCAAAAGCATTCTTGCGTCCAAATGTCGCTCCCCTTACTTATGTGCGCTTATTGGGGCATCAGCACCCTAACAATGCAGGAACACCCGCCGCACAAGCTGGCTGGCAAACTGCAACCCGCGCCGGTCAAGGTGAAGGTGGTGGAGCATTTGGGTTGTTTGTTGTTAAGTCTTCCTCTTTAAATACTGCACACGAGGCAAACACAAGAGCGGTAGCTTCCTTAGCTGCAGTTTGGTATTTAAATGATGGAAGGGTAGAATTGTCCGGCGCGCTTTATGGTGGGGACACCTTAGTAGGTGCAACATCCTCCGTAGGAACAGCTATCTTATCTGATGAAAACGGAGTTTTTAAAGCAAGATTTGTCAGCGGTTCTGAACAAACAAGTGAAGTTGTTAACTTTAGCTTGGATCAGGATGATAGAAGATACGCGAGAAAAGTGTTTAACACTAATCCTCAATTAATTAGCAGTTCTGGTGGCGATTTTTATCCTACTAGTTTGCTCAAGAACTACTGGCTTGGTGAGACTTTTGAGCAAGAGACACGCGACACTCTCGATGGCACTCTGTCTGGAGAAAGACTTGTTGGCTGGATTGCTAACATTGCACTTAGTAGTTCAGGCCCTGCGACCAATACGCTTGCAAATATGAAAGGCGCAAACTCGGTTGAAGCCAAAGCTGGCTGGTTTATTGGTCAAGACTTGAATGATTCAGAATCCTATCAAGCTACGAACGCTACAAAACTTTTTAGAATCAAAGGCCGCGGCCATGGAGAATATATCAATAGGAACTTAAAAGTATCGATTTCAAATATTAACAGCTCAAATAGTAGTATTTCTGAATATGGAAGCTTCTCAGTCATAATTCGTATGCTTAGTGATGTTGACGGTGCAGTTCAAGTTGTTGAGAGATTTGATAATTGCACACTTGACCCATCGTCTCCTAACTATGTCGCGCGCAAGATTGGTGATCAGTTCTTAGAATTCGATCAGTCTGAAAGAAGACTTAAGTTGTATGGAGAATACCCAAATCAATCTAAGTTTGTATATATGGAAATGAATTCTGAAGTTGAAGCCGGCGCTACTGATCCTCTTCTCCTTCCTTTCGGATACTTTGGTCCTCCTAAGTTTTCTGATGTCACAGTTGCAATCGCCGGAACCCCACTGGCTGATACAACTCAAACTGCCTCAAACGGCTACTTCTACAACGCTGGTACATACAAACCAACCCGGCCGGTTCAATTTGTATCGTTTATTTCCTGCAGTAATATAATTGATGATCTTGCATCAGTTTCTGCATCTCTTAGATATCCTGACATTAGACTTCGCCATTCGTCATCTGACGGCGGCATATCTAATCCAGATGATTGTTTCTTTGGAATTCAAACTACAAGAACAGCGAACAGTAATCGATTTGACAAGAGCACTGTATTTGTAAACAGGCTTTTAAACAACTCAATTGGAGATGATCCTGTTGGCTCAACAATTGCTGGTATCGATTCATTCTCATACGTCTTCACTCTTGATGATATTGTAACCAATACTGGTGATACGACTGCTTTCTATGATTCTGGCTCTAGGTGCACCGGAAGATCAAAAACAGCGCTAAGCGGATATCAAGCACTACTTGATGCAGGCTTCGATTCATTCACAGCTCCATTCTGGGGTGGTTTCGACGGAGTTGATATTACAAAGCCAGATCCATTCTATAACAAAGGTATGGGTACGTCCGCCAATGAGATCAACAGCTACGCTTATTATTCAATCTTGAGAGCCATTGATTCAACCGCAGATCCAGAATTTGTTGACATGAACATGTTGGTAATGCCCGGCTTAACTAACGAAGGTCTAACTAACAGAATCGTGGATATATGTGAAGATCGTGGCGATGCCATGACCCTATTAGATATTGATGAAGCTTATATTCCCGCTCACGAGGAATACTATGCAACCAAGTCTGCTCGTATTCCAAATACTCCACAACAAATTGCAACCAAGATTAAGAATCGCGATATTGATTCCTCATACGCGGCTACTTTCTATCCATGGGTGCAGACACGTGAAGAACAAAATGGTCAACTTGTATGGGTTCCGCCTTCTGTGGCTATGATGGGCGTTCTCGCCTCATCTGAGCGCAAATCGCACTTATGGTTTGCCCCAGCAGGATTCAACCGTGGCGGCCTCTCAGAAGGCGCTGCAGGGATTCCAGTGACAGGCATTACAACTAAGTTGACCTCCAAAGAAAGAGATACTCTATATGATGCAAATGTTAACCCAATTGCTTCATTCCCATCAACTGGAATTGTAGTATTCGGACAGAAAACATTGCAAGAGCGTCAAAGCGCACTTGATAGAATTAACGTTCGTAGATTGGTAATTTTCTTGAAGAAGCAGATTTCAATTATCTCGTCTACAATTCTCTTTGAACAAAATGTCCCAAGAACTTGGAATAGATTCAAGGGTCTTGTTGAGCCATTCTTGGCCAACGTTAAAACAAACTTCGGTATTTCCGACTACAAGTTAATTCTTGATGAGTCAACTACCACACCCGATCTCGTTGATCAGAATATTCTTTATGCGAAGATCATGGTTAAACCAGCACGTGCAATTGAGTTCATTGCAATTGATTTCGTTGTTGCTTCAACTGGAGCGTCTTTTGACGACTAAAAAAAACTTAGATACTAATTAAAAATATACAAGGAGAACCCAAAAAATGCCATTCTGGTCAGATGATTTTCGCTCTGGAGATCTTAAAGATCCCAAGAGACAGTTTAGATTTAAAGTTGAAATTACAGGTATCAATGCCGATACCGGAGGATCACTGGTGTGGTACGCTAAAACAGTAAGCAAGCCATCCTTCGAAATTTCAACTGGTGAACACACCTACCTTAACCACAAATTTTACTACCCCGGTGGTGTTACTTGGAGCCCAGTTGCTATGACACTCGTCGATCCGCGTGATCCTGATATGTCTGCAACGTTGTCTGACATCGTGACACAGTCAGGCTATACTCCTCCCTCTACCCCAGATGATTTGGGCTCTATGTCTAAGTCTCGCTCAGCAGGTGCTTTGGGGACTGTCTATATTGCACAGCTTGACGGCGATGGTAATGAAATTGAAAAATGGACACTTTGGAACTCATTTATAACTAAGGTTGATTTTGGTCAACTTCAGTATGAGGGCGGCGAGGCACTCACGGAAATTAGCATGGATATCGCTTATGATTGGGCGCGTGTTGAAGTATTCCAGAGTAAGGGTTCGATGGCTACCGCCGGTAATCAAGGGACCGAGTTCTTCGACGGCTAAAATTTAGTCTACAATAAAATAATATATGTTATAATATAATATCTAGAAAAAAAGAGGTGTATATTGTCTAGAAATAGTAACCGCATTGGCGGAGGAGGCGCAACTGAACAAGACGCCTCGCCGCCGCAACAAAACATGCAAAATGAAACAAATTCCAATGATTTTGGTTTTGTGGTGCCAACAGAATTTGTTGACTTACCATCAAAAGGTGTATTCTACCACGACGGTCATCCTTTATGCAATAAAGATACAATTGAAATTAAACACATGACTGCAAAAGAAGAAGATATGCTTACTTCTCGAAGCTTACTCAAAAAAGGCGTTGCAATCGATAGGGTGATTAAAAGTATCATTGTGGATAAAAAAATAAATCCACAAGACTTATTAGTTGGAGATAGAAATGCCATTATTGTCTCAGCACGTATATCTGCATATGGTAGCGAATACAACACAAAAGTTACGTGTCCCAGTTGCAGCACCCAGCAAGAATATTCCTTTGATCTGGAAGATTCAGTATCCACTTTAAAACAAGACGATACTTTTGATGGATTGATTGAGCAACAAGATAATGGAACTTTTACTGTTGAATTACCTAGATCAGAATTAATTATTGGTTTTAGATGCTTAACTGGTAGAGATGAAAAATCATTATCTACTGGCCTTGAATCAGACAAGAAAACCAAAGGCGCTTATGAGAAGGGCATAACTAGACAACTTAAAAATATTATGGTTTCTGTTAACGGAAACACCACATCTGAGGCAATAAATTATGTTGCCGATAATTTACCGTCTATCGACTCTAGATATCTACGTCAAGCTTATAAATCAGTTAGTCCAAATATTGATTTGACTCAAAGATTTGAATGTGTTGAGTGTGATTATGAGACCGATATGGAGGTGCCGCTCACCGCGGACTTTTTTTGGCCTGACCGCTGAGTATATGGAGAACATCTATGAGCAGTTTTTTTATCTAAAATACGCTGGTGGATGGTCTTTTTCGGAAGCTTACAATCTTCCAGTTGGCTTGAGAAAGTGGTTTGTTAGAAGATTATCAAAACAGCTAGCAGACGAAAAGCAAGCGATAGAAGATGCCTCCAAGGGCGGTTCCAAATCGCAAACCTTATCAGCCAATAATTCTCCCCCGGTGCCGGCAGCATATCGTAAGAAATATGGACAGGGTTAATGCCCTGTCTTTTTTTGTTTAAACTAATTAAATAAGCAAGGGATTATTATTTTATGGCCATCGATGATTTAAGTGGAATTGAAAGTAGGCTGGAAGCTCTTCGTCGCGAGGCTGAAGACTATCGCGATATTATGCAAGATAATGCCGCTTTCATGGATTCTATTATGGTTGATAGAACAGAAGCGCTTGACGAAGAAATTGAAAAACGAGAGCAAAATATTCGCTCAATCGAAAGACAAATAGAAAGCCTTAAAGCGATACAACGGGAAGGTTATAGGCTGACTGAATCGGAACGTGAACAGATCAAACTTCTTGAAAAGAAAATTGAACTCGAAAATAAAGAAATTAGAACCATAAATTCTAAAAAAGCTGCACAAGAAAAAATGAATGGTGTCATCAAAAAGACCATGGCTGAAACTATGCAATTGACCGAGGTATATGGTAAGCATGAAATATTAAATGTTGATCTCATAGCTAGAGTTGGGCAGTTAGGTAAATCATTTCGCAGAACTGGAAATGCAGGAGCTATAATAGCAGCAGGTATTGGTGGGCTTGCTAACAGTATGATTTCATTAGTGTTTGCTGTGGATCAGGCATCGTCTTCTCTAATGCGAAATACAGGTATCAGCCAAGACGCCGCTGATGCAGTTTTTGCCAACACTCAGGAATTATCTCGCTTTGGTGTATCTATAGAGGACCAAAGTAAATCATTTCAATCACTCTTTGGTAATTTTACTGATTTTACTTTCCAGAATCAAGAAGTAAGAGACAGTTTAGTCGCAACAACTGCAAAATTAGGAGAGTTAGGAATTGCCGCCGATGATGTCTCGAAAGGTATTCAAAATAGCACAAAATTATTTGGACAAAATGCACAAGCTGCGGTGGCGACAGCAGTAGAATTAGCCGACTTTGCAAATAAAGTTGGAGTTGCTCCTGACAAGATTGCATCTGATTTTGCTGCAGTTGGTGATTCACTTGCAAAACTTGGCTCTAACGGTCCAAGAGCTTTTAAAGAATTAGCAGTAGCAGCCAAGATTACCGGCATCGAAGTTGGCCGCCTTATGCAAATAACAGATAAGTTTGATACATTTGAAGGCGCAGCAGAACAGGCCGGTAAACTAAACGCTGCACTTGGAGGTAATTTTGTTAACGCTATGGATCTTCTGATGTCTACTGACCCAATTGATCGTTTTCAACAAATTAGAGATTCAATATCAGCTACTGGGTTAACATTTGATGATATGTCTTACTTCCAACGTAAATTCTTTGCTGATGCTGCTGGTCTTAACGATGTATCCGAGTTAGCAAAACTAATGAGCGGTGACTTTAATGATTTAGCAGGAGCAGTTAATATGTCTTCTGCTGATTTTGCTGAGCTTGATGAGAAAGCTAAATCAGTACAAAGTGTGCAAGAAGAGTTGCAAGCTATACTTCAATCACTAATACCAGTATTGCAGCCGGCACTTGAAAGTCTAAGAAAATTTGCCGAAGGACTTGAAAATAATACAGTTTTAATTGCCTCGTTAGAGAAAGGTATAAGTGCCGCCGCCTTTGTTATTACACTTATGGTTGAAAACCTCGATCTTTTGGTTTATTATTTGGTTGGAAATGCGGTGCTTGGCATAGGTAAATTCACCGAATCAATGGTATCAGGGTTTGCAAAATCGCGCGAAACGGTTGTTAACTTTGTAGGATCTGCAAAAACTAAACTAACGTCATTTTTTAGCGGTACCGTAAGCCAAACCAGTAATCTTACAGACACACTTGGTAACATGACTCCTGCTCTCGATGAAGTTGGAGAGGGTATTGAACAAACCGGTGAAAGTGTTTCAGAAAGTTTGGACAATGTTGGAGAATCAGCAGCAGATAACTCTAGAAATCTATATGCTCTCGCAGCAGTCGTTTTAGCTCTCGGTGTAGGTTTTGGTTTAGCAGCGCTTGGTGCATCGTTTTTAGTTAAATCGTTTGGTGAACTCACAGGTGATCAAATTATTGGTGCTGTCGGTGGAATTGTGGCACTTGGGATTGCACTAGCTATATTTGCTAAAGTTGCACTTGCTGCTGCAGTTCCCACAGGTTTAGCAGCTTCGGCAATATTTGCAATTGGTGCTGCTGTGGGTGTCGCTGCATTTGGTATGTCCTATTTGGTTGATTCATTTAAAGACTTAGGAGATCAATCGACTGGTATATTGTCAATGGCTTCAGCTATTACAGTGCTCACTGCGGCTGTCTTGGCTCTTGGGACGTTTGGTCTATTCGCCGCCCCGGGCCTTGCTCTGGTAGTTGTTGGAATAACCGGTTTGAGCGTGGCTATGGCAAATATGAATTCTCAACCATTTGCTGATTTTACCGCCAACTTGAATACATTAATCGATAATATCGATGATCTCAAAAAAGTGAAAACAGAGATTGTTGCTATTTCAAACGCTATGGAGAAGATACCCGCTGGTTCTGGCATGGCAATTCAAACAACTACAGCAACAGCTATTATGGCAGGCAATATGCGCCGCCAACAGAGCATCATGTTCAAGCCCGAACAAACATTCAACTTAGAAGTTGATGGAACGCAAATCCGAACAGTAATCAAGAACATAGTAGGTCAAGAAGTTGAGAAGAGGTTCCAACAGACATAAAGGAAAGTAAAAAATGAGCCAAAAATCAAAACCTAATTTTGACAACCAGAGATATGATCGTATTGAAGTTGGAGCAGATAAAAAATTTGGTTTCAGTGAAACAGACAATCGTAAATTTAAAATAGATCCAAATGGTCAACAGGTCCGACTTCCACAGTTTGATCCCCCGGCGTTTAATTTTTCAGCAACTGATGGTATAGCTAATCAAGCACAGGCTGTTATATCATTAAAACATATGCCCAGTGGTCAAGAAGAATATTTTAAAGCTTTTATTACAACTTTTAACGATACTTTGTCTCCTTCTTATAATGAAGAAACAGTCTTTGGAAGAACAGACGCAATTTATACTTTTAAAAACACTACGAGACAAATTAGTTTGAGTTGGAAAATACCTGCTGAAACATATAGCGAAGCATATGAAAATCTATCTAAAGTTCAAAATATTGCCAAATACGTTTACCCTAATTATCATTCTCTTAACGATTCTGGTGTTTTTGACAATGCCTTAACTTTATCGCAAACACCATTAGTTAGACTTAAAGTTATGAATTTGTTATCTAAAACTAAATCAGCAGGTGGTTCAGGGGAAGTCATCGATGAGACTAGCTCAAAGGATAAGTTCTCTACATATCGTTCAGATGTTAGCGCTGCCCAAGGTGCTTTGGGCGTTATTAAAAGCATGACAATTTCTCATAATCTTGAAAATGTTGATAATGGAGGCGGTGTTCTATACGCAGGGCCTAATACCGTTTTACCCAAACTTATAGAAGTTAATATATCATTTGATGTAATACATGATGAAACATTGGGCTGGCAAGGACGTAATTTTAACAATAGAGCAAGTGGTTTTCCATACGATGTTGTTAAACAAAAGGAAATAGACCTTGAACAATTAAATAATGCTAATACACATAATCAAGCAATTGCTGCTCGCCAAGCTAAAGTTAATGGTGAAGAATTGGCGCAACAAGCCAAAGATAATGCAATTGCAAGATATGGCACTGCCGGCGGAAACGCTAGATTTAAAAAAGACCAAAAAAGAATACACAGATTAGCCAACAAAGAAAACTTGAATGATAGACAAAGAGAGAAATTGGGATATTTGTCTTCGACTGTCGCAGGTCAAAATGCACTAAATCAGAAAGATAATAATTCTGTTTGGGATGACCCTGACCCGCAAATGCTGGATTCATAAGGAATATAAAATGCCACGTTATTATAATTACAGAATACTAAATAATTCAAGCGAATATTATCGCAAGCTGCGACAAGAGCGTAATAATTTGAAAAATATTCGACAATACGAAACACCAATATTAAGACATCCAACAATTTCTGAGAGAATTGAGATTGAGAGCACTCAGCATGTCTGGACAGTGGGTGACAAATATTATAAACTAGCAGCAAAATATTACGGAGATCCTACACTATGGTGGGTGATAGCATGGTATAATGGTACTCCAACTGAAGCTCATGTATACCCGGGATATTTACTAACGATTCCCTTAGATGCTGACAAAGTTATTGAAACATTTGGAATTTAAAAATGTCTGATGCCAATACTAAAAGAGATAAATTATTAGAAAGCATTGCCGATCAGGATGAATTAGATGGGCTCGGTGAGGGCAGTGATTTATATAATCACGTTAAGTCGGGATACTCCGCTGCGTACACCATAGCCACAAAACTTGAAAGTAGCATAGAAAAGTACAACTCAATTGTACGAGATATCAAAGCTAATGAAAGCTTATCTACGAAAATAGTGCCGGATGGAGCCGGAGGGGGGGTTGTCGGTGACCGATTAAGAGAAATAACCCCACCGACAATAACCACCGGTGGAACATTTCAAAATAAATTATCTGAAACAAGCAATACTGTAAAAGTATCTAGATTTAACAAAAACGAGATCGATACTTTAATAAGAGGTATGGCTTTCACTAAGGATGATCGAGCTTTAGTACAAGCCGCCCTATCTCAAGCCCAAGAAGTACTTTCACAGGCTAAAGAAGTCGAAACATGGATGGACGAATACAATAGTATTTCTTCAAAGGTCACCGCTCCTTCTCTTGCAGAGAGAGGTGGGGTAGCGCTGACCAGCTTGCTGGCATCCGCTGGAAATGCAGTCATCGCAAATGATCTCGCTGCTCGTGAAATAGATGCTTTAGTAACGAAGAAAAAAGCAGCGCTAGCATCAATTGAGAGCGGACTAAATCAGTCATTCGATGACACTCTTAATCAAGCATTCAAGGAACAGTGCTTTATTCAAAGATACGTTTACCAACTAGTGGAGCAGAGATTGCTAGATCCTGATTTGGATGTAAAACTACCCTATGAAGAGGGAAATGGTGCAGGCTTCAACAGACCAATAACGGTACAGGGATCACCTTTTGGATTTATTAATGGATTGACTGTTCCAAGATCTACCCAGACACTTTTTGAATTGCCAAACTCAATCCTATCTCAATTGCAGCCTCACATCAGGCTTTACAAAGTCGATGAAAACGGAAACGAAATTCCAATTGAATTTGAATCGTCAATATTGAAAAATCCAAGAAAAGATATTGACAGTGTTTTAAAAACTTCGAAAAGAAGAGGTCATGGAGCCGGATTAAAAAGTTTTAATTTTGCTTTTGAAGGAACTGACCCATTTACTATTAAAAAGAGTATAACTGCAAAACTAACTATTGCGGCTGCTTCATTTGAAGAGCTTTTAGATGATAGGGGTGGTTATGCGTATGCAGATTTGGCTTTAAAAACCGGAACTTCACTTATGGAACAAAATGTGACAAGTGATGTAAATTCTGACGGTGTGATTGACAACTTGGATAAGCTAAAATTTAGGTTGAAAGCTGTAGTTGGGTACAGTTCACCTCCTAATTTACACATCCCCTCCAGTCTTGGTATAGAAAATGGCTCAACTTTATTTAAAGATGCAATTAAAAATAGTTTTGTGACTTTGAATTTAACTCCTACTATTCATGAATTTAAATTTGATGAAACTGGGCGTGTGAATTTTTCAATTGATTATCTTGCATACGTTGAAGATTTTTTTGATAATGCGCATTTCAATGTATTTTCTGACATCAGAACAACTGCTGATGTATATAGGAGAAAGGTGTTGCGCAAATATTATGAAAGCACTTGCAATCTAAAAGAAATCGACAGACTAAAGAAAAATGAAGAAAAATTAATACCATTTGAACAACGAAATGCACTAAGAAGTTTAATTGAAAGACTGTTGGGTTCCAATAAAATGAAAGCTGTTGAAGTGCAGTATGACAAACTAGGCAACTTTGTACTTGATCCGCTTATCGATCCCGTCACATTGATTAGTAATAATCCCAAACCAGATCCAACTAATGATGAACAAATTACCTACTTTTATTTTTATGATTTAATACAAATTGCTATGGATAATATAGAAAATTCCTTGAAAGATGGTGGTTACCCTAAAGTTTTAGATGAGATGCAGGCACCGAGTCAAGAGTTTAAAGACAAAGAAAAAAAATTACTAGCTAGAATGAGAGATAATTTTAAGGATTTAAGAGTTGTTTTGGGCCCAATAGAAATAAGAGATCCAGCAAATTCTAGCCACTATCGTGAATGTTCAATCGCAGATATCCCAATTTCACTTAATTATTTTGCTGAGTGGATGACTCAAAAAGTAATTTCTAGAGATCGTGTTGAGTATAACTTATCTCGCTTTATAAATGATTTTATTAAAAGCTACCTAAGAAATTTTTTAAATGATGCAACATGTTATGGTGGCGCGTCGAAACAAAGAGTATCTTTTTTCTCGTCTAATATTACTTCTTATAAAAACGCTGGCTCCACAAAAGATGAGATTACTCAAAGAATTATAAAAGATAGAAAAGCATATGGACCAGAAAATCTAGACAGATTACTAACCTCTGGTGGTGGTATACAAATAAGCAGTTTAAGACCGCTATTGAATATAATGGGCTCTAGAGCAGGTGCCAGTAATCAAAATCCAGTTAACAAAGATGCTACAAATTATATGATATTCTATGCGGGCCGTACACGACCAAGAGAAAACTTCACTGGTGATAGAATATTTGATCAGAATAACGGAATTTATCACTACATTCTTGGTAGAGATCGCGGTATTGTTAAAAACATTAATTTGACCAGAACAAAATCTACTGGTCTTAAGGAATTAAGATTTGAGCAGGAAGGCTTTGATGGTCTGCAGCAACTTAGAGAGGTTTATGATGCGGAAATTAAAACCTTTGCATATCCCGGCGCATTTCCCGGCACGTATATTTTTGTTGAACCTCGTGGTTTTGCACCAGAGACACAGAGTATGCAGGGAAATCCTAATGAAAAAATAACACAGTATAATAAGTACGATCTTACGAAGTATGGTATCGGTGGTTATTTTATGATTATACGCTCTGAACACAATTTTGCTGAGGGGATTGCTGAAACCTCAATAACAGCTAAATGGGTTGCCGAAGCCAACCCAGATGGAGAACCACCACCAGAAGGCGGCGTCATAGGTAATTCTAATTCAGGCACTTCAAAGTGCAGAACGCGACATTCAAAACAAAATGTCCAGATACAGAATCAAAAAAATACAAAACCAGAGGATTCGGTCTCAAAACCGTAATTTAGGAATTAAAAATGTCAATATTCTATAAAACTTCTAATAATGATGAATCACAAAATTTATATGAAAAAAAACTAATCTACGAATCAGATATTCTAGAATCAGAGTACGATAATTTAGTCAATTTTCAAATAGCCGAAAAATTCATGTACGGAAGAGTTAATTTTTCCTACAACCCAATAGTATATGACGCCGATAATGTGCCACTTTCGACTTTATCTAATACCAACACAGAACAGACAGATCTACAAGCAGCGTGTTATGTAGCTAACGCTTTTAATGATTTAGCACAAAAATTTAGAACAAAAATCCTATCAGGTGAAATAGATTCTAATCAAGAATTTTTATCGAATCTTGAAGTAAAAAAAGCCTATCAAGATCCTGTCAGATTGTACAAACAGTACTTGCTGGAATTACAACAAGAAATAATAAACACAATTAAATCAAGTGATACAAAATTTGATGATTATAACAAATTTA
>CETN01019528.1_pt1 | contig 12214 bp, 4 predicted proteins | sample 531301 | NCBI WGS metagenome assembly CETN01 (sample SAMEA2622656, study PRJEB7988) | marine metagenome | isolation source: saline water (ENVO:00002010), including
ACGATTTATATTTCAGATCCTATAGGTAGTAATATTACGGGTATTCCTGCTGCTTATCCAAATGTATGGTGGCAAGGAACTCATCGTCTATCTGGATCTATTGCATCAAATACTCAAGGTGGTGGTGTAAATAATAAACGATCTGGTCATTATGGAATACGTTTTGGTACTGATGATGGTTCAACCGCCATGGATAAATGTAATTATGTACTAACTGCCTATAAAGAGGGTGGTCAATATTAGATAAATAATCAAAAAACTATAATGGCGTTATACGGTAAGTTTTCAAATAAAGATGGATCTATCCGTCCATTAAGAAAAGTTTATAAAAAGATAGGTATTAGAAGAGACAGGGATCTTGGAGATTTATCTAGTTCCTCAAAGAGTTTAGAAAATTTGCTTGATCAATTAGCTAGTGATGTAACTGGATTTACCTTTTTAGCATCAGATCTAACAGCTATTTCCAACATATACACGAAAGGTTTAACAAATAGCAATTATTTGAATATTGCTGGAAGTTCAATTAAATTTTCAACACCCTCTGGAGTGGTAGCAAACTTTGATCCAGTAATTACATATCAAAATCGTCTCGACAAAATTAGAATATTCTCTGGAGAACCAAGATTAAATGGTGGAGATGGATTAACAGCTTTATATTTTCAAAATGATCAAATAAATTTCAATACAGATACAAATTTTGATTATGGTTCTGGTGTATCTAATTTTACAAATACGTTTGATTCGGATGTTTTCACTCTCTCTACATCTGAGGGATCTATTACTCCTGATAAATTTTGGGAAGCAGGTAATTTTGACTATTCAGGAAAAATACACCCACAATCAACAAAAACTAATAGTGGTGTAAAGTGGGAGGGATATTATGTGCCTAAATTTACTGGTAAAACTGAGTTTAGCATAAGTTGCACTGGTTATTTTACAGCAGATTTTCAACAAATAGGATATGCAGAAAATGATGATAAAAACATAATATCAACAGGGATAGGAACATATAAAGAATATTCAAGGGTAGGAGTTAATACATCTTTCACAGTTACCTCTGCTGCACCTTCATTTGATGAAGAAACAGGAAACGAAATTACAGTTGGATCTAGTGATTTAGAAAAATTAACTACCATTGGAATTGGAATGTCAGTTAGTGGTGCTAATATTAACTCTGTTGATGGAGCTCCAACTATAGAATCTATCGACAGGGAAACTGGAGTGATAAAATTATCACCTGCAGGATCACAGAATTTTTCTTTAACTGCACAAGTTAATAATAGTGTAACATTTTTTAGGGCTTTAGGTGTAAATGTCACTAGTAGATTTAGCACACACTTTTTAAGTGCCTATCAAAAATATAGAATTAGATTACGTTATTTTCATCCAAAATCTTTTGACTCCGCAAATATATCTAGAAGTTTTAGCATTGATTTTACCGAATTTTCTGGAACTCCTTTTGGTCATTTAAGATACAATCGTTTATTTCCTTTAGATCATGATTTTTCAGATTCTGTTAAAGGTGAGTTTAACACATATTTTGACAATTCTGTTCTTTTTGGTGGAACAAATTTATCTGGAATTGGAAATAATGACTCTCCACAAGCTGATGCAGACAAATATGCAAAAGTAACATCTAATAATAAAATAAATATTGTTTATAAAGTTAAAAGTTCTATATCACAGATAAAAAGAAGAGAAAATATTTCATGCGTCTTAAGTTTAAACAGTAGAGTATTTTCCATTAGTGATACATCAAATATTGAGATAGGAAATTACATTTTTGGGGATGGCATACCTGAAGGTACAAGAGTTGAACAACTATCAATTAATACTGTTATCATTATGGATAAAGAGGCAACTGTGTCTGGAACTAATCCTTTAACATTTATAGACCATCGTGGATTTGTAAAGAGAATAAAAGTAAATGCAACGACTGGAAAGGTAATATCAGCAAAATCTGATACTCCAGTTACAGCAACAACTCCAAATTTCAAAACTGCTTTTGAAGATGTACAAAAAGGTATGATTGCAATATCAGATAATTTTCCTAGTTTTGCATCTATAAGTGCCACAAGTGCTCCTTCAGGATCTTCTGGTGGATCAATAACTTTAGATATTTCAAGTAATGTCACTACAAGTAATAATCAAAATGTATTCATTTACCAGTCAAGAGGATTAAAAGATAATAGTTTATTACAATTTTGTGATAAATTTACAACAGGAACACCAACAGTTCAATGTTTAATTTCATCTTCTGTTGTAGAAACTGAGGATTCAAGTGGAAATCCAATAGTCGTTGTGCCCGTTAATGATCTCGGTGCTCTTGTTGATTCTAATGGTAATTTAACAAGTCAAAGTTGGACAATTCAAGGATTTAATTTTGAAACTAATAGTAGCGGAAATAGTGTTGTCACAATTTCATCTGTCAATTCAAATGCTAAAACAATTACTTTATCATCAACTCAATCAAACAAACCCATACAAAAAAGAATTGTAAGTGGCACACAGTTTACAGCCACAACTAATAGTGGTGATTATCAATTATGCTGCCCACCTACAGATACATCTCCACCATTTACAGCAACAGAAGAAGGTTTAAAAACCCCCACAAATGAAAGGCCAAATTTAAGACTTGAAAGTGGTAATTTAAAATTTGATCAACTATTATTACAAGACAATTTAAATCCAGCAGCAGGAAATGCCATACCTATACAAAGTGGTGATCTACAAAGTGCAAATAGAACAATTGAAATTCAAACACCTTTATCTACAAGCACAAGAAAATTTAAAATATTAGCAACAACAAATGCATCAGAAGTACCATAAAAGGTTTTGAGTCAAATTTTTGGCGAGATTTTTTTTCCGACTTTTTTGAAATTAAAAGTCAATTTTGATTTCTAGTTCTCAGAAAGTAGTAAGAAGTAAGATTCCTTATTTCCATTTTCATCTTGAACTTCAACGGACATTTTATGAGTAAATGAATTTGCAGTAAGACCAGATGCAGAAATTTCCACATCATCTTCAATTCCAGTTATCTGCATCGCACCATCGGTGCCACCATCGGAGAAAGTTAATTGTCCAATGGAAACTTCTTCACTTTCAGTCTTTAATTTACCAGTTCCGTCAGCACTCCCTATCCTTTCCCAAGGATTATTATCACTTGAAAATGCACGAACACCTCCAATATAAATTCCTGGTGCAGGTGCCCCATCTACACCTTGATTTAAAACCCTAGACGATGTGTTATTATAGTCAGCTGGGTCATTTAAACTAATATTTCCTTCAAATCTCAGTGATTCATTTGTAGTTATACTTTTATCTCCTCTATACTTCTTAGTCATGAAAAATTCAGAATTTTCCATGTTTATTTGTGTTTCATCAAATGCCCCATTTATAGAGCTACCACCTAACCAATTAAAATGCTCGTCATCCTGTATCTCTGGTTCAATGAAGTTAAGTAATTGTTGTTGATTAACTGGATCTTTGCGAATAAAATTAAAATTATTTGGAGTTGCAGTCGTATTATCATTATTTGAAATTAAAATTGCACTTCCACCAGAATTTTCTGATAATTTAAATTTATTAATACCGTTGGATTCAACTATATAATAATCCTTATTTTTATTTAATTCTGTACTAGTAGTACCATCACTTATGGTTACATCTTCGCTTACATTAATAACATCACCATCTGTAAAAGTAAATATGTTAGAACTCACTAAAGAAAAAGAAAGATTTATCACTGGCACATTGGAATTACTATAATTTAATCCAATTCTCTCAGCAAATACTGTCTTAAAATCAGTGCTAGTTGATATGACCGCATATTGTTGGTTCAAAACACTATCAGATGATTCAGACGGTATATCTTTTATTTCAACTAAATCACCAAATTTAAATAAATATGGATCTGTAAGAGAGACTGTGATTTTAGTTTTAGAATTAGTTCCCTCTGCTATAATTTGGGAAACGGACACTTCCCTATCAATTTCATAGGAAAAAAATCCAGATTTTACATTATTATAAGGAATCGATGATGTATTTCTTAAATTATTCTGCAGATAACTAAGATCGACTGCTGTTCCAGCACCAGCTAAACTATCTATAGCTTGCTTTTCGTCTATTGTTTCTGCAAGGTTTAAATCCTGTCTGTATCCTTGATTTTGTATTGCCATTTAAATAAGACCTCCATTAACTCCTATAGTCCATCCATTAGCGACCAAAATTTTTGCCTTTTCTTTTGCCTCATCAGAGGGAGACACGAGAGAACCAGATTCGTTTTTATTACCTTTTAAATTAACGTTAGCTATACCTTTAAAACTTTCCCAATTTTTGTGTAAATCAAATATTATATCATCTTGTGCTGTTTGGGATAACCTATTATTTGAAAGTTCAAGAAATTTAATTTGATAAATTTTTTCAAAAGAACCAATTTTGTATGATGTTAACTGATTATTATATAGAACTAAGTTTGTTAAATTTGGACATGTGCTAAAATTAGGAATCTGTCCTACTAATTGATTAGTATGTGCTATGTATCTTCTTAAATTAGGAAGAAGATCTGGTTCACCAATACTATTTAATGAATTATTTTGAAGGTAGAGAAATCTAAGATTTGTTAGATTTTTAAATTCTGGTATGGATCCAGTTAACGCATTGTTAGCTAAATTAACGTAGTATATTGACCCTTTCTGTGCTTGTAAATTAGGAACAGATCCGTTAAATTTATTATTTTCCATCCAAATATATGTAAGTCCAGGATTTGAATTAAATAACTGGGAAATATCTCCACTAGTTTTACCATGAGAACGATACCAAAAATAATAAAGTTTTGATAAATTAGCAAGGGCATTAGATTCTATTGCTGATGATATAAGTTTATTAGAATCTATGTATATGTTTCGTAATTCAACTGCATCTTCAAAAGTGCTGTTGTGTATGACAAAATCTTCATTACCATCTGGTCGGCCACCTTTAATACTTGTGTATCTAAGATCCAAATTTGATAAGTTTGCATTATTAAATTTAGGAAATCTAATTTGTCCCAAATTAGTTGCATAAAAACTTAAGTTAGTTAATGAATTACAACCCGAAAATTTGTAATCATTAATATTTGTAACTAATTGATCTGCATGATTTCTATTATATTGTGCATTATAGTTTGTAAGACTTTGGCAACTTGATAAATTAGTTGGTATTTTAAGAGAAGTATTTCCAATATCTATAGTTTTTATTTTTTGATTATCCGCACTTCTTAATGTTAGGGTTTCAGGAGTTCCTGTATCAGCATCATTCAAACTATAATTACCATAAACATCTAAATTCTCAAGGTTTGGTAATTTTTTGAAACTATAGGATCCATTTTCATATTGAGTCCCAGCTCTTGAAGTTCCAACTTCTTGAGGATCTGTTTGATTTTGTGTGCTATTTGCACCACCAATATCCTGTAGATCAACAGATCTAAAATCATTATTTCGAATACTATAATTAGTAACTCCAGATGGAACATCAGGACAAAAACATTCATCTCCCCTATTATAATTTCTAAAATCAGCAGCAGTATTATCAGTTCTAAGATTATCAGGATGAAAATAAGCTCCACTACCTCTACTGCAATTAAGACTAGTTAAATTAGGGAGTCGTTCTGAAATAATATTTCTCTCAATAGAACCATAAAAAGTTCCCTCAAAATTTAAACTATTTAATGTAGGTGGAATTTTTGCTAAAACTGCACTGTTAAATTTCCTTTCACTTTCTATATCACTCAAATAAAAAGGATTTCTCATTATTGAAAGAGTTTTCAAATTTTCTGCAATAAAAGAAAAATTAGGAAAAATTCTGAGTGAATTGTATGCAAAATCTAAACCTTCACAACTGTTTAATTTTGCAGATGGTAAATCTCTAAGATTTGCTGATCTTATTTGAATAGAGGTAATCTGATTTGGATCGTAGTAAAATTTAATAAACCTCTCTCTTGATATTGGTGATCTAAATCTAATAGATGATGAAGCTCCTCCTTTATTTGGGAAATTAGAATATAAATTTTCATTTGCAGTTTCAACAATCTTCCAGCTTGCATAAACAGGGGGATTTCCTGTTGGAATAATTGTAACTGTAGCATCTAAATTTCTGAAGAATCCTCTAAAAGTTAGAGGTATTCCTTTCATCGCATAAAGATATACAGTATTATCATTAATTTTACATTTTATTCTTGTATTTGGTCTTTCAGAATCAAATTCTCTAATTTCTGGAATAATAGTTGTTTGTAATCTTGGTTTATCTTTTATATCACTTACATCTGACTGTTCTCCAAATTCTAACTTACCACCAGATCCAATTTCAACCCTTGCACCATAACTAATTCTTGCTTTTGCTTGTATGGTGGGATCTGGATCACTTGCCTTTGAGTCTGAGGAACTCCAAGCACTCACTCTTGATGTTGATATGTCTGCAATTTTACCAGGATCACCGTCCTTTAAAAAACGATAACGAATTGCATTACCACTAATTGATCCATTTATGTTTAAGTTTCCAAATAAAGTTTGATCTGTACCTGCACGATTCGATATGATAGAATTAAAAATTTGAGATTCTTGTAGATATCGATCTAAAATTCTATACAATGGTTGATTTAATCTAGAAAAACTCACCCAATCAAAACGATTCATACCAGCACTTCTAGATCCTTTTATGATCGCCAAGTCAAGAGGATTCAATCCTATGTTTCTTAAAGCAGCTGGTTTGTTTTTAACGTCAGATAAAATAGATCTGACATTTAAACCAAATATTTTAGGATTAGTAAGTGCCATTATTGTTCCTTATAATTTAAACTTATTTGTACAAATTTATCATTACCATCACTTAATTGTTTTGCGGTAAGAAAAGTTGCTTCTATATTTTGATTATCAGGTGTAATTACATTTCGATCAACTCCAAATATTTTTGACATGTCAACAACTTTCGTGCTATTTTCACCAACATAAAAAATATCTTTTGTTACAGACTCTCTCAAAACCTGTGTATTTTGTGTGTCTATCTGAGCAGATGACAAACGTTCTTTTGATTGGAAATTAGTTGGTGGTGATGAATCGTTTTGTGTCTTATTATTATTAAGTTCAACAGATCCATTTGAATTTTTAGTAAGTGCTAATTTTGGTGATGTGGTTCTTTGGAATGCTCCATTTTTTTCCTTTATTGATATATTATTTATTTTTGCATTATCCTTTAATTTTCCTACAAGGTATAGTGGGAAAACACTATACTTAAATAATTTTACTTTTGTTGAGTCACGTCCCATTCTTGTAGTTTTAAGTTGTACAGGTTTTGCCAATAAAATCAGATTACTGTCACTTTCAGTTTGACCTGCTCTTACATTAGTGCTTATCTCAATGTAAGAAAATACTTTTGATTCTCCACTTGAATTATCAGTATAAGTTTCTGGTAATGATTTATAAAGAGCTAGAGAAGTTGTAATAGGATTTCCATTTTCTTGATAAACAACTTGTCCATCTATCCAATCAGTTATATTTCCACCAAATGTTCCTTCAAATTTTAAAAAATATTTACCAACATAATTAGAGTCTTCTTCTTCAGTCACTGGATTCTTGTTATAAAGCATATAAACTAGTGAAGCAATTATAGTCTCTGGTAAAACTTTTAATTTTATCAAACTACAAACTCCAGCTGGATCAGAACTTGAAACGATTGGTATTGTTGAGTTTACATCCATTCTGCACCTCTCCCTACCAGCAAAACTTTCCGCTACCTCATAACCGTTTTCATTCATGCTCGCCCAAGCATTTGTAGATTCACCAAATAATATATGTTTATTAGGTAGAATGCTTGTGTTTCCCACTCCTATATCTCCACTTCTGCTATTTGTATAATCTAACCATTGAACACCATCCTGTGAATTAAAACCCTCCAATTCGTTTGATGCGTTAATACGAGGTCGCACATCAGTTATGCCAATTAAAAAATCGGCAAAATGAGTATTCGATCCACCGTAAGAACTTTGATCTTTAGATAGTGGATTTAAAAATTGAATATCGATTTCAGATCCACTCAGTTTGAAATCAGAGGCAAAATGAACATCATAATTACTGAAACGAACTTTATGTGGATAATTTACTTGTACTTCTGAAGTTGTAACTGGAATAATAGTTTCAATACTAGATTGCCCATAGTCAATTACTTTTGAACCACCTATAGGTCTACCAGTAATCCCCAAAGATTTATTATAATCTGGATATCCATCCTGACCTGCTCCCCAACCATATATTTTTGCAGAATTATACCTTTGTGGGCCAGAATAAGATCCACCAATTTCATTGTCTGTAGCAGTATCTATCTCAGTAATATATGCGTTAAAAATAGATGGAGCGATTAATTTTGCACCTACATCAGCTTGGGTGAAAAATGAATCTGCTCCAACAGCAGTTATTGTGTTCCCACCTATAAATCTAATCTCCATTTCTCTACCACTTATAGTTGTTTTGACACCAGGTGTTAAAACATGTCCGTAACCAGGACATGCCCTACAAACTCTTACTTTAACTTCTGTTAATGCGTTTGAACTAACATTTGCTTTTGTTGGAATGATTAATTTCCTATTAGAAATATTGTCTCCAGTGCTGTTAGTGATAAATTCTTTTGGTCTTACTGCAAGTAAAGCAGTTTCTGAAGTTTTATTAATTTGTTTTGGTTTTAAACCAGTGCTTGCTGAGAATATTCTTGATGTTCCTTCATCTCCACCATCAATATAATATGATGCACCATACTTATATAAAAATTGTGGTTGTTTTAATGTTGCGGTATTGTATATATTTGAACTATATTTAAATCTAAAATAAGAATCCCTTAAACATGGTTGTTGTAATGAATTTTCAATTACAAGTGTATGAATCACAACCCACCTTGCTTCACCCGCACCTGCAGGAATGTAAGCATAGAATCTTGCACCTATCGCACCATACCAACCAAACTCTATCTTCCACATCGTCACATTTTCTGGAATGATACTATATCCAGATGGGCCGTTGCCATTTAATGCATCACCATTAAATTTATCTCTTGGTATTTCGATTGTGTGAAATTTTCTAGGATTCCCAAAATTAGGGCTTTGTTCATTATCTTCTATGTCATATGGATCTCCACTTGCTATAAAAGGTTGAACTGTATTATAAGTATCATCATTAATTTTTATGGGCGGATCAATCACAGGATCTAACCCGTTTCTTATTAAAACAGATGTCTCTAAAGCAACCTCGCTTCTACGAATAATTGAAAGTTGGCCCGAAAATATTTTAAACATGTATTGATCTGTTTTATTTGCGACACCCCATTCTAAAGCAACTCCTGAAGTTACCTCGTTAGATGATCTTAATCCAAATGTAAATCCACTAATTCTACCTGGTTGATATCTAAAAACTCTTCTAGATTGTATTGAAGAAAATCTTTTTTCTGTTACATTATAACCTGGTCTTGTATCGGTTCCATCAGAGACATTACTAATTTTTCCTGCATTTGAAAGTTGATCTTTTAGAACACCAAAATTAAGGGTCACATTGAGAACTGGATCAACTAAAAGATTTCCAGTACCTATATCTCTCCAAGTATCAGTCCAATCATCTATTCTAGCAAATGCGAATGCAAACTTATCTCCAGCAGTTTGATCTTCTAATTGTAAATATATAACATCATTTTTAGCATCATTAAGTTTAACATGTTCTTTGTTTAAAAATTTCTCTGTCCAGTTTGCGGGATATCCCTTCTCAGTATACATGTCATATAATTCATTTCCCAATAAAATAAAGTTTAAATATTGTTGAAATTTTCCTGAATCATAAAGATTTGCTTTTGCAAACTCTGAATTAAATGGATACGAATAAGATGGAGGAAATCCTGACATTCTAATTGCAGATTCCTGTGTTTCCTCTTCAATTTTTGACAAATATCTTTTGCCATATATTCTATTTGCTCTTTCATTCCAACTAGTAAAACTGGTTCCCTCATTAAATGTAGCATCCTCCCATTCATCTTTGTTTAATCCATAAGAAGATACATTTGAAAATAAACTAAGTTGAGTTTCTGCACGAGGAATACCAAGCAAAGTTGTGCTCACCTCACTTGTCTCTGCGAATTGTTCTGCTACTTTTAAAACATTATCCGCAGTTAATATTGCAGCTGGATTTGAATCAGAAAATGTAACTTTGTCTGTTCTGATACCCGTAGTAATATTCTCTGAAATTATTATTTTATCGTATTTTTTATTTAAAACAAAACTTCCATCTGGAATATTAAAACCGAAAGCTCTATTTCCTACAAATACATTTGCTATTTCATCTAATTTATCTTCTGGAAAATATAAATTATTTTTATTGTTAGTTGAAAGTGGATTGACTACTCTTACATCAACTTGGTTTGGATAACCACTTAAATTAATTAAAATTGGATTACCGTTCTCGTCTAAATCACGTAGTCTCACCGTATTTGTTACAAGTTTAGTTGGTGTTGAACCAGTTGCTTTAAGAACTGGTATTTTTTTAGTGGTAGAAACCACTACTATGGGCACATCAAGATCTAAACCATAGGTGGCGGTTGTAGCACCTGTCTGTGTTATTAATGTTCTTGGATACTTATGAGTTGGTTCTGATGGAAATACAATTGAAGTTGATCTTTCTGCAGTCGCATCAAGTAAGAAAAACTGATCAACTTTAGTTACAAGTGGATTTCCAAATTCATCAGTTAGAATCTGACCATTACCAATATTATATAAAAGTTGTTCGTCTGATGGTACGACGGATACTGGGCGTTTATCGTGCCCAATCTTTATATCCTTTCCTCCATTCATAGATCACTGCTCCTCCCAAGTGACACTTGCATTTGTTTTTGTAACTTCTGTTGAACTAACATACACCTCTTCTGAAGATCCAACAACAAATAAACTCTCTACCACATTTGTGAGTGGGAAAGATAGATATTCCTTATTAAAATCAAAGTATGGTGATAGATCAAATTCAGTTCCACCTGTTGATATAAACAAACTCGCAACAATTGTTCCAGTTTTTGGAATTGGTGCTCTTAATTCAGGACTCACTTTGATAGATGATAATGCATCTAAAGTAAAGTCATTATCTACAGCAGGGCTAGCTTCTCCTTTTGGGTTGAGATTATCTTCATATAAGAATACAGAACCACCATCTAGAAGAATATTTTCACTTGTAGATTCTTCAGCCCTAAAGTAATAATCACTCGCAGATTCTCTTCTTTCAAGATATCCAAATACTGATATCTTTTTATTTGATGAATCACCTTCAAATTGTCCTCTAAGATATCCATATGCACCACTGTTGTTATTAGTAAAGTAATTAAATTGAGTTGATGTGTGAATCTTAAATGCCTTTCCTCTCTTACCTATGTTTAAAGCAGTCTTAGTCAAATCGGTTGGATCTGGATTTGCTGGAAGTGTGAATGTTCCAGATTTTGCAGAGGAGGTTTGGAATATAGGACTTTTTAATAAATCAATTTTAATTAATTTAGTTGAGTTTCCTGTTGATAATCTTGTAGGGTAAACCTGAGTTCTATTCCTTACGTCTTGGCCTGTGCTACTTCGAATAAAATCTCTACATTTTAATCCAACCAAAGGAGTCGGACGATTTAGAATAAAAGTAATATTAGTTGATGGTAAAGGACTATTTAAAGGAGTGTTCAAATGTACTTTTCTATTTGCGGTATCTACATAAACAACCTCTATATTTTGATCTAAGGGATTTCCAGTTAACACTTTTGCACCAACAAGAAAAGAAGAATTAATTTGACCAACAGTATTACCAGTATCTAAAGTGATAAATGGATCTTGTTGATTATTTGCAGAACCATCAACTATAGAAATAACATTTGAATTTCCTCCCAGTAATGATCCAATATTAAATGTTCTCTTTGACCCAAAGACACTAACTTCGGTTGGTGTTCCATGACTGAATAATTTAACAGTTCCACGGTCACCACCATCAATGTAGTATGAAGCACCATATTTAATGATATGTTCTGATGTTGAACCATACTGGAAAGAAGTTTCTTTCCTATTAGCGTTGGTATATCCACCACGTATTAAGCTACCACCACCATATACCAAATATGTAATTGGAAGTGTAGCGTTACCAAGTGAGGATCCTTTCAACTGGTTAGATGCTCTTAAGTGGTGTACACG
>CETN01014548.1_pt1 | contig 12090 bp, 6 predicted proteins | sample 531301 | NCBI WGS metagenome assembly CETN01 (sample SAMEA2622656, study PRJEB7988) | marine metagenome | isolation source: saline water (ENVO:00002010), including
GACTATCTAAACCCAGCTGCTGCTGTAGAATTGTTCTGTGGAACAGCTACAAAGCCTGCTGCATTCGGTTAATATTATTCACACGGGGGAGTTAACGCTCCCCTTTTTTCTTTATAAATTTTTATGGCTTCCACGACAATTGATACCGAGACAGAACTCTCCGCAGTTAACTCAATACTGGGAGCTATCGGTCAGTCACCAGTCACTTCAATAGTAAAAGAAAATCCAGAAGTAGGATTTATATATAATTTACTAAGAGATGCTAATGTTGATTTACAGAATGAAGGCTGGCACTTCAACACAGAAAGGCATGTAGAATACACACCTGATAGCAATGGTAAAATAGCTATTGGTGGTGATGTATTAAGAATGGATACAACAGATGGCTGGGTAGATAGAACTCACGATGTAGTAAAAAGGAGTGGTTTTCTATATGATAAGTATAATCATACTGATGACTTCTCAGATCACACTACAGTTAAATTAGATATAGTTAAACTAATAGCTTTTGAAGATATACCTTCTGTATTCCAAAGGTATATAATATATAAAGCTAGTCGTATGGCAGCTACACAACTTGTAGCTAACCCTCAACTAGTACAACTACTAACAATACAAGAACAACAAGCAAGAGCAACTTGTCAAGAGTATGAATGTAATCAAGGTAATCATAATATGTTTGGTCTACCAGAAGATTCTGTTTACACCGCATACGAACCTTGGAAAAATCTTAGAAGATAATGGCAGGTATTACACAAACTATACCTAGTTATACTGGTGGCATCTCTGAACAACCTGATCAATTAAAGTTTCCAGGGCAGGTAAAGAGTGTACAGAATGCTATACCAGATATAATAAATGGGTTATACAAAAGACCTGGGGCAAAACGAATAGGAACTACACCATTAGCTAACGTACAGTCTAATGGTTCTTGGTTCCATTACTACAGAGATGAAACAGAAGGATCATATATAGGACAGATAGCTAGTGATGGTAAGGTTAGAATATGGAGTTGTAATGATGGTGCTGAGAAGAACGTATGGTATCATACAGATAATAGTGCCTATAGTGGAGGTAATTCCGATCACACATCTATCACCTCTTACTTAACTCCTAGTAGTGCTACAGCTACAGAAGATTTACAAGCACTAACTATTAATGATACTACATTCTTAAATAATAGAACTAAAACTGTAGGTACCACAGGTACTACAGATGCTAGACCTGAAACTCATTATGCTTATGTAGAATTACTACGTACAGAGAATGGTAGACAGTACGGTTTAAATTTATACAATAATAGTAATACTACTACTTTAAAAAGAGCTACTAGAGTAAAAATATCTTCTGATACTTTATCTGAAGCAGCTGGAACTGGAACATGTCCAGGTATAGGTACTCAAGTATTCGGAGGTAGTGATACAAATACTGGAAGTAGAACAAACTTAACTTTTCGCATCACTATACATGGTCAGCAAGGTCAGATAAATGGTTATGATGATGCTGTACCTGCTAGTACTTATAGTTGTTCTTATAATAGAAATGTATCATTATTACATGGTGGAGAGGATTGGGAGACTGGAGATACAACTACAGTTACTTTAACTCAAGCTAAAACAAGTTATGATTATACTGTACGAGTAGAAGATCATGAAGAAGTAGCTGTTAAAGCTAATCTAGGTATGATAAGACCAGCTCCTACACCATTTGATGCAGATACTTCTGTAACTGTAGATACTATATTAGGTGGTATAATTAATGATCTTCCTGGTAGTATAAGTTATAAGGTTATAGGCAACGGTCTTTATCTACATTCTAATAGTGCATTCAATGTAGAAGTAGTAGATCAAGATCTCATGAGAGTCATGGGTACTGAGATAAATGATGTAACTGCTTTACCTATTCAAATGAGACATGGTGCTATTGTTAAAGTAGCTAACACTAGAATGTCTGCTGAAGATGATTACTATTTAAAATTTAAAGGTGAGAATAATCTTGATGGTAAAGGTACATGGGAAGAGTGTCCAGCTCCAGGTATAGTTAAAAGTTTTGACGCTACTACTATGCCTCATATACTTCAACGTCAATCTGATGGAGACTTCTTAGTTAAGAAATATACATGGGCAGACCGTGAAGTAGGAGATGATGAGACTAATCCTATACCTTCTTTTAATGGTAATAAGATAAATAGAGTATGTTTCTTTCGTAATAGATTGATATTTCTGTCTGGGGAGAATCTGATAACAGCTAGACCTGGGAATTTAACAACACCAAACTTCTGGTCTGATACAGCTCTCACAGTATCAGGTATAGATCCTATAGATATTTCATGTTCTTCTACATTCCCGTCTGATTTATTTGATGCTATAGAAATACCAGCTGGATTACTATGTTTCAGTACTAATGAGCAATATTTATTCTCATCAGATGCTGAGATAATGAATCCAGATACTGCTAAGTTAAGATCAGTATCTAGATATAATTATAATGAAGTAGTACCTCCTATATCATTAGGTAATACTGTTGGGTATATAGATAACTCTAATAAACATACTAGGTTTATGGAGATGGCACAAGTAGCTAGAGAACAAGAAGCGGTTGTAGTCAATTCTTCTGAACTGGTACCTACACTTATACCTAAAGATATTGATTTATTAACAAACTCAAGAGAAAATAATATAGTATTATTTGGTAAGACAAATTCAGATGAAGTGATAGGGTTTAAATATTTAAGACAGGGAGAAAAATCTTTACAAGCTGCTTGGTTTAAATGGAAACATAATAACCCACTTAAATATCATTTCATTATTAATGATCAGTATTATTTCTTAGATACAGACAACTTCTTACAGAGTATCAATCTAACACAAGAGACTGGAGACCCTAGTATTACTCAAGATAGTGTTGAGTTTCTGATACATTTAGATAACTGGACTACTGTAGGTAGCGGATCTTATAATGCTACTACAAAGTTAACTACATTTACTAATCAATCTGATTGGATAGATCAAGTAACTTCACCTAATGGTACTCTTGTACTAGTAGATATAGATTCTAATTCTGTTAGAGTAGGTAGATATGCTGAATGTACTGTAATAAATAATGATGACTTTACAGTACCTGGAGATTGGTCTACTGGTACACATTATATAGGTTATCTATATGAATACAATGTACAGTTTCCTAGATTCTATTTACAGAAATCAGAAGGAGAAGCAGTACAATCAGATGTCAACTCTAAACTTACTGTACATAGAATGAAGTTAAACTTTGGTAAGATAGGTCTTTATGAAACTACATTAACTAGAGTAGGTAAGGCTGACTATACTGAAGTATATGAATCTGCTGATTTAGATGAGTATGATGCATCAGACGCTCCATATTTATCAGAAAAAATTAAAGAGATTCCAGTATATGAAAGGAATCTAAATGTAAACGTAACATTAAAATCCTCCCATCCAGCACCTGCTACTCTAAGAGCTATGTCTTGGGAAGGTGACTGGTCCCCTATGCACTATAGACGTGTCTAAATATATTCACCCTGCAACAATTGAGGCTGCAATTACTGTAGCCTCTAATTTACTTCCAGAAGACCGTAGAGAGGTCGAAGAAGGTCATGGGCTAGATCCTATGGAAGAACTCACTTTGGCTGTTCACAGGTGCTCCTGTGTATGGTTTGAGGTGCCTAACGGCAAGACTGCTGGTATGGCTGGAGTCGGTCCTAATGGTGAAGTCTGGATGTTATGCACACCTGCAATACATGACTACCCTATTACCTTCGCAAGGGAAGCAAAGCGATTCATTGAGAGTAGATCTGAACCGCTATTATGGAACATCGTTGATAAACGTAATACTGTTCATTTAAAACTACTCAAGTTTTTGGGCTTTAAATTTTTACGAGAAATTTTTCACGGACCCAAACAATTACCCTTTATAGAATTTTGCCGTGTGTGCTCCCGATCCTAATGCTGGTATAAGATACCAAGCTAAACAAGAAAAGAAAAAAAAAGATCAGCAATATCGCTCTGCTTCTTTAAAATATTGGAACAGAGAAGTATCTGCTAAACAACGTTCTAATACCTTAACTAGAGGTTTAACTAGAGCTAGAAGTGATGCCTATACTAGAGCTTTATGGGCTTTAGGTAAAGGTAGACAAGCTAATGAGAAACTCTATAGAACTAGAGCTAAACTATCTAAGTATGATCAAAAAACTGGTACGTCTAGAAGTTCTAAATACATGACCAGTAAGTATCAAGAAATATTAAATCAACAAAGTAGAATAGAAAGTACTATCAATAATACATTTGGTAGGAATATGGATATACAACAACAAGGTATTATTAGACAACACCAAAACTACGTTGCTAAGAATAGACAGAAACTAGGTGTACGTCCTGAATATGGTGCTCCAGTTATGATGCCTCCTAGAGATACTCAAGGTCAGTTCTTTAACTCTGTAAGTATGGGTCTTCAGATGGCTTCTTTAGCTTTTGCTATATCTGATATAAGATTAAAAGAAAATATAGAAGAAGTTGGTACCTCACCAAAAGGACATACTATTTATGAATGGAATTATAAGACTAATCCACATAGTCGTTATAGAGGAGCTATTGCACAAGAAGTAGCTAAGAAAGATCCTATGGCTGTAGATATAGCACCTAACGGTATGCTTGGTATTTACTATGATAAAATTGATGTAGACATGGAGAAAGTATCATGACAGATTCCTATTTCAGTGCGTTAGGAAGAGCCGCTGATGCTCCTCCAGATATTAGTAAGACAAACTATCTGGACACTGAACCAGATATGGCTAAAGCTGTTAATGATAATATAACAGCAATATCGAACAGCTGGGATGAACACTATAACCAGATGATCGAAATCTACAAACATATCCATAAACAAAAAAGTCCTGCTGAAAACTTACTTCAAGTACTGAAGCAGGGTAAAGAGTTTAAGGATGAGTTTGAGACGTGGCAAGATGAATGGGAAGATATTAATAATTTCAGTGCTGATATAAATGAACAACATGCACTTATTAAAAAAGTAGCAGGAGATGATCCTGATGCTTATATTAAAGCTTTACAAAATATAGGAAGTAATGACCCTGATATTAAAAAAGAACTAGATAATGAAGCTGAATTAGCTGCTAGTAGAGTGCCTACTAATACAGAAGGTTATAGGCAGTTAGATAGCGGCGGTGATATACAACTAGCCAATAAACTTATCGAAGGTCCAAATAGTATATTTTTAAAACAGGTTGAACTAGATACAAATATTAAGAACTTAAAAGAGGGTTTACCAGGATGGTTGAAAGTATCTGATGAAGGTATCAAACACCATTTAGAATCATTTGGATATACTGCTGACGGTCAACCTATATTTAAAAGTCTTAGTGAAGCTACACTTCCAGAAGAAAAATTTGAAATAAGACTACGTAATATAGCTTGGTATACATATTTACATAAAGATGTAGCTAGAGGAAGATTTGGTAAATATAAAAAAGACTTCTTAAAAGCTGTTTTATTAGATCAAGATGCTTGGAAGAAAACAGTATTAGAAGATTACGCTGCTGCTAGTTTAGAAACAATAACTAAGCGTAATAACGAAGAGTTTGCTGCAAACTTGGAAAAAGATCCAGGTGGCACCTTTATGACTCAAGTAACTACTCATGCTGGTCATCCAGAATTTTTAAATGCTAAAGGTAATACTAATCATGCTTTAGTACTGGATAGATACACAGAAAAACTAGAAGATATTTTTAAAGATGGTATGGTTGAAGATCCAGTTTCCGTACTTAAAAAGTTAGGTAATTATGAATTTAGAGCATTTGGACATCCTGAAGGATCTACTGTAAAATTTAAACATCACTGGAAAAAGAGATATGGTAAATTAGTAGCTGCTGTAAAGGAATACCAAGAAGCTGAAAAGGAAGCTAGAAAAGCTGAAAGAGAAGTTGCACAAAATTCTGATCAGAAAGAAATAGCAGAATTCTGTGGATCAAATTCATTCGATCAGTGTAAAGCTAGAATTGCAGCATATGATACAACATGGGGTACTTCTGATGAAAATAGACCTACTGCTTTAAATAACTTACTATATAATGTTAGAGAACCAGAAGCTGATCAAATAGAAAGACTTGAACGTATAAAACTAACAAGACCTTTAACTAAAAATGATATAAAAGGTTTAACAGTAGGAACTCCAGCACATGATCAATACTTAAAAGAAATAGAAGCACCTTTAGCAGTAGGTTCTGTAAAGAGAGGTCCAGGTTCATTTACTTATAGGGATAGAGCAATTAAATCTAGAGTAGCATTTACACTTAAGATGGATGTAGATGAAGTACAAGGAAATCCTAAAGCTACTATCATGATGGAAAAAGCAGAATCAATATATAATCAAGCTTACTATGGTTTGAAATCTTTTGATATAAATACCACAAACGCTCAAGCTCATACTGAAGCTATGGAACAAGTTAAAAATTTATTAACTGATCCAGAAGCAGGTACAGAAAGAACTTCAGTTGTTGATTTAGATGCTGTAAAAACAGTTAATAAAGCAGTAGCTGCTGTAGCTAAGAATCCTGATATTTTAAATCAATCCAAACCACTTGAAGGTGAAGAACCTTATATTGAATTAGGAGCTAAGTTTTTAGATGATTACATGAATGGTAGAGGAGGTACTGCACCAAACTATTATAAGAGTATGGCTGCTAAACTCGGTACAACTGTACCTAAAGTAATAAGAACTAGATTAGAAGGTTTAGGTAGAATTAAAGAAGGTCAAGTAGTATTTCCAGAAGAAGGTAAGCCAGGTGAAAGGTTACTAGTTAATCCAACAGCTGCTAAAACTATAAGAGTATATAATCTAAATGAAGACTATGAGTGGATGTTAGAATCATCTAAGAGTCCAGCGGCTATTGCTAATGGAGGTTATCTTTCTGTCTCAGATAAAGATGGTAACTATGTTAGTTTAGAAGAAGTTACTCAGAAACCAATGGAATCCATTACGATGGGTGATGTTGTAAATCTAATAGCTAATGACTATACTGGTTTCGGTATATATGAAATTCCATCTTATGATCTAATAGATATACTTCAAACTAATGGAGTACCAATGGATATGATCTTTGATGAAGATGGTCAAGATTTCCTATATCTAGCTGCACTAAGACATAAAGCTCAGAAAGCTCAAAGAAACACTGGAATAGTTACTGACTATAGAAGACTAGTAAATATTGATAAAGACTTACATGATAAATTTAATGAACTTGCTGGTGATCTAGTTAAAGGTAAGCCTTGGTTAGATCTAAATAACTTAGCCCCCGAAGTAGCCAAAGAATTCATTAGAGAATTAACACAATAATCAAATGCCAATAGATCCTAATCTAATTGATACCGAAGCTATAGGAGAAGCTGCTGATGCTTCAAATGAGTATATCGAATCAATAGAACAAAAGAAACAAGCTAGAGATGCTGCAGTAGCAGCTGATATTGCAGAAGAGGGTCAAGTAAAAAGTGAACTTGATGACCCTAGAAATGCAGAAGAGTGGGGATTCAAAGCATTAGCAAAAGAAGGACAATCAATCCTATCAGGAGGCTTACAAGATACTGCCTCCTCTTTAGCTACTTTTCCAGAGCGTACAGTTGATGCACTCTCTGGAGAAATGCAAAGGGAAAAGAAAGAGAAAGGTTTTTATAGACCTGAATGGGATCCCTTTGTAGACTATGATAATCCAATAGAAACAAGAACATGGTGGGGTAAATTAGCTAGAGGTGTAGTACACTTCGGTTCAATGGCGGCTGCTATCATACCTACTGCTAAGGTAACGCTAGGTAGAACAGCATTAGCTGGAACTGGAATTGCTGCCAATAGCCTCGTAAGAGCTGCTGGTGTTGGTGCCGTATCAGACCTGATCTCTAAGGAATCAGACGGACACAATGCTCTAGGAGCCTTAAGAAAACAGTATGGTTTTATAGATACACCTATCACTACAAAAGACACAGATCATCCTGTATGGATGAAGTTTAAGAACATTGTCGAAGGTATGGGAATTGGTCTCGTTTTTGATGGGGCTACTATGTTCTTGAAGAGAGGACCAAAAGGTTTGTCTCAAGTTGAACTTAGAAACGAAAGTATTAAAAGACAGACAACTGAAAACGGACTAGCTCAATTAAGAAGGGGTGAAGCTGAATTTAGAGCAGATAAAAATAGACCTGTTGCTGACTCACATCAAGGAGCACATATTTCAGAACAACATCCACATGAAGCATGGGAAACACAGCAAAGAATACGTAAGGAATGGGGAGCAGAGGATGGATCTACGGGTTCAGTTACTACTCCAGTTCAACGTGAACGTATAGCTAGAGAAGGAGACATTAGTGAAGCTACGGCTGAAAGTATCCTACGTAAGCTATACAGTGCTGATAAATTCAGAGCTGTAATAGATATGGTCAGAGCTGGTAGAAAATCATTAGTAGAAGTATTTGGTGATAGCATCATGGCTCACCAGCGTATTACTCAAGGTAGAAATGCTGCAGAGATGTCAGCTAAAGAATATCTTGAAGAAATGTATAAAGCTAAAGATAGCTACGATGTAACTAATGCAGCTGGTGAAGTAGTAGATACAATAGAAACATTTACAAGTAAGAATATAGTAACTACAGATTTAATTGTAGGTACATTACTACATCAAATAAGAGATACAGGGATTGCTGGTAGAGAACTAGCAGACATAGTAGATCTTGGTGATATAGATGGACCTGCAGCTCAAGTTGTAGATACACTTCTTACAGCCCTAACAGAAGTTAAGAAAGCTAGGATTATAAAATCACAGAACTTCAGAGAGATAGGTGCAGGTAAGCAAAGAGACTTCTTAGAATCTACGTTGACTCAAGAAATGGCTGATACAAAGGATTCAATTATGATGATCCTAAAGATCGCTAAAGATGATGCTCCAGAAGGTTTAATGAATGCTTTGTTCGAGACATTCTCATCTATGAAGACTGTTAATAATCTAGATGATTTCGACGCATGGGCAAGGAAGATGATCAAAGGTGGTAAGATTGATCCCAAGGGACCAGATCGTACAGGAGCCTTGATAAGAGAATTAGAAGGTGTAATGACAAATAGTATACTCAGTGGTCCTAAGACACCAATGAGGGCTGCTATAGGTACAAGTACAGCTACCTTCTTAAGACCTCTAAATACAGCTTTAGGAGCTACATTAAGAGGAGATTGGAATACAGCAAGAGCTGGTATATCCTCTTTAAATGCTATGATGGAAGCTATTCCAGAATCATTTACTTTATTTAGAAATAAATTAGATTCATATTGGAGTGGTGATATATCTAGTATTAAATCAAGATACTATGAATTTACAAGAGGAGATGATAATTGGGAGATATTAAGACGCTGGGCTGAAGATAGTGGTAGAGCTACTGCTGGTGATAGAGCTATGTTTGCTATGGCTAATATGGCTAGATCATGGAATAACAATAGTTTCCTTACTTACTCTACAAAGATAATGGCTGCTATTGACGATGCTTTTAAATTCATTATTGGTAGAGCTAAAGCTAGAGAGAAGGCTATGCGTAATGTTATGGATCTTCAGTCTGCTGGCTATAAAACACCTGTCATAACCAAAGAATTAATGCAAGCATATGAGCAAGATTTCTATGGTCAAATTTTTGATGGAGATGGTAATCTAACAGATGCTGCAGCTAAGTTTGCTAGTAAAGAAGTAACCTTAACACAAGATTTAACTGGATTCTCTAAAGGATTGAATGATGTATTTACTGCTCATCCTTGGGCTAAACCTTTCTTCCTATTTGCTAGAACTGGTGTTAATGGTCTAGCATTAACTGCTAAACATACACCTGGATTCAACTTCTTAGTTAAAGAATTCAATGATATAGCATTTGCTACACCAGACAATCTAGAGAATGTTATCCAATATGGTATTAACTCAGCTGAAGAACTAGCTAATGCTAAGGCATTACAGACTGGTAGATTAGCTATGGGTAGTTCTATAGTTATGATGACATCACATGCTTGGATGTCTGGAAACCTAACAGGTAATGGTCCTGTTGATAGACAGAAAAGACAAGCATGGATAGATGCTGGTTATAAACCTAGAACTTGGAAAGTAGGAGAAGTAACAATTGGTTATGATTCTATTGAACCATTTAATATGATATTTTCTACTATATCTGATATAGGAGATTATAGTTTATTGATGGGTGATGAGTGGACAGAAGATCAACTACAAAAAGTATCCTTAGTAGTAGCTCAATCTATTACAAGTAAATCTTATTTTGCTGGTATGACTCAGTTAGTGGATATGGTAGCTGGTAAACCTGGACAACAAGCCAGAATAATGGCAGGTCTATTGAATAACCAAGTACCTATGGCTGGATTAAGAAATGAATTAGGTAAGCTATTGAATCCACATATGAAAGAACTAAGTTCTGGTATAGGTGATGCTTTACGTAATAGAAACTTAGTATCAGAATATTTACCTGGAGATGATTTACCTACTAAATACGACTTATTAAATGGTAAACCAATTAGAGACTATGATTTTATGACTAGAGCATGGAATATGTTTAGTCCAATAGCATTCAACCTTGAGGAAAGTCCTGGTAGAAGGCTATGGTTTGATTCAGGATATGATAGTAGTATAGCTACTTATTTCTCACCAACTGGTACAGATTTATCTGATAGTCCTAGAATAAGATCTATGTTTGCAAGAGCTATAGGTGAAACTAATTTAGAAGTAAAACTTACTAGATTAGCAGAAGATCCTAAGATTATAGAATCTCTGCAAATAATGCAAAAAGATATAGCTTCTGGTAAACGTGGTGACTATCAACCTGAAGATTACTATCATGTAAGAATGATAGATTTCATAGTCCAAGAAGCTAGAGATAGAGGTTGGGCTAAGATAATGAATGATCCTCGTATAGAAAAGCTAGAACGTGAAGCTAAGAATAAAAAGAGAACTAGAATCCTCAAACAAAGAGAAACAAATAACATCCAACCCATCTTGAATTTACCTTATAAATAAACAATGGCAAGTTTTAAACAATATACAGCAAGTGGGGGTTCTTCTGAAGCTTTTTCTATTCCAACCTTCTCTTCTGATGAAATCAAAGTATACGTTGATAACGTATTAAAAACAGCAACTACACATTATAATATAACAAGTTATACAGTTAATGGCGGTACTGTAACTTGGACTAGTGGTAACGTACCAGCTAGTCCAGCTGTAGTTCGTATCGTAAGAGATACAGGTGTAACAACTGCTAGAGCTACATACTCAGCAGGTTCTTCTATTAAAGCAGGTGATCTAAATGATAACCAAACACAAGCTTTAAGATCTTTAGAAGAGCAAGATGATCAGTTAATACAGACATATGATATAGAAGATAGTGCAATTACAAGTGCCAAGATAGATGATGGAACAATAGTCAATGCTGACATAAACGCTTCAGCTGCTATAGCTGGTTCAAAACTAGCAGCTGCAACTACATCAGTTCCTGGTTCTATGTCAGCTGCTGATAAAACTAAATTAGATGGAATTGAAGCTGGAGCCACAGCAGATCAAACTAATGCTGAAATCAGGGCTGCGGTAGAAGCTGCATCTGATAGTAATGTCTTTACTGATGCTGACCATAGCAAGCTAAATGCTATAGAAGCTAATGCTACTGCTGATCAAACTAATGCAGAGATTAGAGCAGCGGTTGAAGCTGCTAGTGATTCAAACGTATTCACAGATGCTGATCACTCTAAGTTAAATGCGATAGAGGCAAATGCTACAGCAGACCAAACTAATGCAGAGATTAGAGCAGCAGTAGAAGCAGCTTCAGATTCTAATGTTTTTACTGATGCAGATCATAGTAAACTAAACGCTATAGAAGCAAGTGCTACAGCAGATCAAACAGCTTCTGAAATTAAAACCCTATTAAATTCAGATAAACTAACCAACGCTCAAATAGCTGACAATACAGTTGGAGCTGATCAACTCGCTCATACGTCTGTAACAGCAGGTAGCTATGGATCATCAACATCTATACCAAGCCTCAC
>CETN01057132.1_pt1 | contig 12059 bp, 16 predicted proteins | sample 531301 | NCBI WGS metagenome assembly CETN01 (sample SAMEA2622656, study PRJEB7988) | marine metagenome | isolation source: saline water (ENVO:00002010), including
AAACCACGAGAGTGGATTGAACATTATTTTGTTCAAGCAATGGCATACGGTTGTATGCTATATGAGATGAAAAATATCTCTATAAAAAAACTTGTAATCATTATGGCCTGTGAAAATGGAGAATGTGTCGTCTATGAAGAAACCGACAAATCTAAGTATATCAAACTCCTCGGAGAATATATTAGAAAGTTTGTTGGAGATAAACTGGAAATGTATGGAACCTAGTAAAGAATTAGAAAAAGCAATTGAGAGTAAGTTTTTAACCCCTCAAAAGTTTGCTATTGAAATCGAAAAAATTGTTGCCGAAGAGCAACTTAACTATATTGATGCAATAGTACACTATTGCGATATTAATAGTCTTGAGGTAGAATCAGTAACCAAACTTATCTCTAAGCCTTTGAAGGAAAGATTAAAGTGGGATGCTATTCGTCTCAATTTTATGAAGAAAACTTCAAGAGCAAAACTACCTTTGTAATGCCAACTAAACTTGAATTATTACATTATCGCTTACAGGCAATATTGCGTGACTATAATATGCCTGATCTTGAATATCTTGGTGAACGAAAAAGCTGGAAATCTGGTGAAATGGTTCATTGGTATAAGATAGGTGAGGCAGAAGTACCTATTGACGCAATTACTGAATTTGAAGCAGAAGAGGATAATGAAGACGAAAGTGACTCCATTTGAAACCTATCAAACTTATCTCTCAATGAAAAGTCATTTTACTAATTCTAAGTATGACTTTTTTAAGTATGGAGGTAAATCAAGAGCAACCATGACATCCTTTAATAAAAGAAAGGATAAGTATTGGTTTGAAAAAACTTCACGGAAGTATTCTGATAAAGAAGTTTTAAATTTTCTTTTAGCAAATTTCGTAACCACCGACACCCCACAAAACCTATGGATTGGAGAAATTATCAATTCTGGAGAAAGAAATTACGCAGAATGGATGAGAAAACAGCAGAGTTTGACTTACTTGTTCAAAGAACAGTCAAGAGAATTGCTGTTCAACAGAAAATTGAACGAAGTATTAAAATGCTCCAAGAACAAGCATCCAGTAGTACTAAAAAAGTATCTGGGTGGAGAGATAAGTTTAGAAACGCTTACGATACTGGAAAAAGTCTTTTCTTTCGTAAAAGATTTTGATAGAAAGTTAGATGACCCAGTGTGGGAATCCGTAAGCCTAAAAATAAAGAAATATATACCCTTCATAAATATTAATGTGTTTCATTATAAGAAAATTCTACGGGAATTAATCAATGAGTGAATTCTTTAAATCTGAAATAGTTCGAGAAGAACTTCAAGAAATCAATGAGCTACAGACTGAACTCTATAGCAATATGATGAATATTCAGAATTGTGAAAATGATCAAAAAGGGGAACACATTGAAAAATTAACTAGGTTACTGGAATTACAACGGATGATGTACACGAGAGTGTCACTATCAGAAGATCCAGAAGCTAAAGCGATGAAAAAGCAACTAGAACAGTCAGTTACTATGTTGGGTTTCCCAGAAGGTACTGATATTAGTGTTTTGTTTGATGGTATGAGAAATACCATTCAATCTCTCAAAGATCGTATTGACTAATTTTTCAATATCTGTTATAATCTAAACATCCAACGAATCCAACTTAATCCGAGGTATCCAAATGTCTTTTAAAGACCTTAAAAAGCAATCTAAGCTTGGCTCATTAACCGCTAAACTGGTTAAAGAAGTCGAAAAAATGAATAATAACGGAGCATCAGGTGATGACCGTTTATGGAAATTAGACGTAGACAAAAGCGGTAATGGATATGCCGTAATACGTTTCCTTCCTGCTCCCAATGGTGAGGATCTACCATTTGTAAAACTATACTCTCATGCCTTTCAGGGGCCTGGTGGTTGGTACATTGAGAACTCTCTAACCACTCTTGGTCAGAAAGATCCAGTTTCTGAGTACAATACTACTCTCTGGAACAATGGTACTGATGCTGGTAAAGAAACAGCACGTAAGCAAAAGCGTAAGCTTACTTACATCAGTAACATATATGTTGTTAAGGATCCTGCAAATCCTGAGAATGAAGGACAAGTCTTCTTGTATAAGTTTGGCAAGAAAATCTTTGACAAACTAACTGCAGCAATGCAGCCTGAGTTTGAAGATGAGGAAGCAATTGATCCATTTGATTTCTGGCAAGGTGCCAACTTCAAGTTGAAAGCAAAGAACGTTGCTGGTTATAGAAATTATGACAGTTCTGAATTTGCTGCTCAGAGTCCTCTATTAGATGACGATGATGCACTAGAAGCACTTTGGAAGAAGCAATTCTCTCTTGAAGAGTTTGTTGCTGCTGATCAGTTCAAATCTTATGATGAACTGAAGAAGCGTCTTGGTTATGTTCTTGGTACTAAAACCACTGTTCGTCAAGATCCTGAAGTGGTTGATGAAGATAATGATCGTGGTGCAGCAGAAGAATTAGTAACTGCTGCTACAACATCATCAAGATCAACATCGAATGATGATGAAGATGATGCACTATCGTATTTTGCTCAACTGGCAGAAGAATGATACTAGAAAGGGGTCTCACGACCCCTTTTTTTATGGCATTAATAAGTCTACGTTGACTGCCATTATCGTCTTATCATTAACATATTCTGAAGATCTATCATAAGTCATTATACGTCTCATATCATTTAGGAATTGTTGTAAATATCCCTGTTTCAATAGATATATTCCTCTCTTATCATCATTTTTACGTACTTCGTAAATATAATTACTAACTCCTGTTCTGGCATCTGTTCCAGAGACAGTTACATTACCACCATCATAATATGTCATAGAAAAGTTACTATCAACGTGCTTTCCTTTTGGCATAATCAATCTACCTTTACTATCCTTAATTTCATTTGTTTCATAAAATTTAGTAGCATTTAGATCTGTTCCATATTTGTCTAAAGAATAATTATATAATTGATAGTCTTCAAGAGGCCATTCATCTCTTACATTAATAATACCAGCAGTCATTAATACAACCCAATCTAATTCATCACTACCATAAAATTCTTCGGCAACAGTGTCTGGTCTAGATCCGTGTGGTATTTGGTATTTGTCAAATATAGTAAAGACATTCTGAAGATCATCTCTTAGTTTGATTCTACGGAAGTAGTTCTTTACTTCAATATAGTCAAGTGATGAGTTCTTATCAGAAAGAAATGATGGATATAATAAATTTGGTAGTTCTCTGAAATATGACATTTTAGTAACCTACTCCTATTCGTCCTTGCTCTGAATCATAATCAATATCGTATATTGGTTCAAGTTCTTTGAATGATAAGTCCATTAGATATGAAATTGGTGATCCATCTTCATATGTAGAATACACACCATCACCAGTATAATTAACTGCTATATCAGTGAGAAAACACTGTTTAAATTTATGTAGATATTTGTGGTCTTTATTTCCAGTTCTGTATCTTAATTCAAATACCTTTGGAGTTTTTAAGAACCATGCACCTTCTTTCTTCTCGGTTGTTTTTCCTGCTGCTATTGGAGCCATATTTCTTTTAAAGGATCTTATAATTAATTTTATTTGTTCTGCTTCTTTTCTGTTTCTTGGAGTCATTTTAAATTGGAATTTAAATGCTCTTAGTGTAGGACCATCAAATAATAATTCCATATTTGGATTTATTATAGTACCAGTTTGTCTTGCCATTAACTGATTAACTGTTACATTGCCACCAAATATACCCAGTGCAGATGCTGTTAGTTTATTGAGTGCTACACTTTTTATTTGATCTAATGTTGCACCTGTTTTTGCTTGATCACTGAAGTTTTTTGCTCCGTCTGCAAGACCAGTACCTATTGTACTTGCAGCTCCTCGAATGCTAGTAACATTTGATAAATTTGTAGTCATTGCATCCATGACTCCAGAAGCACCTGCTGCCTGAAGTCCATTCAAACTACTATCACCAACTTTAACAGAGTTTCCATCCTGTACATTTGATGGAATTGGTAATAATATGGTTCCTTCATTTTTTATTGGTCTTACTGATAGTCCATATGGTCTTGTACCACCAACTAAAAGATTACTTGTATTTCTTCTACCACCCAGTTTTCCCGTAAATTTTGCTTTTTCAATTACAGTAGTGCCTACTCCTTTTGGAAATAATTTTTTTGCCTTTTCTGGATTTGCTTTAGCCCATGCTAAACTTGCCTTACTTGCATTTCTTGTTTCTGGTTTTCTTCCAGCAGGTTTATATTCAATAATATCAATCTGTAGATAATCAGTATGTTGTGTCATACCCTCAAAAGGATATCTTAATACTGGTGGTTCTTTTGATACTGGATTACCTTTTGCATTTGTTTTTTTATTCTTTTTTTTATTAGTTTTTTCTAAACTTTTATTATATATTTCTAGTTGCTTACCTGCAGTAGGTTGTCCACCTGGACCCCATTCATCTTCTTCATTATATACTTCATCTTCATAATCATCATCAATATCAGCAAAAGCTTCATTGTTAGATAAATTAGTTTCTTCATTAACTTTATTATCAGCCTCTTCAGAAAATTCTCCAGTACCGAAAAATTCTCTTGCTTTTCTTTGTTGATCTGCAAATGTATCTGCCATTATCGACCTATATTTTTAACTATTTAGCATGAATTTTGCAAAAGGTATTTTTTCAAGGTCATTTATCTCATCATTAGTGACTTGATAGAGTTGTCCTGCTATTTCAGTCCATGTATATTGTCTAGGTTGACCCCAATGAAAGTTAATTCCTTTAAATCCCCAAGGGAGAATATCTGTCACTGCCACAAAAGGATTTTGATCATATCTAATACCTGGAGTTTTAGGAGTATAAACAAAAACATAAAATTCTCCTACATCAGGTACGGGTGTCACTGTATCATTAAGAGCATCCATTAACTCTAACATTAGATCATCAGGATCCTCAGTTCCAATTAAATTGTCTACTATGGAAGATAAGCGACTCATTTGATTCCTAGTTCTTTTTCGGTCATGACTTTAAATTCCCAAAGACGATCTTTACAAAATTCTTGTGCTGCTTTCCACTTTGCTTGATTTCTAGCATATTCATATACCTCATAGATATATCCTTTTGTTTGTTTTCGTTGTTTCTTTGGTTTAATAGTTTGTTTTAGTGGTTTAATCTCTATAATATATCTTTTAATTCTTCCACCATTTTCCTTGACTTTGATATAAAAATCTGGAAAGTATCTATGTACTTTATTATCAATTGGTGAACGGTAAGGTAGTGCTATTTCTTCACTTCCCCACTCAAGAATATTTATATTTGAGTCGCAATATTTCATGAATTTTAGTTCCCAAAGGGATCTATATGTAATGCGAGTTGGATCTCCTTTATACTTGTAGGGACACCTTGGTTTATATTTTCCACGATAAGCCATAAATAACTACGATAATAATATTAGATATTTAGAGTGCCAGATTCATTAGCAAGAAAAATTACTATGCCAGAGGTTAAATCCCTTATAGGGGGTTTGGCACAAACTAATCATTATGTGGTTAGTTTTTCTTCATTGACTCCTGCTGTTGAGACATATTTAAAGAGATATTCTAGATTAAAAAATCTTAGAGAGTTTCTTTCAAGAAGAGCAGGAATTCTTTGTAGTGATGCATCATTACCAACTTCCAATCTTGCAACAGCAGAAGTAAAGGATAATTTCATGGGAATTCCACAGGAATATGCTCATACTAGATTATATACTGATACTGATTTTACTTTTTATGTTGACCAAGACTATACAATATTAAAGATTTTTGAAGGTTGGATGGAGTATATTGGTAGTGGAGCAACTAGAAGAATGAGGCAGCAGGATAAAGGTTATTATAGAAGAATGCAATATCCTGATAATTATAAAGTCAGTAATATGCAAATTACCAAATTTGAAAAAAACCATAGACGTGAATTAAGATATAAATTTATAAATGCCTTCCCTAAAGCAATAACACCAGTACAAGTTTCATATGGTGAAGCTGATGTACTAAGAGTTACTGTAAGCTTTAACTTTGACCGTTACGTTGTATTCTAAAAATTACTGAGACTTAATTATGAAAAAAATTACTGTTGTTGGTGCAGGTAGTGCTGGATGTTTTACTGCACTGTTTAATTCTGTATATTTTAATAATCCTGATGTAGAGGTAGAATTAATACATGATCCAGAGATTAAACCAGAAAGTGTTGGACAAGCAACTTTATTAGAACCTCCTAGTTTATTAGCTTCTGGTATTGGATTTGATTGGTATAATAATAACATTCATGCAACTCCTAAGACTGGAATATCTTATGAAGGTTGGGGTAAGAAGAATGATAAATTCTTTCATCCATTTCCTCCTAATACATTAGCAATGCATCTTTGTCCTTGGGAAATGCAAGAGGCAGTATTAGGTTCTGGAAATTTTAAAGTAGTTGAAGGGAAGGTAGATCCTAAAGATGTTGACTCTGACTTTGTTTTTGATTGTAGGGGAAAACCTGATGATCTTTCTGATTATGATGAATTAGTTAATCCATTAAATGCTGTAATTTTAGGTAAACCAAATTGGAATACTACAGAGAATCTATGGAGTAGACATGTTGCAACTCCTGATGGATGGACATTTGTAATACCTACTAATATAAATTCTCCATCTCGTAGTGGATCCGTAGGATATTTGTATAATGACACTATAACTTCTAAAGAAGATGCTGAAAAGAATTTTTTAGAGATGTTTGATGTTGAAATAACAAATAACCTTAAGTTTAAAAATTATGTCTCAAAGAATCCAATAATTGATGATAGGATATTTTTAAATGGAAATAGATTATTTTTCTTGGAACCTTTAGAATCAACTGCAATTCAATCTTACATAGAGTTTGCTAGACTTGTATATAATTTTATTTGTATAAAAATCTGGCCATCTCCTAATGCACCAGTTTTAAATACAAAAGACATTAATGCTAGATTTAAACAATTTATGTCTGAGGTAGAACATTTTGTTTTATGGCATTATCAATATGGATCAAAATATGATACTCCATTCTGGGATTATGCTAAGACATTACCATTTGAATCTAAAGAATTTGATCAATATTTAGAAATATCTAAGAATAGACCAAACAAATATGGTGAAGGTGATTCGGGACATTATGGAGTTTGGAGTGAATATTCACTGAAAAACTGGTATGATGGAATGAATTCAAATATCACGTATATATAATAATACTGAAGTGCTATAAACATTATGCCTTTACCAAAAATTAATACCCCAACTTATGAATTGGTATTACCTTCCTCTAATAGGAAAGTTAAATATCGCCCTTTTTTAGTCAGAGAAGAGAAACTTTTAATAATTGCACTAGAATCTGAAGATTTAAAACAAATTACGACTGCAGTTATTGATGTTTTAAACTCTTGTATCCTTACTAAGGGTACTAAGGTTGAGAAAATGGCTACATTTGATATTGAATATTTGTTCTTGAATGTTCGTGCTAAATCTGTTGGAGAACAGGTTGAAGTCAATGTTATTTGTCCTGATGATGGTGAAACAACCGTTCAAATGCCTATTGATATTGATGCGATTAAAGTTCAAAAGAATAAAGAGCACACAGATATTGTGAAACTTGATGATGATATTTCATTAAAATTAAAGTATCCATCTCTTACTGAATTTATATCATCTAATTTTGATGCAGACTCAACAAATGATGTTGATACAACTATGCACATGATTACATCATGTATTGATATTATTTACAATGCAGAAGAAAGTTGGAAAGCTTCTGAATCTACTTCAAAAGAATTAGAGGATTTTGTTGAGCAGTTGAATACAAAACAATTTAAAGATATTGAGAATTTCTTTAATACTATGCCTAAACTTTCTCATAAAATTAAGGTTAAAAATCCTAAGACAGAAGTTGAATCTGAAGTAGTATTGGAGGGACTGGCAAGTTTTTTCAACTAGGTATGGCTCATACAAATCTTGAGTCATACTATAAAACCAATTTTGCATTGATGCAACACCATAAATACTCATTAACAGAGCTTGAAAATATGATCCCTTGGGAAAGGGAAGTTTATGTTTCTTTATTACAACAATATATTGAAGAAGAAAATTTAAAGCAAAAGCACCAGAGTGGCATTAATTAACTTACAGACACAGCAACCATCCTTAAAAAAATCGATTGTATCTAGTTCGGTATTTCGTCCTAGTACACCTATTGCTTCTGTAGCCAAAATTCCTTTCGGTGGTGTTGCAAAAGCGATAGGAGCACAACCAAAATCTCTTCAAGTAGATAAGTTAGATGTTCCAGATGATCCATCCCCTCTTTATGGGATTATTGATGCATTAAGAGCAGATGTACAATCATTACGACAAGAACAAACAGAAACTTCAGAGATTATTGGTGATATTGGTAATGCATTAGCAACAGATTTTGCTAATCGTATCACAGAAGAGAAAGCACAGAATACAAAATTAAATAAAGAAAGATCTAAATTACGTCAGAACCAAGCAGAGAAATCTGTAGAAAAATCTCTTTTAAAACCAGACACAAAAAGTGCAAGTCCACTTGGAAAAAATGCTTTTGGTGGTACGAAAGGTATTTTTGGTAAAATATTTACATTTCTTGCTACTATAGTCTCTGGTATTGGTATAACCAGTACTATTGAATGGATGAAAGATAATGGAAAGGATATTAAAGGAGTATTTGATGGAATTGCTAAACATTGGAAATGGATTGCAGCTGGATTAGGTGCTTTAATTGCAATAGATGTTGCTCTTAAGATTGCGACTGTTGTGTCTGCACTTGCTGGTGTTGTTGCATTATTATCAAACCCTCTTGTTTGGGTAGGTATTGGATTAATTATTGCAGCAACTTCGACAGGTGTTGGTAATAGGCAAAAAGAGGTTTTATCTGAATTAGATGCAATGGGTGGTCCTACAAAGGAAAATAGGATGTTAATGATTGCAAGATTAAAGGAGCAAAAGAAAAAACTATGGCCAACCAATATAGTTGGTAAACAGGAAATTGAGAGTAAAATAAAATTTTTAGAAAGTGGTGATTATGGATCTAAAGATGCTTTTGGTAAGCAACATTCGATAAATTGGGATTTATTAGAAGAAAGTGGAAATATTAATAAATCTACAGAATCAAGAAGAGTTGGTGGTAGTATAACAAAGGGTAGATTATATAGAGTTCATAAAGATGAAATAATCAAAGCACCTTTCACAGGTACGGTTGAACGTGTTGGAAGAGCCAAGCAGTTAATTTCTGAAGGAGGTGGAAGAATAACTTATATAGATCTTCCTGCTGAAGTTGTTGAAGGAAAACCACCTGAAATTAAGACACCTTCTCCTGTTTCTACTTATGTTGATCCTATTGCTTCTGTAAACGTATTGAATCCATATATGAGTGAAACTCCATCAACTTTAGGAATAAGAGTATAAATCATGCCAGCATTTGTAGCAGGATTAGCAAAAGTAGGAGCAGTAATTGGTAAAGCTGTTGCAGGAACTGCAAAGGGGATTTCTGCTGCTGCGAAAGGTACTGCAAAAATGACTGCTAAAGGAGCGAAGTCTAGTGGAAAATTAGTAAAATCTTCTACTAAAGTTAGAAATAATATTGTTAAATCTAATAAAAGAATAGGTAAAATAAAGAAGAATAGACAACGTATAAAGAAATCACTTATGAATGAACATATGAGATTGCACAAAGAAAGGAGTTTAGAGAGAAAAAGTACAAGTAATAAAATACCTGGTTCTGGAATACTTAATAGTCCAGTTATTTCTGGATTAAAGAAATTCATATATACACTTTTATTTGGATTGGCAATAACTAATATTGAAAAAATAATGAAATCTTTGGAAAAGGTTAAAGAATTGATTGCTGGATTTGTTAAATTTATTGTTAATATTAAAGATGGTATTGGTAATATAATTTCAGCATTTCAGGGTAATAATGATAGACTTGAAAAAGAAAAAGAAGAATTTGATAGTGCTTTAGGTAAGATGAATAGTGCTCTTGATACTATAGATGCAGATGATCTTAATAAGAAAGTAAAGGAAGCAGATAAAAAAGTAACTTTAAAACAAGTTAATCAAGGTGTAGGTCAACTTAATAAATCTGGTACTGATATTGTTATGGAAGGTAGTGATAAAAGATGGCAAGAGATGAATCTTGAAGAATTACTTCTTGCAATAGAAAAATCTAAAAGTGAGGGTGGTGATAAATCTCAAAGAAAAGAAATGCAAAAACGTGTTATATTTTTAAAATGGGCTAAAGATAATAATATTGATTTAAATAATTTAAAAATTGAAAATATAAAAAATCAATTTAATTTAAATGATATTAAATTGAGTAAAAATAATAATCTTGATGAGTTAAATAGTTCTACTGATCAAGATACGGTTGTTATTACTAAAACAGTCATTAAAAAGGAATACATTAAAGTACCATAAATGTCAGCATCATCAGCCTCAATTTATACAACATTATCCATTGATAATGGTAAGAAACCACCAGTAGATCTTTCTGGTGTTCCTGATAAGAGTGGTAATAGTTCTAAGACTTTATCAGTTGATTATTATGAGAGTTTATATTCTCCAATGATTACTGTAAATTTACTAAATGTAGATGATGGTGGATCTACTGTAGATGATAAAGAGAGTCTTGGTACTGTTAAAGATAATTTACCCATAACTGGAGGTGAAAAGGTAAGTATTAAGATAGAATCTAAATCAGGAATATTGGATCTTACAAAAAACCCATTAATAGTAAGTAGTGCTCCGATTATAAAACAGGATACATTAAAACAGATTGTTTCTCTTTCTCTTGTTTCTCAATATGAATATAAAAATAGAGATATTCCTGTAAGAAAGAAACTTAAAGGTAAGATTAATCAGATGGTTTCTAAACTTATAAAAGAAGTAAAAGTACCAGATGAAGCAGTTGATATTGAAGAGACTTTAAATATGGATGCAATTATTGGTAGAAGTAAGACTCCATATGATTTAATCATATCACTAGCTAAGAAATCTATCCCACATACCAATGGAGATCCTGGATATTTCTTCTATGAAACTCAAGATGGTTTAAATTTTAAGTCTATAGACACTCTTATAAAACAAAAACCAATTGCAACTTATCGATATGAAGGTGTTTTAAGAGCTAATAGTGATAATGATGCTAATGATTTTAAAATTTTAACATCTCCTATATTTAAAAAAGATCAGGATATAATTAATGCATTAAAATCAGGATCATATAAAGCTAGAATTATAACTACAAATCCTTTAACACATGAAATTAATGAAGAATTTGTTTATTTAACACCAAAACAAACACTTGGAAAAGATTCAGAACCTAAAGACCCTAGTGATAATAAAGATAATGCTATAAGAACATATCATCATCTTTTAGATATTGGGTCAATGGATCCTGATGTTAAATATGATGTTGAGAATAATCCTTTTACATGGGAAGCAAAATCTGCAATGAGATATGATATGTTACATTCTCAAGTTGTTGATATTCAGGTTCCATGTAATGTAAATCTAAGAGCTGGTGATGTTATTGAATGTACTTTTGAGAAAATAACTAAAGGTAATAAAGCAAATGATATGATTAATCAGCAACAAAGTGGTAAATATCTTATTCTACATCTTTGTCATCATTTTGATCCATTGAAGTCTTATACTTCATTGACTCTTGCTCGTGATACATATGGTATAGGTAAAGAATAATGTTTGATCCAGGTACATTTGGTAAAACCCCTTTAATTCCATTCGTTGGGATGGTCGTAGGATTTAATTCGCAGAGAAAGCAGGTCTCTGGATTGGGTTGGGGATGGAGATATAAGGTTCGTATTATTGGTGATTATTCTGAGAAGGATACGATCAAAGAACAAGACATTAGATATGCCATTGTAATGTTGCCTACAACAGCAGGATCTGGTGGAGGTGGTAGATTAACTCCTGTGAGAATCGCACAAGGAGATATGGTTTTTGGTTTCTATGCGAATGGTGATGATGGATTACCTATAATTACTGGAGTATTTCCAAGAAC
>CETN01013774.1_pt1 | contig 12057 bp, 19 predicted proteins | sample 531301 | NCBI WGS metagenome assembly CETN01 (sample SAMEA2622656, study PRJEB7988) | marine metagenome | isolation source: saline water (ENVO:00002010), including
TCAGCTATAATGTGCATTTTTAACATTTCGGTAATACCTCTTTTTATTGACTCTGGACCTTTTTCGGCTGAGACGATATTAATACCCATGTTGTAAAGCTCATCGTTTAGCCTGCCATCTCTTTCGGCCATTATTAGATTACCCTTTGGTACATTTTTTAAAATAAAATTACCGATCATTTCACGGTTCAGCTCGGTTTGATACAAATACTCTTTTAGATACAGTTTATTGGTTTTCTTATCATACGCGGTTCTAATTAATGCGGTAGGGTCATTGCTATATCCGTAATCTATACCCCATACAGAAAATAGATCTTCATTGAATTCACCTTCCACCCATGTTTTAAATATTAATCCCTCTCTTTCTGCTGCTTCTCCTAATCCGTAGACTTTCCACATGTATTCATTAGCCGTTCCCTGTCGTACATTATCTATGTTAGAGGGGTCGTATCCTAATATCTTATTTTTTTCTTGTTTAGAAATGCCGGGATTGTCTCTGAATGTAGTTTTTAAAAAGCTTACGTCATCCCTTTGATTAAGATTTAAGACCCAGTGTATATTTTCGCTAGGGTTTGAGTCTATCCACCAAAAAATACGGCACCTTTGTTCTGCTTGGTCGAATACTGATTTTTCAATGTTTGGTATAGCTTCATTGAAAAATACATAATCAGAACTAGCACCGAGAAACCTACTAGGTTTGTCTGCTCCTAGTAGGTTAATCTTGCACCCATTCAACCAAAAGCTAGGCACCTCTTTGACATCTGCAAAAGGCGAAGTAATACCGTAGTCGGGTAACCTATTGTTGAAGTCTTCGTATAGTGTTGTTTTAAACGACGCGTAAACATCTCGAACAATATTGATCGTACATTTTTTGTCATTATGTACAACATAACAAAGAAATATAATGAAGTCTATTGAGGACCATGTTTTCCCAGACCTAGACGAACCTATTAAAACAGTACCGCTCTTTTTAGATTTATAAGACTGTACTAAATGAGCAAGGTTTTTATTTATCTGTCTTTTCATTCGGATGTGGTAAACAATAAAAGCTAATTAGTATCTCTATGTTTAACCAGTTCGACGTATAAGGATTTAGGTATTTCATGCCAATCACCGCCTCCAATACCCTCTACGGTCCAATAATACCTGTAATTTTCCTCTTTTATTTCTAATCCTCCGTATGTGTTCCCAATTTCAAACATAATTTTTAATTTATTGTTTTATTCTTTCTCTTATCATAATCTATTGATAATACATCAGTTCATTTTTAAATAATATTCCATTTCGTTTGTATCTAAAGAAAAAGTCTTGTCAACTATTATAAAAAAGCAGCATACAACACCATCAATGTAAACAGAATCACCTTTTGACATATTTACATCATATTCTCTATCTATAGTATAATAATAGCGACCTTCACATATGCTATGTCTGTTTATTCCTAAATCTTCGTAACAATCTTCAACATCGTTAGTATAAAATTTAAACACTGTTTTCATCAGTTCAATTTTTTATCTGTTGAAGGTATCCAATTAATATGTACGGGGCTATCAAACCCCTCCAATACTAGCCATAAGCCAGAGGGCGCCATGTGTGGGATTTTTTTAATCTCCTGTACTTTCCACATTTTACCCAGGTAGCTAACCTGAAGACCTCGTTTTATTTGTTCGTTCATCTGTTGCATGATTATTTATTGTTTTTACCGGTTATAAAAATCCAAAGGGCTGATATTGCTACGTGCTGGAAAAGCACCAGGATTGAAGCTAGGAAGGTTATGGCCAACCATGTTGGCACATGTATCGTGTAGACAATATTCAAAGTTGACAATACCAGCGTCATTACTCCACTTACGCAGAATATTAAACTTGTCAGCCTTATTATTTTTGTGTACAATTTCATAATTCATATTTTATCTGAATGTTAGGCAATATAAAACTTCATGATAATTCACAAGTTAACTCCTTGTCTGTTAATGCATAGTGTAGGTTTTGTAGTGAATGCACGTATGTAGGAAATTTAGGATCAAAATCACTTATTTCGTGCCATTCACTTAAATAATTATCGATGAATAGTTTTACATACTGTGTATCGTATATACAAAACAAACCATCATGCTCTTTCGTAAAACCAAATCTTAACAACCATTCTGTGGTGATTGGTATCGCATAAACATCACAGTTTTCAGACCCATTAATCCCACAAGCGCTATGAGTTATTTCGTCACATGCAATGCTATCCACCTCAACAATTTCAATATGATAGTTGTCTTTCTCTAAATATCTAGCGTATACATAGTTCCCAATCCTAAGTTCTTTATGATCTATTTTTCTTAACAATTCGATTTCGTTTCCTAATGTAAGTTCTTTATAATCTATCATATTTTAATGTCCGATTCTACGTTGACTGTTAAAAACTTCTTACTTCCATCTTCTAAATCATTTTTCTCCTTCTCTAACTGTAGAGCAGTTTTATTATTCATCTTCTTCACCTCCTTCCATCATTCCTTTTAATTCTTCTGGGAATAAATCAGATATACGCTTCTGCTCTGTCACGTTTTGATCGACCTGGATCTTATCACCATACTTTTTATTATTCATCTTACAAAGTACCCACTTGAAAGCATCAATAGATACCTTTGCAGCGTTCGGGTTCTTTTGTTCGCCTGTTAAAACTTGTAACGCTATTTGTATTATCTTTTCAAAAAAAAAGTCTGCTCTATCCTCTTTTGCGCGCGCGTATTGCTTATTAAGGTTTTCATCGTCTTTAATCCAGTGGTGTATAGCTGCGTCTGTTGGGAATCCAGGTTCTTTTCTGCATACTTCTCTTACCGACATTCCCTCGTTTGCCATTCTATTAACTAGGATCGATAAAATATTAGCTTTTTCTTCCGTGGTGTAGTTTCGTTTTGCTTTTTCTTTAGTCATTTTCAAAGTGTTTTTTGTATTGGAATATTCTCTCAAAAATGCTTAAATCTTTTAGAGTGTCTATTTTGTGATTGATCGATCCAACTTTATCGAATAATTTATTGTTTTCTTCGTTAATCGATTTATATCGATCGGCTAATTCTTTTACTGCTTCATCTGTAGTGTATATTGATCTAATGCTTGTAGGGTAATTTATAATAGTATTTTTACCTTCTTTTATTATCAATTCAACCTCATTTTTTAATGAATTTAATTCCTCAATCATTCGATTATAATCTCGTAATGAAATATTTACTTCTCCCTCATTAACATGCATTTTCAATCATTTTTTGGTGTAAACATCCATTTAAAAAAGTAAAATAATCCTACAAATACACATTTTAGTATCTTGAATACAATGTACAATACGAACACGCTAAGGAGTATGATCAGCAATATTAAAATAAGCTTCATTGTTTCACCTCCTTGACTTCCTCAATGTCTATCACTAATCTTTTTTCTTCTCCCATGCAAACGGTTTCGCCTACTTGCGGCACTCTGTTTGATTTTGATCGAGTGGTTTTGTAGTTTACATCTTTACCTTTTCTAATTTTCCAGGTTATCCAATATTCTTTCATAATTTTTTTTAGTTTAAAATAGTTTTTAATCGATTCGAAAGTATGCTTTTAGTAGTTCCTCGTTGTTGTTTGCTTTTAGGAATTTATTGTATAAATCCATATCGGGAAAAGGGAATTCAGCTTTAAGATTATAATAGGTTGGTACATGTCCGAATATTGAAAATGAATCTATTACATTGTTTTCATACACCATCGGGCATATTTTTTCTTGAGTATTATCGCTCCAATCAGGATGCCAATCTGGAAAAAAACGTTTTTTCGTTTCAGCATAGATCATTGTCAATTGCGCATAAGCTAATGACGATAATGCCTGTTTTTCAGTAGCAAAAATTTTTTTATTTATTGGGTATGGCCCGCATTCCAGTGCGCTTACTTGTGAATTGTTGTTTATTCTGTATACAGCTATATTTTTTGAAATACTTTCTTCCCATGTCGGAAACGTATCTACGTCTTTAGATTCTCTTACCTCTTTTAACTGATTTAGAAGATCGTCTATTTGTTCAATTATTTGGTTTTCTTTTTCTAATTTGTTCATCTCAACATTTGTTTATATCGCCTATTAATTCTTCCCAAGACCCACCCTTTAAACATCCATTTGAAAGACATGCATTGTATTCGGTCCCATTTTTAGTCTTTTTTTCGAATGCTCTTACTAGGTCTTCAATTTCTGTTTTGTTTCCTCTGCTCATTTGGTGGTGAACGTGATACAAAGTGTTTCGTGTAAGATCGGCTAAGTCCTGAGCTTTCCAGCCAAAATACTCCATCATGTTTTTAATGCGTCCTTCTCTGTTTGTCATGTATGCAATTATACGGATTAATCTACAATATGTTGTAATTTAAAATAAAAATTCATCGGGTATATCGTTAGTAAAGACATTTGATTCATTTGTTTTGTGGTTGTACATTATTTCACCGTTTGATATTGTGATCAAGCTTAGAGGGTCGTGACCATCAAATAAATACCTTCTTTTGCTTACGTCAAACGTTATGCCTTCTACGCAACCCCTTTGCGCAGTTAGTTCCTGCATCCTTTGCTTAAGATTGTGGAACTCTACCCTGTTATCCGCAATATCGTCAATTGTGTACGGCCTAAGTGGTGTATAAATACCGTCCATTGAATTATCCCAGGCGGCACCACCTGAAAGCATGTATTGATTACATACGGCTATTTGTGGCTTATCGTCTTTCATTCTTACGCGCGTTACGTTGCTTTTAGGGTGAGCGATCCAGTTAAAAACGCTATTTGTTGCAATGCATGAATCTTTTACCCTGGCAAATACATCGCTCAGATGTTGATCGTCACGCTTTCCAATTTCGGCCTTAATGTTTTTATACGGATCTAATAGAAACCCATCAAAACCGTATTTTTCATAGATCCGTTTGTGCATTTCAATCACATAATCAATATCTGTTTGAACGGGATCTAGGAAAATGAAATGCTTTGATATCCATTCCTTTACAAATTGAATTTCGTCCATTGACATTAAAGGGGTGCCGTATTTTTTATAAATGAATTTGTATGGAGTCTTGCCGCTTATTGTGGTCATCATTTCGTAAGCTAGGCCGTTGAAATGCTCTTTAATTTTTCCATCTACGAAATTCGCTTGTTTCATTTCCGGAGACCATATGCACCATTTCCACCCATCGCTAAGACTTTTCATTATCATCATGTACTGAATGAATGTTGTTTTTCCATCATTCGCCCAGCCAGTCCAACAGTTTTGGTGTCCACGCATCCAACTTAAATTTTTATCCATTGCGTCGACGCCTGTTTTTTCACCAACTTGTACGCCTTGCTCATAATCTTGCCGCATTATGTTTAAATCAAGATCTACGATATCCGGGTCTGTTTCTTCTCTATAGCCTGTTTTGTTGTTTTGTTTTTTTATAAAATCACTGAAGTTCATTCTGCATGGTTTTAATTTTGTCTATTCGTTTTTGCCTGTAATTTAAAAAGTCGTTTATTCTTTTGCGTGTGCTATCTGTAGCATGTGCGCCCAGGTAATCAATCGCATTGTCCGATACATCAAAAATATCCTGAGAATCTATTGATTTTATAATTTCAGATAATAATGTTTTTTCAACGTCGGTTGTAGATTTATTAATTAACTGATTCAACAAGGTTTTGAAAAGAGTTTTAAATTTTCTTTCAAGAATAAAAAGCCCCATGTATGAAACATTTTCAATACCAACACCCAAAAAAGCAGACTGAACAACATCAAGATATTTAATTCTTGTTTGCTTATCCATTGAGGCGAGCATTCTAACAGTGTCACCCTTGAACTTTTGAATTATGGACCATAGAAAATCACAATCTTTACATTCGAAATCTGAAGGCTCTAAAAATGCGGCTTCATTATAGCGTTCTTCGTGAAAAACTGTGGAAATTACTTCTTTGTCTATCATGGCATAAATAAATGTGCGTTATTTGGTGCTTTGCTTGGCTTCTGCTGGACTTTCTCATTGAATCTAAGGAAATACCTTACACCGTCCTTATCTTCTCTTCTGAGCTTTGTGAGGGCTAAAAAATTATTCTTCCAAAATGAGTCGTTTCTAGCCCACTTAACAACCTGCTGAATTTGATCAAATGAATACCCGTCTTTCTCATGTAAAAGCTTAATAGTGTTCATCCATTTGTCAGTTGCGCTTTTGCTCTTAGGTTCTAAGCCTTGAAAAAATTGTAAACAGTTCCTGAAGCATGTGCGAACATCTTCAGCGTATTTATTATTCTTTTTATCACTTACACTTACACTTACACTATCACTTACACTTACGGTTGGATTTGTTGAACACTGTTCAACACTTTTAACATGTGTTGACATGTGTTGCCTTTTTGCGGCACTGGCTTTACCTGCTTTAATTCGCTTTTCCTTTATCTCTTCATACTTTTTTAAATCACGTTTCAAAGTGGCTTTTATAGGCGCAAAGGCAACATTTAACAGTATGTCGTCGCTCTTAGGATCTTCATCATTTATGTACGCAAAGAGGTGCTTTATTAGTTTACCAGCCGTTTCATCTGGCAACATGTCGAACTGATTCCGTTGATCAGCGTAAAGCAAAAAAGGTTTTTTGTTTTCAGCCATTTGTCTACTGTTAATATGATATCCGCTGTAAAAAAGAGAGGGCAACCCCAGCAGACTATAGGCTTTCAGTTGGTAGCTACTCCGAACCTAGCCCCTCGATTACAATTTACTATTAATCAATCTTTTATAAAAGTTCCTTTAACTGTTTTACCTGTCCTTTTACTTATGACATCATAAGCAGATTTTAAGCATTCATTTTGTTCAAATCCTAATTGATTTTTCAAAATTGTTAAGCATACCTCAATATCTCCAATGGCATCCTTAATCAACTCAAAATCCTCCATGCAAACAGCATCAGCAAGCTCCCCGGCCTCGCTTAATGTTTTTAATGTTTGTTTTATTGGGTCACATAGGGCGCGATCAGTGGCCCATTGAATGACGTTTTTTTGTAGTTCTGTCATCTTGTAAAGTGTAAAATTAAATTATAAAGATTCTGATATTTTTCGTTTAGCTTTTATTGCTTTGTATTTTTCATAAGCCTCTGATTTAGGTTGAGTTTGACCTAATCCTTTACAATAATAATCGTTGCGTAAAATACATCTAGCCATGCGTTTCCATGATGGCGCCCAACATTTCACCTCTAAATCGTGTGGCGCTTCGTCTGGTATATTTTTATATCCGCGTTGCAACCAACCTGATATGAATTTTTCAAATCTATCTTTATAGTGTTTTTGCATTTTTTTAGGGAGAGAACGCAAAAGGAAATTTGTGTAAGATTGCCAAGTATGTCCTTCGGGTTTATACACATCTTTATTACCTGTCATATTTCCGTTTTCATGTACGTATAGAGACCCTGAATTAACACCACTTACGCGATTTAAAAGCTTATACCATGTTTGAGGCTCTAATAAATGATAAAGCCAAAGACCTTTTTTCTGATCATCACCGAAAGGTTGACAAAGCCTTTGATTACTAAATTTAACACCGGCTTTAGTCATTAAATCATAAATCTTATTGTAACAAAAGTCTTTATTTTTTAAATGAAATAGCCAAATATCTTCCGTTCGCCAATCATAAATTGGATATACATTGTAAAGGCTATTAGTTAGTTTTGTAGTCCATTTATAACCTTTGTGAGTTAAATCATTTTTATTTGCTGTGATCGCCCTGTAACGATGTAAACTTTCGTCCGATCGAATACCTATAAAACCGGCACAACTCTTACCGCTTGAGTACCATTTGCCAAACAACACCATTAATTCTTCGAATTCCATTTTTGGAACGTAGAAATCGTATTGAGTTAAATCACTTTGTAATTTAGGTTTTTCTCTAACCCATAAATGTTTTGAATCTTCATCCCAACAAGTCCATTTTGGTTCAAAGTCACTAACTGCATTGCGTAAAAGCAATTCTCCACAAAACCAATGTAAATCAATATGATTTTTGTATTTTTCGCACATTTCTTCAATGTGGTTTATAGTTTCTTTATACTGAGCCTCTAAGTCAATTATCAATAAACCAACCTTTCGACCTCTTTTAATAGCTTCACTCATAACTAAATGAGTCATAACAGTGCTGTCCTTACCACCAGAGAAACTAATATAAACTCTTTCAAAGTCATCAAACGTTTTTGAAATACGATCTTTCGACGCGCTTAAAACTGAAATACCTAATTTTTTCTTTCTTGACATATCAATAAAGTTCTACTTGCCTACCAATAATTGCCGCCTCTTCCATGTTTTCTATTTTTAACCCGTTTGCTTTAAGCCATTTATTAAGATAAATTAATGCGGTTTTATCTGCTTTGCTTCTGGTTTTTTCATCTATTTTAAACCATGCGTTTGAATACCTTGAAGGGACGCCTGAGCTATAACAAACAGCGGCTTGTCCTAGCCACGCAATTCTATTCATTGACTTGTTTGTCAAATAATGCTCACATGAATATCTCCATTCAGTAATAACTTTTCCGAGTATTGAAGCAAACAAACTTTGATCTGAAATAACTCTAATGAATTCGTTTTCACATTCTTCGTGAGTCCATCCTTCTTTTGTTGATTTATAAAACCCAGATTTATGGCACTCCCATTTATCAAATGTGTGAAATATTCTTTCAGGGTCGTTAGTGTTTCCAGCTCTGTATTGATAGACTTCAATAGGAGTTAATTCATCAGTAATAGGATAATATTTCTCATCTGAATCTTCACTTATCCACGCTTCACTAAAATCCCTATCGGAAAAAAGATGCTCTAAACCGGAAACCTGGCATAAACGTAAAACTTCTTCTTCATCCATACCTAATTGATTGGAAATACGTTTATTGGTCCAATTTCTATTCTTTAACTCTATGACAATTTCAGACATCGCATCTACTTGATGCTTTCCTCTAGCTCTATTATGACGAATAGTTGAGGCAATACGGTCATTCTTTCCAGATTGTTCCTTTCTAATGTTTACTATAGGTAAATATCCCTTAACACGTTTGTTTACTATTTTAGATTCTTTACCAACTCTATTACGGTGGAATCCATCGATAACCTCTGTTTTACCTTTTTCCTCGTTTTGCCATGTTACTATTGGTTGTGTGTAGCCGTCATTCATAATTGAAACTTCAAGCAACTCCATTTCTGGTGGAGCTACTTTATTAGGGTTGTAATCATTTGCTACAACTAAGTCGTTTTTAACCCATAAAACACAATCTACAGGCTCATTTTTAAAAGGGCTATTCTCATGACAAATAACTTTTATTTCGTTAATTATTTCTATTTTTTCATCTTCTGTCATTTTAGAAATATCATCATTAAAAAATTCATTAATTCTAGAAATTATATATGTATGTGAATCCATGATAAATAAAAAACCCCGATCAGTAGGAGTTGACCGGGGTTTAAGTCTAATGTTAGACTAATGTATTAATACAGCTCCTACCCTATATTAATACAACAACACAATTTACTAATTTTATTTCTTTTCTATAGGTGTTTGAAGTTTATTCAATTCAATATTTAACCTTTTTACGGGCTGGTCATCTATTGCAAATATGTTCCAACATTTTACTATCAAATTGTGCTTATAAATACCAGATAGCTTTATTTTGTTCATTTTAGCGTCTAATAGTTTTTTATAAGCATAATATGAGGCACTATTTGAACCTAGCATTCCATTGCCGCACCCCTTTAAAAATTTAATCAAATCATTATTAAAGTCGTAGCCTGAAATACTGTAAATAAACCAGCATATTTCTTTCATGCTAAGTAATTTAACATTTTGAGCATGTGAGATTCTATCGGCACTATTTACCATTTTGTGTAAATTATCTTTATTTTTTTTCGCATAATCTAATCCCACTGAATTGGTTACGTTATACCTATCCCTTCCTGAACTATTAGATGCACTAATACTACTCGCTTCATGTTTTAATATCACCTTTATGGCTGCGGCTGTGGAGGCCGCATACTTAAACCCGTTTAATTCTAATATATCGTTTAAACTTCTGTTTGTGCCTGTGTCTATAGTGTCCATAACATCGGGAGAAACCTCCGTAATTAGTGGTACATAATAGCTATAATTGGCTATAATAACCGCGTGTAACCGGTGTTGACCATCTTTAACGAATCCGTTTGTATCAATGATTATAGGCTCTCCGTTTTCTTTCCATAGCCCTCTTTTCATTTGGTTAGCATAATCGTTTTTTTGATTTTTTAGCTTTCTGTTGCCTAAATTCATCTCTAAAAATTTATGAGCTATTTGTGGTGTCAATAATATAATTTCAGCTTTCATATTTTTTGAATTATGTCCTTAACATGATAAAATGTTCAGGACGGTTTTAAATCACGATTTAATTTATTCGACTAATTCTTGTATTTGAAACATAGGTACTTATTTGATCAAAAGTCATTACAAATCTGAGAATGTCCCTTATTTCATTAAAGTCATGCTCATAGCCTGGTTTGCTCATAATTTTATTACGATTTCTAAACCTTACGCTAATCTGCTCATGAGACTTCAACCCTAAAGTTTTGGCTATGGATTTTCTTGATGATGTAGGGCTGAAATCAGCGCACAAAAAAGTGTATATTGATCTAAGTTTTACTAACAAATCACGATTAAAATAAATCAAATCCTGATAATTCACATTGTAGTACGAGGTGCAAATAGTTAGTATTTTTTCTCTTAGATTATCATCGTATTTGTTTAATCTGTATTTATAGAAGTTCCCGTATGTCATAGCTTTAAAGTTTTATAGTACTCAATACCTTCCAATGCTCTATTGTTCATCTCATTGATGAAATTGTCGTCACGATCAAATTCAAACACTTTCACGCGATCATTGAGGTTGAGATTAGCTATGAGCTCGTTGTTATGTATTACCTGATTTAAATGATCGATATAATCCTGATTACTTTCATCATAATCGTACATATACAAAAGCCTGTTTTTTTCTTTTTCGAAAATTTGTTCAGGCATAGGGTTTAGTGTGTAGATTAAACGAAATTTATCGTATCCGTGTAGGTCTAGATAAGTCATCCCCTGAGCGTAATACTTAGCATTTTTACCGTCTGCATTCATGAAAGTTTTTAGTGTCCATGAATTTTTGACGTCTTCAATAATTTTAACCTTTTGAAGTTTGTGGTCACACATTCCGCTGAATAGGTCGTTGTGTGATCTGGTCTTATTTTCTTTTCTGAACTCACCGCCTAAAACCTGTTGTATTAGGTTTCTGCTCATGGCCTCACAAAGATGGCCCTTATCCATTGGATTGGTTTTAATTATTTCTCGATACCCGTATTCATATTCAAGAAACATGTCTTTAATTAAAGATTTCGCTGTTTCGCTTAATGTTTCGCTTTTTTTACGCGGATTAGTCATTAAATCCCCGGATCTGCTGGCTCTAAATCTTATCTTTTTCATTTGAATTATTTTAATATGTAATGTTCAGATTTTATTTACTAAGCTCCTGACTTTTTAAAGTGTAGCTTTCAAATAATCCATATTGCACCGAAGCATCTTCAACTTCTTTGAGCTTTTCAATGCTGTCTACTTGATCAATAAAATTTTTCACCCTTTCTCTTTCTTGCTCGTCTTTGGTTTCTTCTATGCTTAAGGTTTTGTTATCAGCATAATCTACCTGAATGGTTTCACCTTCTTGGTCTGCATGTATTACGGCTTGATCATTTAATACAGCTTTTTGCATTTCAATAGATAAAGGGGCTTCGCCGCTGTTTAGGTGTAACTTAGTTACTGTTTTAAGACTCATTTTATCGAAGTCAGTAGTCCAAAGGCTGTATGGTCTAGTTTTAGTATTTTTAAAACTCTGAGAGAAGCGCATACCGTGTGCCTGTAGTTCTTCCGTTGTCATAAAAAAAGTAGATTCAAAGCCATTCAAAAGCTTAAAATAAGAAGCGTACCCGATTATTTTGTCGCTTTGCTTCTTTGACCAATCAAAATAATAACCTAAAAATGAATTATCCTCTATTTTCTGGCCTTCAAAAACCTT
>CETN01001288.1_pt1 | contig 12036 bp, 8 predicted proteins | sample 531301 | NCBI WGS metagenome assembly CETN01 (sample SAMEA2622656, study PRJEB7988) | marine metagenome | isolation source: saline water (ENVO:00002010), including
AGAGACACTATGGTTAGCAAACTCAATTGTATTATTATCTCCTCCTAAAATGGCAGAAAATTGTGATTCTTTAATTTTATTATCTCCTCCACCTATTATGGAACTGTAGATAGCATTTGTTCCACTAATTAGGTTTCTATTACCTGCTCCAATAAAACTGTAAGGTGCTGAAATAACTTTGTTTAACTCGCCACCTACTATAGCTACTTTGTCAACGTGAGAATCAGAAGCTATTCCACTAATTAAATTGTTTAAACCTCCACCTATAACTGAAAAATCCCCACTAAATATGTCATTATTTCTACCACCTATGCTAGTAGAGAAAGTGCTATGATCTACATTTATACCTGATCCACCTCCAATAAAGTTTAAGTTGCCGCCTGATATGCTAGCGACTTGACCACCAGCTATAACATTTGCGTCTCCAGACATAAAATGGCCGCTTCCAGCTAAAGCGACCGTATCAGTTCCATCTATAGATGTTTCAGATGCAGCGACATTAGCTTTATCAACATTACCCGCATCAAATTGAAGGCCAGGGTCATTTGTTCTAATTCCAACGTTGCCCTGCTTATCAGAGACAGATGTACCTGCAACAGCTATTGATGCTGTGGTTGTTCCCTCAGCATAAACAACAAGAGCTTTATTGTCAGAGTCAGTAATAGAATTAGTTCCTATTCCAACACTATGTTTTATGGACTGATTTGGAGCATCAGTGGTGATTGGGGTATCTGCTGTTAAATCTACACCCTGGATTCTATAAGGACCAACTGTCCATGTTTGACCTGTTCCTACAGTAGATTCTGGTACAAATTTAAAATGATAATCTGTGTTTGGTACAATATTATCTTCTTGCGTTAACCTTAATCTATAAATATTTAGAGGATTTGATGTGACATCAAATGATCTAAGTAAATAAATAGACTCTAAAGTTAGTGAATCTGCGCTGCCAGATTTACCATAAACAGATATTGTACTAGGCTTACTAATTGTATCATCAAGCCTTAGTGTGAATTGTATTTCACCACTAATATTAGCATCTGAAATTTTTTGTCTGTTTGTTTCAGGTAAACTGTTTGATAATGTAGGGTCTGGGGCTATAAAATTTATAGCATTATCATCCTTAAATTGACCAGAGCCATCTATTACATTTATGGTAGATATCTCTATTTCATTTGCAAATAAGAAAAATTTACCTGTCGATACTAATCCATTTTCACTTACAGTTCTTGTTTGTATTCCAAAGTTTTTTGTGTAAGACCCAAAAATTTGCTCATTATCATCTTCTGAAAATTCAAACGATACATTTTTAAAACCTGATACAAAACCTGATTCAGCTGTCGTTCCATCACTGTTTAAAATATCAATGTGTAAACCTGATATGAAAGGGTTTTGCAGTAACTGTTCCTGAGTGAGAACTTCAGTATTATTTCTATCTACTACTGATAGACCAATATTCAAATTCCTATCTAGATAAACACCACTACCTATTTGAGTGCCTGTATTGTAAACTGTAGAAAAATCAAAAATAGATTCATCGGTTGTAAATACTCCACTGTAATTACCATCTGCAAAATCTGTTGCACTTGCTCCTGATCCTACTATTCCAGTTTTGATACCTGCTGCAACTCCACCAACACCAGTTAATTGTGCATAAAGTGCGTGGTGAAAAGTAGTGTTAGCATCTAAAGAATCAGCTGCTTTAGTAATACCATTAAAATAATTATCGCCACTACCCCTAACATCTTTTGTGCCAATTTCTATGCCTGAAGCAATAGTTATTGTTGATAAGTCAAAAACAGATAACTCATCAGAAAGTTTTGCTGGATTTTCAGAAATACCAACAACAAAACCCTCATGTAAACCAGAATTGTTATAAATTTTACCTGCTCCAGTAGCTATTGAAAACTCTGTAAAAGCCCCTGAATAATAAGGGGTAAAACCTGATGGAGTAGTATCTAATATTATAGTTCTAGACATTTTATAAAATTGTAAATCCTTTCACAAAACTTTTATCTATTGATAAAGCCTCATTGAAAATTAAAAATTTACTCAAGACTGCTGGAGATGAATTGAAGTATGCGTTTAAAGTTGAACTAGTATCTCCAGTAGCAATAACTTTGAATGTAAAATCTCCAAAGCTATCTAACCCACTAAAGATATGAAAATCTTCAGTTGTTTGAGCGCTATCTATTGTATTCTCTGGTTTGTTTAAAATCACATCATAACCAAGAGAGTTAGCCCCATTAGGATCTGACCAACTTCCACTAATAAAAAATGTATCATTATCAGCATCAGCTCCAGTTTCAAAAGCTAAAGACGTTACTGGTTTTAAATTAAAATAATTAAAATTATTTACAGATGCAGATGCACTTTGATAGCTGTGAGTGTTTGGTAATGTTTGAATACTTATATTGTTTTCAATTAAATCATACTTACCAGTATCATATAAAGATGCTGTAACTGAATACTCATTAGGATTTGCTTCTTTTATTTCTAATACTTTGTAAGTAAAAGGAGTTGCTCCACTTATTTCAAACTTGCATGGGGTTCCTACTATTAAACTTGATAATAATGAAGGGTTATCAACGCCAGATACTAAAGTTCCGTAATTTTGATTTATTGGTATTTTAGGTGTTATGCCACCAGTGACTGTAATTACTTTTAATTGAGATGGAGATGTAACATTTACCTCAGAATCTAAAATTCCTTTTGTGTAACCCAAAGGAGGATTAAAAATATTTCCAGAGAAGTTATTAAACTGTTTGCTTTGACTACCCCTATTATTAGCAGCAGATGCATCATAATCATTTAAAACACCAGTGCTTAAATCTGCTAAAGTATGAATCGTTGTAGATGAATTTATCCATTTATCATTATTATTATTTCTTGAGAAACTTTTACCTGTGGCAAAAACCCAACCAGTTAAAGTAGAATCAAAATATAAAATATTATTACCAGTTCCAGTGTACTGTGCATATTGAGCAAATCCAACAGATCCAGTTGATTGATATCCATCTGTATAACCAGAAAAATTATACTCGCCAGTAAACTGAGGCCAGGTAGCAGGTGAAGATGGCAAGTTTCCAGTGATTGTAAATCCACCTAATATTCTTTGTCGACTTGTTTCTGCCGTTTCAGATATTTCATCTATTGTATCTATACCAGTCGGATCATATACAGTCAATCTACCTGTCATATTAAATCCTGCACCTGTCTCAAAAGTGTTTGATATTCTTATGGTTTCATTTTCTGCATCTACAGATAAAATCCTACCAAAATTTATAACATTTGATTTAAGCTCATCTTCAATAGTTATGAGATCTCCAGGTTGTGCAAGTAAAGTTGGTAAACCAGCTGTGAAGTTGACTGTTTGATTTTCTTCTATTTTGTGGAACATATGGTGCAAAGCAGCTCTTCTAGCCATTGCACGAGATGTTATACCAACACCCTCTATACGAGTTTTAAAAACTCCTCTTTCTCTTATGTCTTTTTCATTCTCTACAGTTTCTATCTTTGGTAAAAAGTTTTCAAACCTATCCTTATAAGATATTTCTATAGTATTAAAAGTTTCATCTCTTCTGTTGTTTGAATAAGAAAAAGATCCATCCTTAACGCTTTCATTGGTTATTAAATTTACAGGTGTCCTTGGTCTATCATCAACAAAATTTATTTCATTATTTCCATAATATACACTACCTCTAAATAGTCCAACTACCGTATTTATAGCGTCATATATTTTTTCTCCTTCTTTAAAAACTACATTACAAGAAAATCTTGGCTCTATTCCTCCTTGTCCATCTGGCACACCTTGAAATATCCCATCTTCATTTACCGAATCACAAAATCTTGCTATTTTGTAAAGCTCCCATTTATTTATAGTCTCTTCATCGATATGTTGTCCTAAGCCATATCTATTATTAGATAACAAATCATATATAACCCAGGCTGGATTATCAGTCCATTGTAGCTCATCTTTAAAAGTCCCATCCCAATCTCCTAAATAAACCCTTTTTTCTTCTTTTGTGGCAGCCTCAAACTCATTTTTTGTATTGTAATATCTTTTATCTTCTCCGTTTTCCTTTAACGGAAAATAATTACTTGGTACTTTTACAAGCTTAAGCTTACAATCAAAATTACGACTTGGAACACCCTCAATAGTTCTAGAGTCAATCTTTGTTCCAATTATAGCAGAGAAAGGATAAATTAAATCAACAGGTATTATTTCAGTTACTTTATCTATAGAGACATCTCTTGCTAATAAAACAGAATTAGTTTCACAAGATAATTTTGTTACCTCAACATATCTTAAAGGCTTAACGTTATCTTCTTCTCCCAACCCTGCTGTTTTATTTCTTATTGCTGGAGGAAGTTTTATAGGTTGATTTATCTTATTATTTGTCTCTCCTCTTCCTGTAAATTCACCAATTTTTACCCAAGGATAATCTGTGGGTGATGATTCAGGGTTACCTAGATCTACAAGTGTTCTTGAGTTTACTAAAGCTACGAACTTATAGTCTCTTACCTCTCCATTTGGTATTTTCTTTTTTGTTTTGCCATCAATTATTCCTGTGGAAATCCTGACCTCTAGTAATGCTGGGTAGCTTGAAGCTGGAGCTAGTTTTTTATTTTCTTCTTTTTTAATTGATTCATCATTTGCTAAAGCATCAGGTTTAACCTCTACATGCAAAGTATCTTTAAGCTGATTAATAGATAAAGTTACAAAAACTTCTTCTATATTAGGATTATAAATAGTATGTGTTATAGGGGATGCTTCTTCATCAGGAGCATTTAATCCAGCAGCCCAGTCTGAGTAATTAAGCAAGTTAACATCCCCACCAGCTAGATTCTCGCCTCTTCTTGCATCAACACTTCCTTCGATTTCATTATTTGGTACAGTAAGATTAAATTCATTTGGACTTAACATCTTTGCGTCAGATGTTATTCTTTGAACGTTTTTCCCCGCTTCTAATCTAAATGGTCCAAATAAGGTGTTATTGTAATTTTTATCTATATAAATATTTTTAAAGAATTTAAAAGGAGTTTGATTCTCTGTTCCTTTTTTTAATTCAACTAAAACATTACTATAATTAAATTTTTTCCTCTGGCCTGGATTTACATTACCTTGTATAGTTAAAGACGAATTTAAATTTTCTAAGTAATCAATTGATGATATATTAGATAACTTTGATACAATATCATTAGATATACCTTTAAAATGAGTGTCTAAATTATAATGTTTAGTTCTCGGTGTTTCAGCGTCACTTGATTCTACACGGGCAGCTATCAAGTAAAACCCATTGATCTTACCTGTTAACTTACCATCACCATCAATTTGAGGCACTAGAAAATCAAAAACTTTTGCTAAAGATGCATTTTGCCTAGCAAAAGATGTTAAATCATCTCCATTACTTAGCGTAAATCTAAAATTATAATCTCTTAAAGTTTTGTATTCATAATTGTCTGATTGTAAATTTACAATTGGACCCTGCTCATCTATTAGATTCAAATTTAATAGATTGTCCTGATCCTCATCTGGTTTATAAACAATAAAAGTTCCGTAATTTTCAAAAGCTAAAAATTTACTAATTATTCTAATTAAATCCTTGTCATTTGATGGAGTAATCTCTTCTAAGTTTTTACTAAGTTCAGAATCAAGTAAATCTAATGCTTTTTTTGCCAGCATGGCTTGATATTTACCACCACTTGATTTATCCTGTATCCCTTTATTAAATAAATTAGTAATTTTTTTAACATCTGGTAAAAGAATTGAAGCTAACTTCATAGCAGAATTTTCAATTTTACCTCCAAAATGATCATTTATATGCCCGCTACCATTAGAGCGTATGAATATAGAGTTATAAAGATTACCAAAAGAAAATAAAAATTTGTAGTCGCTAGCTATTTGGTTTGTTGTTGTAGCTGTTTCAGTATCAGCATAGAGCATATAAGCTCTTTTTTGAGCTTGTCTACTTTTAGAGTTTTTTCTCTCTATAATAGTTATGGGGTCGACAGTTGGTGTATTAGCTTGACCTCCCATTGCAGAGTGCAACGAACAATAATAATAAAGAGTCGGCGCACCGACCGCCACGACTATGGTAGTTTTATAATTTGAATCATCCTTTGTTACCCCGACTGTATACTCCGAACCTCCTGAATGTGTACCATTTGGTGTTGTCGAGAATCTAAATGGATGACCTTGTGCCGAAGAGTCTGACCAATCAAATACGTACGTGTTACCTTCAGTTAACTCTAAAGTTGGTTGTTGGACTCCGTCAATAAAGTATTTATTACCGCCTCCAATATTTTGCACCGTTACAGTGTAATTTACAGTAACAGAAGCGCCTACTTTTTTTATAGTGTTATCACCGACTGAAGATTCTCTACCCACAAAAAGATTTATGTCGGTAAAATCATTTCTAATTGTTAAGGACGTAGCTTTAAGCGCGCCATCGAATGGGGTTCCCTCATCAATTGGTCCTCCATCTATACTTTGTACAGGTGTACCTTTCTTATGTCTTGCGACTTGAGCTAATGTAAAAGAGTTTGGAGCTGTCTGCCCAGCTTGCTTTGTAAAAACCAGTGGCATTTCTGATTTAAAATTCCAATTTGGAGCTAAACTTCCATCAGAGCTAGCTTGTTGACCCTTAGGATCTAACCGTAAATCATTAGGATTTTTATTTTGTAACTCAGTGAAAAATCCTGTTAATGGTATAACACCAGTTAAAGATGCCGCTTTAATTACATTCGCAGCTTGATCTTCAGGTTCTGTAGTTATAGCTACAGGTGTATCATCTAGATAGATACCTTGTAATAGTTCACCATCGTTATTAACTAATCGGCCTTGTTGATTTACTACTCCTTCAATTGGCCCGTCACTTACTAAGTCTAATGTTTCTAAAAAACTAAACGATGCCCCATATTGCATATCTCCTAATTTTGGAGGTCTATAAATTGGAGAGTTAGCAGCTACTCCAGGAATAGTACGATTACTGCCTACTACTTCTGCCTCATCCCCTCCAATTGGGGTTCCATATCCAGCTCCAGCTAATTTTATTTTATCTAAGTAATGCTTCATTAATTAGATATAGAGTTTGCGGTTATGGGGCTAACTAATGATCCCTCCTCTGTTTGATCAACGAAGTTGTTAGCGTTCATTGATTCGCTGTCAGGCTTAATTAAAGGAAATGACCTTATTGAAGCCTGTACAACTGATGAACCAACTTTCAACCTACCATATCCTAAAGGTAACGGTGTTCCCTGCCTAGATAAATTTATATTACCAGAGAAAACGTAAGACTCTTTTTGTGCGGCTGCTTCTGCTGATATGTCTTGTTGAGCGGGCAATCCTAAATCTGGTTTAGGTGTCAATAGATAAGATATACCTGCTAAAGCTACTGCCGCAAAAACGTTAGCAGCTAAACTCGCACCTGCCCCTGGAAATAAAACCCCACCAATAGTACTAAGTACAGTACCAATTGGACCAGATCCTATTATAACTGGAACTAAATCGATTCTAGAAGCTGCGTTTAAAACTTTAAAATCCTGAGCGTTTTTAATTCTTTTTTTATCAACTATAACATCGTAATAGAATCCTTGCTCTTGAAGCTCGAATATCCTGGCTATAAAACCCTCTCTGTTACAATCAATCGCTTTTAATACATCGGTTGACGATTTTAAATTAAATTTAAAATGCGACTGATACTCTTTTGCGAGAATTCCATGTATAAAAACGTCTGTCATGCTAAAGCCTTTATCCTTTCTAAGATATTTACATCTGAATCTGAATTTTGTGGCTCATAAATATTTATTTTTTGTGTGTTTAAACTAAAAATTAAAAAAGGTAGACAACAATTTTCCGACATTTTTACATCAAAATCAGATTCTTCCTCATCTCCCAACACATGACTATGGTAAATAGCTATTATTTCATAATCCTCCTTGAATAATAAATAGCTTAGTGGATTAATGTAAAAAAACTGAGTTGGGTCATCTGCTTCATTTTTAGTTTCTTTAACTACAAACTGTTTAGTTTTTTTGCAATATCCTAAAAAACCACATATTTCATTCCTAATACTTCTGTTAGAAATAATTTTTATCTGTTCTAAAGCTGCTCTTGCTGATTTATATAATTTCATTAATAACCAAATCCATCAGTTCCTGGGAATCCTCCGAATCGAGGATAGAAAAAACTAGGGTTAGAGACTTGAATCTCGTTTCTATGTACAATGTTAATATCACCAGTCTCAAAATTACCTGAACCAGTTAAATGATATGGTCCCACTGTGTGTATATCCAACATGCCCAAAGTAGTTCCACCATCAACTATACCTGTTGTGGCATCCCACCAAGCCACTAAATTATTACCTGTGATTCCAGTAAATGTGCCTGTACATTCATAGTAATTCCTAGGCATAAAATCTATTGTATCTGGTTCAGGTGTATAAACACTTTTATATAAAAAATCTTTTTCTTTTTCGGTTAATGTTCGATTCCATAAAGCCCATGGTCCTATTTCTCCATTCATAGTGGCATGATATCCAACAGGATGTGAAGTGCCATCCTTATCAGGTAGTGTTACAGGTATGGCTCCTAACATGAAATGTTTTGGAGTTTTGTTGTTGGCGCGTCTATAAGTAAGATTTTGTGATAATCTAAACTTCATGAAAGGATAATTTACCGTTGGTCCGTTAACTCGTTTTTGTACTTGAAATCTTGTAGGGCTTGATTCATCAATATAATCAGGTATCTTTGTATCTGGACCCTCATTTGAGATTATGAAAAATTGCCAACCCGCATCAACCTGTCCTAAAGTATAGTTAACTTTAGCTGGAGCATCTTCAGTAGGGGTAGTGTTTCGAGTTAAATAAGAAAATTGTAAATCGTTTTGATTTTCTGGTATTCCATTATTAACTCTAGTTAAATTGAAAAAATCATTTATGTTTGAATCTTGATTATCACCAGTGTTTTCACCTCTAGGAGTTGTACTTAAAATGGCGCTAAGTTGACTTGATGCATTATTACCACTAACCCAGCCAGCTATAGTAAAAGTTCCAGTTAATGTGCCTACAATAGTTGGATCTATAGAATAAAAAAGTCCAGCACAACTTCCAGTTAATGAGTCACCATTAAATATAGATTTGTTTCCAGAAAATTTTATTGTATCAAATCCAGTTGGATCTGGCTCATCAAATATGTAAGTAAATTGGTTTTCTAAGTTGAATCTTTTCCTGCAAGCGCCTAAATTTTTAGAGCAGCCATCTTTAGCCCAAAAAGTAGGATTTAAATTAGGAAATTGACCACTATTACCGCTTACGCAAACGTATACTGTTTTATACGGCTGATCATTGAAAGATCTAGCGCTGAAAGGTTTATTTCCAACAAAATCTAATGGGGGCATTGGGGTAGAGTTACCTGAAATCCAAATGATATCTCCAGCAATGTATTGTTTGTTTGCGTTCCATTCAGCGTCAGAACTATGCCAAAAATCTATTGATGATCCATTTGGAGATCTATAAACAGGAAGCACCGTTCCACCCGTTGGGTTTACAAAAGGTTTTTCATCCTCTGTCTCTACAGGTAGTCCAGCATATCTACAACCTAGTCCTCTATATTGCCAAGCACAATATTTAGAGACTATCGCCCTATCATTAACATTAAATGACTCTAAATCTAACGGAGAGTTAAGCTCTAACTCTACATAAAGTTTAGATTCTGATGCTTTTCTGCCCACAATCCAGGTTTCAGATGATATTTCAGCTGTAGCATTTGCGGTTCCCCATGGATTACCCCCATCAAAGTTAGCATCATCTAAATTTTTAACAAAAGCTTTTTTTCTTATGATTTTAGCGTTTATAAAATCGTTATACTTTTGTAATAAAGCAGTTACAATAAAGTCTTTATTTGCCACTCTTAGTTTTGGTCTAGGTAACCTCCTGTCCCCTAAAACCTCAAAACCCTCTGTTTCTACAGCTATCGGAAAATATTGATTTTCTTGCCATATGATTGTATCAGAAAACAAAGATCCACCGTGGAAAAAAAACTTTTCTTCCTTCTGAGTATTTGGATCTTTTAACTGTAATTGAAAAAATTCTAGAACAGCTGTGGGCTGTAAATCTAATAAATTTCTTGCTACTTCATTTTTTCCTTCTGCCGCCATATTTTCTTTTACACTTTTGGTACTTATAATATAAAAAAGAAGATGAATTTATATAATAAATAACTGTAAATTTATATATGGACACTAATCAAAAAACTATATTTGAGGTTGTAGGCTGTGTTGAGAACATGAAAAAACTACTTAAAAAAGATTTTTACGTAGTAAAAACGATGAGTTCAGCTACAGGATCAATGATTTTTAAATTAAAAAAAGTTTCAGATAATGACGATGAGGAGTCTTTTTTGTTTGAGCAAAAAGCTGTACATTTTACATCGCAAGATGTTTATTGTAACGGTTTTTTATCTGATGATAAAAACAATGTAGGGACTGTTCAATTAAAATTTAAACCTCAAACTTACTGTTGCCCATAAAATGTTTCAGGTGATAAAATCTGTTCTAAAATCTATAGAACTATACTTAACTTTAAAAAATAAAAAATTTTATTATGATCTTTATAAAGAATTCAAGGAAAGAGAGCAGAAGCTCGTACAAGAAATTGAGAACCTTAGGATGCGCGGTGATACTCATAGCGCTGACAGGGCTGACCTCTTGCGAGACTACCTCAACACCGAGCGTAGGGAATTTGAACATATATCAGCCTTCTACTCTAAGATTAGAAAAAGGGAAACAGATACAAACAATTGACGGTATTTATACACCACAAAGCACTGAAGTTTGGCATTCTGACAGCAGGTTTAGAAGGCTAGAAAGACAAATTTATAATTCTAGTAAATAATTCTTGAAAAAGATTAAATTTTATTCATAATACAACAATATGAAAAATATAATACTTGGCCTCCTGGCCGCGTTGGGCATCGCTTTTAGTGGTGCAGAGTCAAATGCTACTACATTAGCCGATAATATTGGTGTTAGTGGTGGTATTTCAGTAAGCAACTTCACTACAGATAGAGGTTTAGCAGTAAGAGAAGATTCATTTGATTACTCCCTGTCATTGACAGCCCCTCTTGCTGGTGGAGATTTTTCTATTGGTTTAGGTCTTGCAGACGCAGATGATGATACAGATGGATCATATTCTGTTTCTTATAGTAGACCAATTGAAATTGCAGGGCAAAAGCTTGGAGCAAAAGCAAGCTTCTCTGGTCTCGATTCTGCTTTCGGTGATCGCGAAGAAGTTGCGGTTGGTCTCACATATGGCTACAGCCTTTTTGATGCATCAGCAGCAGTTTGGCATGAGCTAGAAAATGATTGGTTTGGAGTAGAACTAGGCATCTCACGCGCCGTAGGCACTCCAGTCAATGATCTTATTGCGACCCCATTCCTCACTGTAAATCTTGCAGATGAGTATACAGCTGTAGAAGCTGGTGTCAGAGCTAGCTATCCAATTAGTGATAAGCTTTCTGTTTCAGCTAAGTTATCCTACAACAATAATGACTTTGATAATTCAGCTTTTACTGTTGAAGATGAGTGGATTGTTGGTGCTGGACTAAAATTTGATTTTTAATTTTTTAAAATAAATTAAATAAACTTAAAAAGCTCTCCGCAAGGAGGGCTTTTTTTTGTGTAAGTAATAGTTATATGGAACCCGAAAAGTCTATTTTAAAAGAGTTTCTTAACGGAGGATGGCTTGTCCCACTAGTAGGAGCTGCTGCAATGTTTGCACGGTTACTCTCTGGTGATAGTGGTTTATCAGCAAAACAACAATTTAAAAGAATTTTAACAGCAGCTATAGCAGCAGGTATCGCATGGTTTGTATTAGAACAAACTGATGTATCATCTTTAACAAAAGCTATTGCTTATGGTATTATTGGGGTTGTAAGTCCTGAGGTTATTGGAGGTATAGTTCGTCTAGGCCAAAAATTCGAAAAGAATCCAGAAAAATTTATTAAAAAATGAGACCTAAATTTATAGTTTATTGT
>CETN01011393.1_pt1 | contig 12036 bp, 6 predicted proteins | sample 531301 | NCBI WGS metagenome assembly CETN01 (sample SAMEA2622656, study PRJEB7988) | marine metagenome | isolation source: saline water (ENVO:00002010), including
TATAGGTAGAATATTTAATCCTGTAACTCAGTCAAGAGAGATTAGGTCAGGTGTAAGCACTTCTGTAGTTGAAGAATTTTCAGAAAGTAGAAGTGATAGAGTAGTATCAACAAATATAGCTCAGACTATAAGGTCTAGAGATATAGTAATAACTGCAGAAAACTTCAAACCAAATACACCTTATTTTGTTTTCTTTGATGGTATTGATGTTTCAGCTCATGTTACACCATCAAGTGCTACATACGGTGTAGGTGGAGCTACAAGTAAAGGAACTGCACTTAGGTCAGACAATCAAGGTAAAATATCAGCTACATTTACGATACCAAATAGTGAAGAATTAAGTTTCACAACAGGAGAAAAAACATTAAAAGTTACAGATAGTTCATCTAATAATTTAGATTCACTTTCTCAAGGTTCAGCAAAATATTCAGCTAATGGTGAATTAACAGTAGTTCAAGAAGAAATAGTATCTACACGAAACGGTAGAGTCATTCAATCAGATGTTTCTGAAAGTAGATTTTCAACAAATCTTCCAGAAGTTACATGGGTTGACCCATTAGCACAATCATTCTTAGTAGATACAGTTGGTGGTTTATTTGTAACCTCTGTAGAACTTTATATCGGGGCTAAAGATGATAATTTACCAATCACAGTTCAAATAAGACATATGCAAAATGGTTCTCCGACTCAGAAGATACTACCATTTGGAGAAAAAACACTAAATCCAAGCGATGTAACCACTACTTCTGATGGTTCAAGTTCAACTAAATTTACTTTTCCATCACCTGTGTTTTTAGAATCAGGTAATGAGTATTGTGTAGTTGTAATGTCAAACTCAAATGTATATACTTGTTGGGTCTCAGAAATGGGTAAACAAGATATAGCTACAAACGATTTTATAGACCAACAACCTTATGCTGGAACATTATTCAAATCACAAAATAATTCAACTTGGACAGCAGACCAACTAAAAGATTTAAAATTAAAAATAAACAGAGCTAAATTTACAACATCAACACCTGCTAATATTCGTTTTGATAACGCCTCAACACAAACAGATATACTAGGAAATAATCCTATTGAAGTTATAGGTGGTGGTAAAACATATAGAGTGGTACATTACTCACATGGTATGTATGATGACGCTAATCAAAATATAACAATCGGTGGAGTTGTAGGTGATAGATTAAATTCTGTATTCTGTTTCTCAGACGATACAATAGCTCATAGTGGTGGTGGGTCTATGACAGCTGATACTCAAACTTTAAGTCAAACAAGTACATCAGGTTCAGGTACAGGTTTAACAGCTGAAATTACAACATCTACATCAGCATCAACAGCTGTTGTTATTAAAAATCCAGGTCAAGGATACGCTGTCAATGATACAGTAGTTTTCACGAAAGATAGTAAAACATTAACATTTACAGTAGCAGCTGTAGCAGACACATTAGGTGGTACACCTGTTCAATATATAAGTGATACTTTTGATGTAAGTGAAATGTCATCAGCTTTTAAAGCAGACATTGATGAATATTTGATATCAATACCTTCTTCTGTATGGCCAGCTAGAAGTGATGGAAATGCTTCAACTTCAAATATACAAGCCTCTTTTGAAGACGCAATCGGTGGTGGGTCAAGTGTAACTGCTTCATATAACGCATATTTTGATACAATTCAAACTGCAGTACCAAGTATTCAACTACCAAATACAACTATATCTTCAACATTCTTGGCAGTTGGGGCTACACAACCTAATCAAGCTAACCAAGGATTTACTTTAGATACTGTTTCAAATAATTTAGTACATAACGATAATGTATTTTTACAGTCACCTAAATTAGTATTATCATCAATAAACGAAACAAATGAGTTATCTGGTGGTAAAAGTCTTAGAATTACAACTCAACTAACTTCGACAGCAGATAATGTATCTCCTGTTATAGATGTAGACACAATGGGTGCGATATTAGTTCAAAATAGGATTAATAGTATCACAAGTGCTGACCAAACTGCATCTGGTTCATCTGAAGCAGCTAGAGAATCTATTATATCAACTTCAGCTAGAGGTGATAATAATGCAGCTGTTTATTGTACTAAACAAGTTCAATTAAGAAATCCAGCTAATGCTATTCATATACTATTTGATGGATACAGACCAGCATCTGGTTCTACAGACCCAGAGATTGATGTTTATTTCAAAATACTTTCTTCTGAAACTAATGTTCAGTTCGAAGACTTAGGTTGGATTGAGGCTTCAGATACAACTCAGATGCCTTTTGGTAAACCAGCAGCTGATTCAGTAGATTTTCATGAGTATGAATATAATGTAGAAGGGTTAGATGAATTTATAAGTTTCGCGATTAAAATAGTTTTAAGGTCAGTAGATAGTTCTAATGTTCCTTTAGTTGAGAACTTTAGAGCTATAGCGTTAAGTAATTAATGAGTAAGATAGAAGGACAACCAAGTTTAGAAAGAGATGATAACAATATGGCTATCATTAATACAGACACGGCTGCATATAAGAGGTATAAAGCTCAGAAAGAAAAATATAGAGCTCAAGAAAGTGAAATAAATACGCTTAAAGACGAGTTAAAAGAAATAAAAGGATTAGTAAAACAATTATTAGAAAGAGAGTGTAATGGCTAGAACAGTAGATACAAGTTCAACTTTAGAAGACTTTAGATTGAGTTATAATGGACTCGCTGAAGAGATAGGTGGGTTGAATGATTTAAGAACAAGTAATAAGACAAGTGTTGTAAACGCGATTAATTCAATTCAAGACCAGTTCTTCTTCTTTCAAGACCATGAATTTGATGGCTCAGACGGAGCCACATCAAATACAGTATTCTCAGGTGCTGATAACTTTGGTGTTACACTAAAATATTCAGTAAATAGATTATTAGTATTTAAAAATGGTACACTTCTAAGAAGAGGTACAGAATTTACAGCTACAAACGGAACAAGTGTAACTCTTACATCATCAGCTGCTAATAGCGACATTATTAGAATAGTTACATATACAGGTTCTTATGAGGGTGTTTCTGCAGCTGTTACAGGTCAATCAGGAGCTAACAATCTGATATCAGCAGGTGGGGCTTTACATAACAATAACTCAGGTGGTTTTGTTATAAATGGTGATTCAAATACAGTTCAACTACCAACAGTTTCAAACTCAGTAGAGTTTAATGGTTCAAATGGTGTCTTCTTTAATGACAACATTTTTGTAAATGCAGAGTCAAGTTCACCAAATGAAATAAGATTTAGAGACGCAGATAATTCAAACTATGTAGCATTAAAAGCGGCGAATACAATCGGAAGTAATGTATCATTCGTATTACCTTCTTCTGATGGCTCAAATGGTCATGTTTTAAAAACAGATGGTTCAGGTAATTTATCATTCGCAACAGCTTTAGCTTCAACGATTGATGTTACAGCTAACAACTCAACAGATGAAACTATATTTCCTGTTTTTGTTGATGGTCAAACAGGTGAACAAGGTCTAGAAACAGATTCAGGATTTACTTATAACCCAAGTTCAGGAACATTAACAGCTACAATCTTTGTTGGAGCTTTAACAGGAAACTCCTCATCAGCTACAGCGTTAGCTAACGCGAGAACTATTGGTGGTGTATCTTTTGATGGTACAGCAAACATTAATTTACCAGGTGTTAACGCATCAGGTAATCAAGATACAAGTGGAAACGCAGCTACAGCAACTGCTCTGGCCACAGCGAGAACAATTCATGGTGTATCTTTTGATGGTACAGCAAACATTAATTTACCAGGTGTCAACGCATCAGGTAATCAAGATACAAGTGGAAACGCAGCTACAGCGACTGCTCTAGCTACAGCGAGAACAATTCACGGTGTATCTTTTGATGGTTCAGCCAATATTGACTTATCAGAAGTAATTCAAGATACAGTTGGAGCGATGGTTTCAAGTAATACTGAATCAGGTATTAGTGTATCTTACGAAGACGGAGACGGAACATTAGATTTCTCAGTAAGTGGTATTACAAGTTCTATGATTACAGACGGAACTATAGCCACTGCAGATATAGCAAATGACGCGATAACAAATGCTAAGATAGCAGATAACGCAGTCACAGCAGACCAAATTAGTGTTTCAGGAAATGGAACTTCAGGTCAAGCATTAACTTCAGACGGAGATGGTACATTCTCATTTACAACAATCACAGGTAACGCATACGATTTAACATTGACTGGTAGTTCAACTCCAAGTATAAATTTAGCACAAACAGCTGGTGGTTCAGATACAGATTCAATAACTTTAAACGCTGGTACAGGTATCAGTTTCAGTACATCTGGTAGTGCAATTACGGTTACAAATTCATCACCAGACCAAACAGTTTCCTTAACAGCAGGTTCAAATGTTACTATTACTGGTAGTTATCCAAACTTTACAATAGCTTCAACAGATACAAATACACAAGCTACTAGAGATTCTTTAAGTATTGGTACAGGTGATAGTGTTCAATTTCGTGGTTTAGGTGCTGGAGTTTCAGCTGCAAATGACGAAGTTAGAGCGGCTGGAGAGATAACAGCTTTCTCTTCTTCTGATATAGCTCTAAAAGAAAATATAAACCCAATAGAAAACGCACTGAATAAAGTTATGTCTCTTGGTGGTTACAACTATGATTGGAAAGACTCATATGTTAAAGATAGAGGTGGTATAGACGGATATTTTGTTCGTAAATCAGATGTCGGAGTTTTAGCTCACGAAATAGAGAAAGTAGTACCAGAAGCACACGCTGTTAGAAAAGATGGAACAGGGGCAGTTAGATACGAAAAGATAGTTCCTCTACTAATTGAAGCGATAAAAGATTTAAATAAAGAGATTAAAGAGTTAAAGAACTCTAAAACATAAATAATAGGAAATAAGAGTGGCAGCAGTATCAAACTTATTCATTGATAAAGACGCAGACTTCTCGACAACGATTAGTCTTACGGATTCGAATGGTAATGTATTAAGTTTAGCAGGATACTCTGCGTTAGCTCAGATAAGGAAGACATATGATTCTTCGACAATCGCAGCAACTTTTGGTGTCGCGATTACGGCAGCTACAGGGCAGATAACCCTAACTTTGACAGATGTTCAAACAGGTGCCATGGACCAAGGTCGATATGTCTATGATGTAGTAATTACAGATAGTTCGGGAGATAAAACCAGAGTATTAGAAGGGAGAGCAACAGTAACACCAAGTGTAAGTAGAAGTTAGTTATGGCAGATATAGTAGTAAAAGTTAATCCTGTTACGACAAATAAAGTGAAACAAGTCGCTATTGGGCAAGTTGCAGCTGAAAATTTTGAATTAAATGATTTAAAAAATGTTGATACTACCACGGTCACACCGAGCGATGGCGATACAATAGTTTTTGACGCTACAACAAATAAATTTGAAGCAGCTGCAGGTATAGACGGCGGTTTCTACGGATAAGGTAAATAAGAAATGTCAACAACAATACAGATAAAAAGAAACGCAACAACGAGTTCACCAGGTACTAGTGATTTAGTTATCGGAGAAATGGCTTACGCTTATGACGCATCTAATGACGGAGCGGGGGCAAAATTATTCATTGAGGCAGTTAATAGTTCAAGTGCAGCAGTAATACATACAATCGGTGGTAAATTCTTTACCGATATGTTAGACCATACAGCAGGTACAGTTACAGCATCAAGTGCATTAATAGTAGATTCAAACAAAAAATTAAATGAACTTTTAGTAGATAATGTTACTATAGACGGTAATGATATATCTTCTTCTAACTCAAATGGTAATATAACACTTACACCGAATGGCACAGGTATTGTTGATATCAATAAAAATGATGGATTCAAATTACCAGTCGGTACAACAGCACAAAGGGCATCAAGTCCTGTTCAAGGTCAAATAAGATTTAACTCAACTCTATCATCTTTTGAAGGATACTCAGGTTCAGCTTGGGGTTCACTAGGTGGAACTATTGATGTTGACCAAGATACAAAAATTACTACAGAGTCTTCAGCAGGTGCAGATGAAGATGTTTTAACTTTCTTCACAGGTGGAACAGCTCAAGTAGTCATAGCAGACGGAGCTTTAAGACCTGTAACAGACAATGATGTTGATTTAGGTACAAGTTCTTTAGAATTCAAAGATGCTTTCTTTGACGGAACAGTTACCTCTGATGCATTTGCAGGGCCATTGACAGGAGATGTAACAGGTAATGCTGACACAGCCACAGTAGCTACAACTGTTACAATTACAGATAACGAAAATACAAATGAAAATAACGCTATTATCTTTGCAGCAGGTGGTGATTTAGATGGTGGTAATCTAGGCTTAGAATCAGACGGAGACTTAACATACAATCCTTCAACAGGTTTAGTAACAGCGACAGCTTTCTCAGGTAATTTAACAGGAACACTACAAACAGCCGCACAAGGAAATGTTACAAGTTTAGGCACACTAACAGTTTTAAATGTTGATAATTTAAGATTAGATGCTAATACATTATCATCTACAGACTCAAATGGACATATTGATATATCTCCTAACGGAACTGGTGATGTTCGTGTAAACTCAGATAAATTACAAGTATTATCAGCAGCTTCAGAGAACGGAGTAATTGAAGTTCTGGCTGGAGAAGGTGGTAACGCTTCATTACATTTATCAACAGACGATTCAGACGATAATGGAGACGATTGGAAGATAATCCACACAGCTTCTAATAATACTTTAACACTTAACTCAGATATTTCAGGTTCAGATGTAGCACAAGTTACATTAACACCAAACTCAACAGTAGCTAACTCAACATTCGCGATAGCAGGTAAACTAACAGTAGCAGGTACAACAGAGTTTAGTGGAGCTATTGATTTTAACTCTCAAGCGATGACAGAAGTTAATATTGATGGTGGGGCTATTGATGGTGTTACAATCGGTACTAACTCAGCAATTACAGATTTAAGAGTAGATAATCTTAAAGTTGATGGTAATGACATATCATCTACAGACTCAAATGGTAATGTTACAATCACACCAAACGGTACAGGTGATGTAGTAGTCAACTCAGACCAGTTAATTATATCTGGTGGTGAGGGTGAAACATCAACTCTTATGTTCAGAACAGACGAGGGAGATGACAATGGAGACGATTGGACAATCTCGAACTCTACAGGAAATGTTCTTTCAATTAATAATGACATATCAGGTTCAGCAGTAGCTCATGTTCAGTTTACACCAAACTCAACTGTTCTTAACTCAACTGCAGCATTCGCAGGTGATGTAACAATAGCAGGTGATTTAACAGTTTCAGGTGATACAACAACTGTATCATCTACAAATACTGTAGTCTCAGATAAATTAGTCGAATTAGCAAATGGTACATCAGGAACTCCTTCAGGAGATGTAGGTCATGTCTTTGAAAGAGGAGATTCAGCAAACATATTCGTAGGTTTTGATGAATCAGCTGACCAATTCATAGCAGCTTCTGGAACATTTACAGGGGCTACAACAGGTGACTTAACAATAGCAGCTTATGTAGATGCTCACTTTAAAGAACTTACACTAGAAACAGATTTAACAGTTGCAAATGGTGGTACTGGAGTTTCATCATTTACTGATAATGGTATTCTTTTCGGTGATGGCTCAAATGCTTTAGATGTTACAGCAGCGGCAGGAAGTTCAGACGCTACAACTTCAAATCAAATATTAACAGTTAATGGTTCAGGTGTACCTGTATTTACAACCACTATTGATGGTGGAACATATTAACCGTTATAAATAAACCATATAGTAATAATTTTAACAGAGTTATATAACTCGATTTTTATATAATACTCTATATAGAGTAGGTGATTGAACAGTCTAGATAGGCGAGAAACATATGGCAACTAACATAAAACTTAAAAGGTCTGCCTCCGCAGGGGCAGTTCCAGGTACCTCAGATGTAGCATTAGGAGAATTAGCTCTTAACACAACAGACGGTAAACTTTACATGAAGAAGAGCGTTTCAGGCTCTGAATCAATAGTAGAGATATCGGGAACAAAGGCTGCAACATCATCAGCATTTTCACATCAAGAATTTAAATATACTGCGAGTTCTAATCAAACAACATTTTCAGGTAATGACGCGAATAGTGTTTCATTATCATATACAGCAAATCAAATACAAGTATTCTTAAATGGTATCTTACTAGATGCTACAGACTTTACTGCAACAAACGGCACGAGTGTAGTATTAGCTTCAGGAGCGAGTTCTGGTGATATACTTCAAATACAAGCTTTTGGTGGAACAAATCCAATCGACACATTTAAATATGTGGCGGGCTCAGATGGTGTAACTTCATTCTCAGGTAATGACGCAAATTCAAATAGTTTATTATATACAGTAGGTAATATCAATGTTTATCTAAATGGTGTATTGTTAGATGCCTCAGACTTTACTGCAACGACAGGAACAAGTGTAGTTCTCGCATCAGGTGCGTCATCAGGAGATATATTAGTTATTGTAGAATACAATGTGGCTGGTCTTACAGACTTAGCTGACGATACTACACCTCAACTTACAGGTGATTTAGATGTAAATGGTCAAGATATTGTTTCTACATCAAACGCACATATAGACATAATACCACACGGAACAGGAAATGTAAATCTAGGCACAGATACAGTACAGATTGGTGGTAGTGGTGAAAATGTAACAATCACAACAAATAGCACTGGTGATTTAACACTTAATACAAATTCAGGTACAAACTCAGGTTCAATAGTTATAGCAGACGGAGCTAATGGTGATATATCAATTACACCAAACGGCACAGGTATTCTTGGTATTGATGGTGGTTCTACAGACGGTGTATCCATTGAACAAGGTGCTATTAAAATTAAAAATGGTGGAACTCAATCTTATGTAGATTTTTATTGTGAATCATCTAACGCACACTATGCACGATTACAAGCACCTGCACATAGTGATTTTAGTGGTAATATTACAGCGACTTTACCAGCCACAACAGGTACGATAGCTTTAACAAGTTCTAATATTACTGGTAATGCTGCAACAGCTACAGCACTTGCGACAGCAAGAACAATTCACGGTGTATCTTTTGACGGTACAGCTAATATTGATTTATCAGAAGTCGTACAAGATACAGTTGGTGCTATGTTCTCAAGTAATACTGAAACAGGTATTGCAGCTACATATCAAGATGGTGATGGTACTATAGATTTAGTTATAGGCAGTGATGTTATTGTAAACTCTATGATAGCAGACGACGCAATAGATTCTGCACAAATAGCAGATGGAGCTATTGATACAGTACATATTGCAAATGACCAAGTTACAGGTGATAAATTATCAAATGATGTAACTATTGCTAATGACTTAACAATATCTAATGATTTAACAGTTAGTGGAAACTTAGTAGTTACTGGTAGCACAACACAAACAGGTGCAACAGTATCTAACTCTAATTTTCAAAAACTAGTTAATAATAATAGTGGTAATGCCACAGACTTTGGTTTCTTTGGTAAATATGTAGAATCTAGTACAGATAAATTCGCAGGTTTATTCTTCGATGCTTCTACTGATAATACATTTAGATTATTTGTAGATTTACAGGCAGAACCTAGTACAACAGTTAATACAAGTGGAACAGGATATGCAGAAGGTACTTTATTTGCTAATCTTTCAACTGCTAGTGATATGACTCTAGATGCAGGAGGAGATATAATTCTTGATGCAGACGGTGCAGATATAAAATTTGCAGATGGTGGTTCTACTGTTATGGAAATAAAGCATGAATCTAGTAGTATTGATTTTCTACTCAATACAGCAAATGACGATTTCAAATTTAAAGGTAATGATGATGGTTCAACAATCACTGCTCTTACCCTTGATATGTCGGAAGGTGGGGCAGCTACTTTTGCTGCTAAAGTAACTGTTGGTCAAAACGCTGTCGGTACATTAACTACAGATAATGACGGTTCTTTTAGTATGGCAGCAAGTAATAATTTCAAATGTACTCCTTCAGGAAACTTTACACTTACATTTACAAACATAGTATCACAATCAGGAAATATTTTATTAGTTAATTCAGGAGGACATACAATATCCGCTCATAGTAATACAAAAGTTGACGCTAATTTATTGGCGACTGTTTCAACAGCAGGAACTTATCTATTGTCTTACTTCTCAGACGGAACAGATGTCTTTTTGACAAATTCAGCGGCTTACACATAATGAGTTTATTACAACATCCAGGTGCTATACCTGTAGGCGACACAAAGTTTAGAGTATCTAATTCTATAAAAATGGACCATAGAAATTCAGAAAATTTTTATAGAAGTAGTCCTAATACAGGCAATAAAAGAACTTTTACTATTAGTCTATGGACAAAACTTGCTGGACCTAGACAAGATGTAGGTGACCCTTATCTAGCTAGTCAAGGTTCTAATGCTCGTTTTCATTACGCTGGAAATACATTGAGATTTATGTTTGATGGAAACTCAACAGAACTAGAAGCACCTGCAAGACTTAGAGATGTTGCTGCATGGTATCATATTGTATTAGCAGTAGATACAACTCAATCAACGACATCAAATAGAGTAAAAGCTTATGTAAACGGACAAACTTATGCATGGAATAATAACAAATATCCTTCTCTAAATGCAGAAGGTAGTTGGATGTCTGGCACTAATATGTACTTTAATAATAGAGATGGAGACAATAGTTATAATACATCAGCTTATATGGCACAGGTCGCTGTTATAGACGGACAACAATTAGACCCAACAAGTTTTGGTGAGTTTGATGATAATGGTATATGGATATGTAAAGACTTTAAAGATGATGTTACTTTTGGTGATGAAGGTTTTTACTATACTTTTGAAGATGCATCCGACCTTGGAGCTGACTCAAGTGGTAATAATAATGATGCTACTTTAAATAATTTGACCTCAGTTGACCAATCGAGAGATACACCAACAAATAATTTTTGTAATTTAAATGGGGATACTCATGTAGGTAATCAATACGGTAGATATGTTCAAAGACATCATGAAGGTAATACACGAACAGATGAACCAACAGGTTCTTTTGGTGGCTCATGGGGGTCACATTCATTTTCATCAGGTAAATGGTATTGGGAAGCAAAATCATATTTAACAAATAGTGTGAATATGCATACTTTTGGTGTGGCATCTTGTAAGAATTGTTCAGGACCAGAAGATGAATCATCTGGTTTTCATACAGCAGAGGCTTCTTTTGGTTTATATCCAAGTGCAAATGCAGGAATTTATCCAGGAACAGGAAGTACCACCTCATATAAAGGTACAACAGGTTCTTCGGCTAATGATAATTTGGGTGCCAATTCGAATGGTAGTGTTTGGCAAATAGCTTTTGATGCAGATGCAGGTAAAATTTGGTTCGGTAAAAATGATACTTGGCAAAATACTATAGGTGGTACTAGTGTTTCAAAATCAGACATTGCAGCAGGAAATAATGCTAGATATGAAGATTTAAATGATGACGCAGAAGGACCATGGATGCCTGTATTTGGTACATATAATGCTAATGAAGGACATCATATAGATGTAAACTTCGGTGGTTATACAGCAGCTACGATAAGTTCTGGAAATACAGACGGAAATGGGTTCGGTAATTTTGAATATGCACCACCCTCAGGATTCTTAGCTATATGTTCAGAAAATTTAAAATCAATAAATTCAATAGACGACCCATCTGCACACTTTCAAGTTGCTACATGGACAGGTGATGGTAATGATGATAGACAAGTTACAAATGATGGTAATAGTGATTTAAAACCTGACTTGGTTTGGTTAAAAGATAGAACTCAAGCAGAAAGTCCTGCTATCTTTGATAGCACAAGAGGTGCAACTAAAAGAATACAACCTAATAATACTAATGCTGAATCTACCGAAATTGCAACATTAAAATCTTTTACAACTGATGGCTTTACCGTTGGAACAAGTGGCACTGTTAATAATGGTTCAAATCCTGATCAATATGTAGC
>CETN01031625.1_pt1 | contig 12022 bp, 9 predicted proteins | sample 531301 | NCBI WGS metagenome assembly CETN01 (sample SAMEA2622656, study PRJEB7988) | marine metagenome | isolation source: saline water (ENVO:00002010), including
CCACCACCACCGGGAGGACCACCACCACCGGGAGGACCACCACCACCTCAACCTCCAGGAGTCAATATTCCAGCACCGGGAGCACCTCCACCACCTCCACCACCACCGGGAGGTCCACCTCCACCTCCTCCAGGAGTCAATATTCCAGACAATTTGTATGATGCGTGGGTATTTATAAGAGGTGTTTTGATTCTATTATTGGTAGAAATTTGGAGAGAAGAAATCAGCAGACCTTTGTTTGTAAGATACATAGACCCTGTTCTTGATTATTTAAACATCAATCATTATGCCAATCCTTTCGATTTAGATCATATTCCTGGATTGGATGACTTGGGTATTGGTCCAAGAATATATCCAAAGAATATAATCAAAATAATGAAAGATGTGTATAAGTTGTGGAACATGTTCACTCCAGAAGAAAAAGAAGAACTTATCAAAGAAGTCATAAACGCTTTCAATGACATCACCAGAAAATCAGAAAGAGCAGTAGCGCTTGTGTCGCCACTAATGATTTTTCCAAGTGTGCAAGAAAAAAAACTGTTTTGGGGTAAACACGTTTCAATACACGTATACCCTGGATATAGTTATATACAGATACGCCCAAACGCTCCGCAAAAAGCACTAGACTATGCAAATGATTACATCCAAAACCAAATAGGTTATGCATTATACAAAATGATAAATAAGAAGTTTGTTTCAATTTTGAAAAAAACATTTTTACGCCATATAAACAAGAAAAAAATGAACATGTTTGTACTCATACATTAAAATATTTTATTACAATATATGAATAAGTTTTTAAGCAAAAGTGAGAGTATACCCTTGGCGTACTCTGAATTTCAAAAAATCATAGACCCTGTGAGTCATCATATGTTGTCACATTCTAGTTTAAAGGGAAAATCAAATTGGAAACAAGTCTTTCGAGGTCATAAATGTGTCGTTTTATATTTACCAAATAAAACAGATGAGGTAGGGCATTGGACGTGTTTAATTGACCACGGCACATACGTGGAGTTCTTTGACCCCTACGGAAAGACATACCCTGAACTATGCAGGATACTTGGTATAGAACCAACTAATCTGTTTATGTCAAATCCTCCAAAGTATAATCGTGTCAAGTATCAAAAGGAAAGAAAAAATATAAACGACTGTGGTCGACACGTATGTGTAAGAGGAAGGTTTGCATTCTTGAGTCCGGATAGATATGCAAACTTTATCAAATATCCAAAATGTCCTGATGCTGATGGTACTGTTACTTTGTTAACAATGTTGTTTGCTCCTCCCAGGTACAGTTATAGTAGGCTTATACCATGAAAAATAATTTCTTTCTTTAGTTTATACAGAAGATAATGCCAAAATATTACCGTAAAAAGAAGATAGTCAAGAAGGTTGCAAAGAGTGAACCTGAGATTGAAACTGAACCAGAGGAGATCAAACCGGAACCACTAGAAGAACCAAAACCAAAAAAGCTTGATCCTATAGAGCAGGCTTTACAAAATGCTCTGAATGAAGAACCTGAGCCCGAACCCGAACCCGAGCCAGAACCAAAGCCCGAACCCGAGCCAGAACCAGAGCCCGAACCCGAGCCCGAGCCTGAACCAAAAAAACCAAAGAAAAGGGTTTTGAAAAAGAAATCACCCCCTAAAAAAAGTTTTGAAGAAAATATAGAGACTGTTGTGGATTTGGATATAGTTCCTGTTTTACTGAGAAGCCCTGATGAACTGTATCATTTTTTTGAGGATTTCAAGGGAAATGCCATGACCTTCCGTTTTTTGAAAGAGATTGCAAGGCAGTGTATAGGTTTAACACCAAGTCGATTTTTCTTTCCTTTCTATAAACCTGACAGGATTGATAAGACTACCCTAGCTGTTCTCAAAGACCTTACCAATGCAAAATCCTTAGGTCAAATACAAGAAGGAATTATGCAGGAAGCCGAAGACAACGAGCAATACATTTGTGACGTCATGATTTTCTTGATTTCACTCGTTCCTACAGTCATTTTAGAAGCGTGCGGGAATCGACGTTACAAAGGTAAACTCGGTTATTTGCAAAAATATAGTGCTCCTATTTTGAATGGGTTGTATCGAAAAGCGCAAACTAAAAATATTCCTTTTCCAAAATTTTAATTTTTTTAACTTTGGCAGTTAAACTGCGTGATTAAAAAAATTTTTTGTTTAAGCAAACCGTCCTCTATATCCTCCAGTGACACCAGCTGCTCTAGTAGGTGCGGCTCTGGATGATGTGACAGCAGCAACATCTGCTGGGACAACTTGTTTAGCAGGAACAGTAGAAGTTTGTTGAATGTTGAACGTAGCACGATCGGGCGTGATGTTCATAAAAGAGTTGGAGTTGTAACAATTTGCGTATGCATAATACTTCATATCTCTACCAGAAGAACCAGTCTGACCTGCTTGATATAGGTCTGAATTGGTCAAGGGTTGGACTGCAAATGAAGTTATTTCAATTTGAGCTGATACTCCCTTAACACCCTGTGGGAGAGTCATACCTGCGATTTGGTTTGAAGCAAGTACGATAATGTTTCTATGCGTGTAAAAATCTGATTGAATAAATGGGAAATGCTTGATATTTTCCATGGTGAGTGCATACATTTGTTGTTTATTAAGAGTAAGATCTAGAACTTCATTAGAAACATTGATTCTGAGGCCAAGTTTGGTTATTCTCGGTAGGGCATCCGCTGCAATTTCAGCCCCATAGTTATTATTGTTTGTTAAGTTTTCAGCTGTGGAATATGCACTTCTATCTGGGTATGCGTATGTTGTAGCCTCTTTATATGGTTGTACATAAAAAACTAACCATTTGGGGATTTGAGGAGTTTGGATTATTGGGAACTCAACTTTTTGTACTCCACCATCACCTAGCGAAAAAGTATTATTACTTCTTTTGATCTGTACATCGAATAATGAAATTGGAAGACTCATTGGAGGTGCTCTGTTTGCTGCAGGTTGAACCCATGTCATATGAAGATTGCAAAAATTATCAGTGTCAAATGTGAATGATGGGAAGATGTCTGGTAATTGAACGGATTCAAACAAGGATTGGATCATTTTGTTTTGTGCGGCAAATCGAATACGAATGTTGAGATCATTCATATGAGGAATCATATTTGAAAATTGTCCGGTCAGTACATTTCTATGTCCATTCCAGAAAGGTGGGGACGTCAATCGAACAAATAATGTGAATTTAATAGAATTTGCAAATACCTTAGTCTCTGCTACAGGATCATTACTGTTAACACCAGTATTATTCAAAGATCTTTTCCAATTTCTATAACGAGCATAAGACCCATTGATATCAACGTTGCCAGTTGCCCATGTGAAGTCTGGATATACTTTTGTCGGTCCTCCACCACACAACGCATCCTTTGTAGCATAATCAGGACACAACAGGTATTGTTCAACTGTGGATGTTTCTCCTAATTGATAATTGACTGAACCATGATTAATACCGATGTCTATACTTGCTATAGCATTTTGCACGGCATTAAATTTTGGAATCCATTGATTTGCTAATCTTTCAATGATCTGTGCTCCAGTCAGGTCAACTGGAGCATTAGTAGTTCCAGCAACATATTGTTTAGCTGTCAATTCTCCTTTGAATTCAAGAATCACATTAGTGGCATCTAAGAGAACTGATCGAGATGGTGGTTGAATATAAAAGTTGACTTCTTGTCCTTTAGTTTGCGCAGGGTATTTTTGACGCCTGACATTGATAGGGTTTGAATCTAAAAATGGTTGATAACTTCGTAGTTGAAGATTTTGTGGGATAATTGAAGTTGTCATGATTTTTTGTACTATATAATAGGACGTTAGAAAATATTTTTACATGTTCCCTAAAACTGTCGAAAGTCCTCCTGTGACACCCGCTGTAGCACCAAGTGCCATAGGGATGGGAGCTCCTATTTCGGTGAAAAATAATGGGGAAGTCATACCAGCAGCTGCTCCTGACCATGTTGATATTTTTCCTAAAGTACGCGAAGCCCCATCTGCGCTTATACTCTTGAAGGCGTCTTTCCATTTTTGGTTTTGCCCATGTATCTTTGTACCTACTTTATCAACAACATTTGTAGCACCATGCCCTATACTACGAGTAGCCTTTTTTAAGGATCTTAGTGATTTTTTGAGATTAAGTCCGGCCCCAACAGGTCGCGTTCCCTTATGAGTAGCCTTTTTGGTCCCACCATATCCTATATCCAAAGACATACTTCTTGGATTGTATTTATTAAGTTTATATCTGTCGATTTCTCCACCATGAGAACCTCTAGTATGCAATCCTGTGTAATCTTGTGCTTCATATTCACCCCCATTCCCAAAATCACTTGTGACTATGGTATATGCTGGTAGTTTTTGTCTGACGTCATTTGCAATGTCGTTGTAAAGTATTTCTTTTTCAACAAATTCACCAACATATTGGTTTTCATATGAAGGGCGCCCCATATTTGGAGCCCCTTTAAAAAGATCTGGTGCATCTTGTGCGTGAAACGGTTCTAATTCATGACACGATAATTCAAATTCATATTTATTTCCTTTGGTTTGAAAGGCCATTTTGATTTTATAGTGTATAAGAAAGAAAATTTAATCACTCGAGTTTAGGCATCATATAATCTTTGTTTTTGGTGGGGTCTTTTTTTAAAATGGAATGTCGAACCTTCCTTGTCGCTGCCTTTGCATTTCTTCTACCTCTCGCGGCTGCTACAACTGTACCCACAGCTCCTGTCACACCTAACAAGATATTTCTGGTCTTTTTACTTATTCTGATTTTACCACCTTTGACTGCTTTAACGGCGCTTTTGGCAGTCTTTGCAGTGTCGTATGCTCTTTTAACAGTACCTACCACAGGGACTCTGTCCAAAATGGCCTGCCCTATAATATTCTCAAAGTGAGAACCTTTCAGCAAATGACGTGGTTTTACTTTGAAGGTCTTTTTCAAGATGCCATGTTTTTTTAAGAGATTCACTTTTTTGTTAAAGAGACCGGCACCATACGGTTTTTCTATGTGTGATATATCAACCGGCTTGTATGGGTTGTATTTTTTCGTTGGTATCGGTCTGTCCATAATAGGAAGGTCCGGTCGTTTCCAGGTGCTTGTTGATTTTTTGGGCTTGGGCTTCATTGCCCGTCTAGCCCCAAAGATTGCACCCATGGCTCCTAAGGTAGAACCTACGCCTATAAGAATGTTTCTACCCTTTTTCCCTATATGGAATTTTCCTCCTTTTTTTTCGTGTTTTTTGAAAGCCCTGATATTTTCCATGATTGCAGATCGAATATTATCTCGGTGTTTGTGGGTCTTAATAGCTTTCACGAGGGATGGTAAGGATTTTACAGCAGATAAATGCTTGTGACCAATGAGATTTTTTGTCATTGGTAGTTGGCCAAGATGGGCTAATTTTTGCTGGAGATGACCTTTACTATATTCTTTGTGAGCCAACAAAACATGTTTGAATGGCTTCAAGGAATGCAAATGCGTTTCTAAGTTTTTTGACAAATGTTTATACATATACAAAAAGCTTACATAATAACTTGTGAAGTAAGATTGTGAAATTTACTCAAGTGATGAAATCCCGCATGAACATTACTGAATACATGAATTTTTCCTCTTGGCTCATGAAGAGGTCTAAAAAGGGCACCTCCTACTGGGTGAATTTTATTGATGGGTGTCGGAAACGTTGGGACTGGTCGTCGAGGAAACAACCGTCTTCTTCTTCTCCCCCCAGTTGGTCTAGCAGAACCTGCTGTTTTTCTACCCCCAGTGCGTCCACTACCTCCAGTTACTCGCTTTCTTCCGCCTTTTCGTCTAGCCATTTTTTGTTATATATTTATGGATCATTTTTTTTTGCGTAATCGTTTTGATCGACGCAACTCTTTTTGACCTTTTTTACCAAACACCTTGGGTTTGACTTCAGCAGGTTTCTTTTGAAGCCTTCGTGATTTTCGGATTTTTGGGACAGGAGGCTCTTCATCAAGAAGATTGGTCAGCATACGCGGAGGTTTCCTAAATTCTTGAAAGTTTTTCTGTCTTTGCGCCACTTCTCTTGATTTCTTTTTGGGTATATTCAAAACATATTTGTTGAACTTTTGCTGTTGTGGGTCAGTGTCTTCACCGTATTCCTCATCTGCTTTTTCGTCATCATCGTCATCTGTGGCTTTTGCAACGATTAACAGATCGGCCGACCGCACAGTATATCTTAGTTTATACTTTTTCATTTCATTTTTGGCCTTGGTAGATGTGATTGTTTTTAATGTCACTATACCACTCGGTTTCCATGATTTGACTTCGAATAAAGTAGTAGAATATTTTGGGTCTGTGCCTTTTTGAAAGGTGCTTTTCGGGAGTTTTTGACGCACTATAGTCCCTTTTTCAATCAGGTAAGGTTCGCCCCTGTCGTCAATGCGTTTTCGTTTGTCATTATATTCTGAGGGTTTCTTCAACCTGATTTGCTTGTATATGTTTTTTTGACGGGCTCCTAAAATCATATGGGTCGGTGGAATATCGGCTGATGCTCTGGGCGCTGGAGGCTTTTCACCAGTCCAGACTTCATAGGGAGATGACTTTATGGTTCTATGGCGTTTTTGGTTGTAGTTTTTTACAAGTTTTGACAAAGGGCCAAAGTCCCAAGGATTTCCTTTTTTAGGCTGATCTATGAATCGTGGGTCACCAGTTGCGATTTGATACTTTCTTATCAAATCTCGAAGGGTGCGGTTGAAGCGTTCTACTATACCCTGCTTTTCGTGATTACCAGGTTCTGCTACGATTACTCCATTGTAATTAGGTTTGATGTATCCCAGAGACTTCCATAATTTTCTTGCTCCTCCTTCTTTTTGTGTCCTAGGGTCAAGAGCACTTTCTCCATCAATCCCTACCAAAATATTTGCGCCTTTTTTGACGCCTGCTTCTTTGTGGATTTTTCGAACCAAGGCTGTGATAATCTTGATTAAACCACTACCTGCTATATCCACTTGTGCCTGAGGCACTTCCAGCAAATCTAACTGGGCTGTATCCTCTAAACTTTTTTTTGGTTTAAAATCTTTTTTGGAGTAGGCTTTCTTACCGGTCAATGGGACTACCCATGCATATCTCGAGTAAACATCGATTACGCAGAGAGCAAACTTATATCCACGATTCGGGCGCCACCAGGATCGAGGAAACTGCAATAAATCCATCTGTAAAACCATACCCCTTCCTGTGCTCCAAATACTGCCGTATTTTCCTGTATTATGCCTTGGTTGCGAGAACTTTTGCTTGATCTCGGATGAATCCAATACTTCTTGGATCTTCCAAACAGGGATTTTCTTTCTGTATCGTTGCCTCCAGTATTCTAAACTTTGAAACCCTGATATCACAGGATCCTTTAGATCTTTTTGCATCTGCCTGACTTGTTGTTGTTGTCTGGCCGTAAGGACTTTGTGAATAACCATGCTATATAAGTAAAAACAAGGTTTAAAAAGCAAGGTGGCCACTTAAAAGTCGATTTGTCCTGTATTCTATAATATCGTATTAGATCGTAAGAGTAAGATCATTTTTCCAATTGGTGGCCAGAAAGGCCTTTAAAAAGTGGGGTTCTGTATTCTCTCTCTATAGAGTATTATTTTTTGTTAATTACACTTTTTATACTTAATATCTATATACCCTTTCTTACTTAGTACTTTTTAACGGGCTTTAAGGACAATAAATATATTATATAATAACTCATCTATCCCGATTCATCTATCGATATAACCTGATAGGACAGAGTTAAGAAAAGACATGCTTGGCCTAGGATATCTTAATCGGGGGCGCGATATAAAGTGGATCAGAGTAAATGTGTAAATTCAATACCTTGACCCTTATGGTTTCCTTTAAAAACGGGTCACTTTTTGTCCAAACTCAAATCTGGGGTTTCAAAAGGGTCGTATTTTGTGATATATAAGAGACCATATAAACAATTAACAAGTTTTCGAAGAGGTGCTTTTTTGTAATTAACAAAATTAGAGCAACTTTCCAAAAAGCAAAAATTACACGAAACAAGGGTGTTTTGGCCAATTTGGCCAAATTCCTTACAAGAAAAAAAATGGCCAAATTCAACAATTACAAGAAAAACCAGAATTTACAAAAAACTTTTAGTCTTAATCGAGAGTAGATCTGCGAGCATGATGTAAAACCGATACTTTGCGTTCAAAGAACATTCACTGTCACACTCACTATTCGGTTATATCATGGCTAATCAACAACCACCTCAGATGGACATCTCGCCCAAGAACGCAACTGCTCCGCTTGTAAATGCGTTTGACCAACCAAAGCCAAGGCAAAGCGTCGAGGCCTGCTTCTTGCAATCGGTGCATGCTCGAGGGATCCCTGACTTCCAAGAGGAGCTGACCAGAGCAGAGGCTTTCGTTGCGCAATGGCGGATGCTTGAAAAGGATTTCCCAAAGCTGACCAACGAGTTGCTGCTCGCTTATACATTCGCACAGAACGCTCATCAAATGTCTCACCGAGAGGCTGAGGAGGCTTACTTCAGAGGCATTGAAGAGGGAAAAGACCAGCATCGCGTCACGAAGGAGGAGCAGATGAATTTGATTGGCTTGCTTTACAAGTTTTATATGCTTATCCCACGAGGCGACCGCACCACTGAGCAAGAAACGAAGAAGCAGATGTATCGGCTTTTCAACCGCATGAGCAACAAGATTGTGCCCACCAACAACCAGAAGGACCTCTACCAAGAGATTATCCAGAAGACCCGTGCTCTCTTTCCAGCCCTCGCAAACCGAAGCCTTTTGACTTTGTCAGCGATGGTGAAGGGAGCAGCGAAATACAAAGACGCAGAAGAACTTACGGAAGCAGAATTGCAATCGATGAAAGCCGATTTCAAGCAACTTTTTCCAAAGTATTAAAAAACGTCGTCTTTTCAACGGAAAGGTATTTTCAATGGAAAGGTTCATTTTAAAATGTTGTTGAAGACATTTATTTAAATTCACTTCAATCTTATCTCCAATCGAACAAAGCATCGACTTATCGAAGGAAAGGTATTTTGAACGGAAAGGTTTCAGCAATCGAGCAAAAACGCCGCCATATCGACGGAAAGGTATTTTGAACGGAACAAAAAATAGGGTCATTTTTGAGGGGTATTTCTGCTGAAAATACAGGTATTTTGGAAAAAAGAGGTATTTTTCAAAAGAACAAAAAAATCGAAGTGATGAAATCGTCGCCTCATCGACGGATCACGATGTTCAAAATCCAGAAGTTATTTTTTTGTTTTTATTTGATTTTCCCTGAAATTTTTTTCTTTACATATAGTATAGGACAAAACAAGGCATGCAAAAATATCGGCAATTCTGTGATTTCCTTGCATCTCATCAATGCAAGAAAACCAATAATGTATGGGACAAAGAGCCCAACTTCATCGACCAGATGGGAGGTTTTTATACCAAAACATCTGGGGCTTACCATGTCCCTTTAGAGCGTGTAGAAGAGTTACTTACTTTGAAATTTCAATCCAGAAAATATAGTCATCAATGTACCTTGATCCCAAGGTGGAATGATATCAGACCTTTAACATTTGACCTCGATAAGTTTGAAACTAGGGATTTTGAAGAAACTTTCAAAGAAATTGATGTTAGAGTAAAAAAATGGTTTCCTGAGGAAAAATACATCACCTTTATCGAGAAAAATCAATCCAAAGAAGCATACCATGTGATTTACTACAAGATTTTTGTAAATGAAGAAATTTCTAGGGCAGTATATACCGCAATCAACGCGGAGTTAGGGGCAGGGACTACTGACCCAGCCATCGCTATTACTTGTATCAGGCAACCAGATACATTAAAAAAAGATTATGAAAAGGAAGACCCAGACGGTAGAAAAACATCTCAAGTCCCTCATACTGATTACCGACCCATCAAAAACCGCATGACCCTCAAACTCTATTTGGGGCCAAGAAATCTACTTAGAACAGGGACTTTAGCAAAACCGTCAAAGCATGTGAGAGCGTTAATAAAAAAATATGATAAACAACAGAAAAAAGAATCAAAAGTAAATGAAGATTTTTGGTCAGCCCCAGTCAAAAAGTTTTTAAACTTCACTTACCCGCAAAGGAAATTCCGAAGCAAAATAGGATCTACAGTCACATGGGAACTGCCTGGAATCGCGTGTCCAAGAAAGGGATCGTGTCATAAAAGAAAAAAGACTTTGTTGGTTTATATCATGGACAGAGGTATTATCGGCCTTACATGCGACGACAGAAAAGAAGATTGCCCAAATAACTGGGTAAGCGTATTTTATGACCCCGAATACAATGAATTTGAGGGGTGTGTAATAGACAGTGATGACGAAGATGACTTTTTGGTAGAAGATGATGTTTTCAACAATGACTTTCTAGAAAAATCAACGGAATATTCACTCGCAAAAGCCCTTGAAAAGCATTTCAAAAGAGATATTATCAGGGTTGGTAGTAAGATATGGTACATATGGAATACTAGGCGTAATATATGGGAGTTAAGTAATCCCGACGAACTTTCAGCATTTCTTTTGGAATTTCTAAACAAAAAATACACTGGTCCAGATGATAAAGTAAGAAGAAAATTAGGGTCAGATGCTCATGGTAAAAGGATTGTTTCAATAATGTCTGGTTTTTCGAAAAATACTGAATTTCTAAAAAGTCTCGATCAAAATCGATCTATTTTATCGATTAAGAATCGGGTCATTGATCTTCGCAAGGGGGTAGTAAGGGAAAGAAGGCGAAATGATGGACTTTCTTACGAATTGCCTATAAAATACACCAAAAAGATTTTGGACTGCCCTTTTGAACAAACTGAACTTGGTAAGTTTTTGAATGACATCTTCAAATACCGGCCCAACCGACAGGGACACATAGATTTCTTACAAAGATTTTTAGGCCTGTGTTTAACGGGGGAAGTCGAAGACCAGAAGTTCGTCGTATGGCTAGGAAAAAAGGGAGCAAATGGAAAAGGTCTGCTTGTAGATTTAATGAAAGAAATCTTAGGTCGAAAAATGGTCAATCTAGAAAAATCAGATGTAATCAAGAGTAAAAGCACATTTTTACAAAAAAGGTCTGATTTAGTTTTTGCTAAGTGTGCGCAATCTTTGATGGCTATTGTAAATGAGACTGACCAAGGAGAACAGTTGGAAGAGGCACTTATAAAACGAATGACTGGTTTAAATAACAATGAACACGTCAATTGTAAATGGTTATTCAAAGACCAAGTGGATATGCCTATGTTTTTTAAATGTCTTTTCTCCACCAACTTTATGCCTGAATTCGATGGAACCGACGAAGCGCTGATTCGGCGGTTAATCGTCTTGAAATTTGATAGATATTACAGAGATGTCGATGACCATGACTATGACCCTGATGATAAGTTCTGTGGAATAAGGGATAGACATGTTCTAAAGCGTATTCGAAAAGAAGGCTTGTTTTTACAATGGGTTATTGAAGGGGCAAAAAAATACTATGAAACGGGGCTAAATCCACCAAAAGAAATGCTTTACGACCGAGATACACAAGTCGTGGATAATGATGAACTAGGGACTTGGCTCAAGGAAATTCTTGAGCGTAGTGCTAAAAAAGAGGACGTTATTTTACAAGACACTCTGTTCTTCAAATATCAAGAAGATGATATGGGTATGATGTGTAAGAAGATGTTTGCGAAAGAACTCAGTAAGCGGGGAATGTCTTCAAAGCGAAAGAGGGTAAATGGAATTCGAAAGTTTATGTATGTAGGCTATAAAATCAAAAATGAAGCTAAAGACGACCAGTAGGCCATAAAATGCGATTTGCCCAGTATTTTGCAGTGTTGAAATCGCGCGTTTTTCCGTGTCTAGCATAGTAAGCATCTCTGCGTTTTTTGTCTAAATGATTAAGTTTTTGATAAAAACCCAGTTTATCATAATAATGCTTATACCTTTTATCACCAAAGTGTATAAGTTTAATCTTATCATTTTTACCGACCACATACACAGAGTACTTTTTGTTTTTTGCTAAAGAAACAAATGGCTTATATAATCTAATTTT
>CETN01039951.1_pt1 | contig 12008 bp, 14 predicted proteins | sample 531301 | NCBI WGS metagenome assembly CETN01 (sample SAMEA2622656, study PRJEB7988) | marine metagenome | isolation source: saline water (ENVO:00002010), including
TGTTTTTTAAATACATTAGCTGATCACTGGCAGTTTATTGGTGACACAAGCCCGTTCACACATAAAGAACAGCAAAATATACTAAAATTAAATATAGAGCGCATCAAACGATTGATGGATACAATATGTAGAAAGGAAGATAATAAAGATATATTAACCATTTTAAAACAAATTAAAACTTTATATAATGAATATCTATAATTGTGAAGAAAACAAACATATCATTTGATAGAGAACAAAATTTAGTATATAAAGAATTTGCTCCTGGGAGAGATGTATTTTTTAACAACGAAATTACTTGTTTAAAAATACTAAAAGAAAATTTTGAAAAAAAATACTACAACATATATCCGTTTCCAGTATTAAAAAAAATAAATTATAGCAATTTATCATTCTCTATGTCATATTGTGGTAATACAATCGTGGAACAACATGATAAAGGTACAATAAACAACATAGAATTACAACTAGAAAATATATTTTATAATCTAAAGAAAAATAACATTTTATATAAAGACATACACCCGTCAAATATTTGTATTAATAATAACACTATTTATATTATTGATTTCGAAGTTGCATTTATTATGGATTATGAAAAATACGACGGGGTAATAACATTCGAGCGTAAAGGTTATAAATGGAGCGAGAAGTTTTACAACCAATATTACGTGAAACCAGCAGATTTAGATATTTACGATAAACTTAATTTTGAAAATGAAAAAAGAGATTGGAAAGGAAAGCCATGGAGTATACACAGAATGTGTATAATATAATATTATGAATGTTGCGATACTATTGTTTGGGCAGCCTCGATTTTTTAATATAACAAAGGAGTTAATTAAACAAGAGTTTGATTTTCCAAATCACAATGTAGATTATTTTGCGCATTTTTGGGATAATATAGGTTATGTACCATGCGGAGAAGAACACACATATGAAAAAAATGAATTAGAAGATGAAATAGGCGATACGTTTAGTAATCTAAGGTATCTTACAATAGATAATTATGATGAATTAGATATCGCATGTAATAATATTAGTTATACAGCGACTGAATTAATAGATCGAGCTCTCCCTATAGGTGGTAACATTCCTAGTATGTATTATAAATTCGGACAACACTGGAGTATGAAAAAGTGTTTTAAGGCTATAGAGAATTATGAACAAACTCATAATATGAAATACGATTTAATAATAAAGGCCCGTACAGACGTAATATATCGTATACCTGAATGTTATAGTTCAATTGAAGAGTATAATACATATAAAGAAAAGTACTATTTAAATGTTGAAAAAGAAAAACCTACAATAAATGCAGTAGCGCTTCGATTTTTAGATTTAACAAAAAAAATTAACGGAGAGTCTAATGACGGGTTAAATCTAGCTGTTAGTAAATTTTATAATAACAAATATCAATTGTTAAAAGATAAAGATATTTGGTTAAAATACAAAGAAGATTATAATATAAGACTAGCATTTAATGATTGGACATTAGTATGCAATAGAGAGGGTGCAGATATAATGTTTAAAAATTGGTTTGAAAACTATCTTATTACATTATCAAAAGATATGAAAAATAATGATAGAAATTACCGTAAGTTTTTTATATCTCAATCTGATCATTGTATACAAGGACAGTTTTTATTAAATTACAATTTACAGGCTAATAGAATATATGATCGCAGAGATGTGAGATTAATTAATAGAAATGAAATTAAAGAAAACGTAGTTACTGACGGTAAAATTTTAGTTACTCCAGGAAGATCAGAATTAAATTTTTTAAAATACAGCTTAATAAAAAGATGGAGCTTAAACAATAAAACAGCATTAGAAAGAGCTCAGCAATTTGCCCTTGCTTTCCCGTTTAAAAAATGAAACGTGCATTATGTAATGTATATATAGGTGAACAAAAGCCACATTGGGATAAATGTATACATACTCAAAATTTATATTGTGAGAAATATAATATAGATCATTACATAGCGAAAATACCAGTAAATTGGATAGAAAATTTTTATACAACAAGTATAACTACATATAAAGATTCTGTAAACTTACCATGTATAGACTATAAAATAAAATACGGTACAAAAAACTACGATCAGTCTAAAGCATATTTCGAAAAATATCAATGCTTAACTTTATTTAACAGAGGATATGATCAAGTGTTATATTTAGATAATGATATTTTAGTAACTCCAAACGCAAAAAATATTTTTAACACATATTCAGATACAAACAAATTTTATGCATATGATGAATCTAATAACTGTAATAGAAAAAAATATATTGATGCGATTATCAAAAACAATCACGATATTACATGGAGAAAAAACTTATTATCAAATTACGAATATTATAATGCTGGTGTACAGCTGTATGGAAAACATGCAATCGACCATATTGTAAATTATAAGAAGTTTTCAAGTATACATAATTTACAATATATGTATGATTTTGGAGATCAAAACTATATTAACACTCTTTTACAAAAATTTGACGTAAAAACCGAATCTGTATCATTTGAATATAATAGAATGAGCTTTCGAGATAGAGATCTTAATAATGATCGATATAAAGCAAACTTTATACACTATGCTGGTCCTTGTATATATGGTTTAACTGATGAAACTTACCTATCTACCTCGGGTAAGTGGAGACCTACAGAAGAGACTAAGCGAAATATAATGCATGTCGATTATAAAACATTATATGAATGAGTTTTTAAATAAATCTACAGTATCGATTTTACTGTGTGGGAGGTTAGGGGATTTTTTTTACAGTTTATGCATTCCAAGCTACCTGTATAAAACATTTAAAATAAAATCAAACATATATTTGTGTGAACACGGTGAGAAATTTAGATATGGTCTACAAAAAACATATAAGGATTTGAAAAATATAATGTTCGCTCAAAAATATGTCAATAACTTTAAAGTATATACGGATGAAGAGATTGATATAGATATGACGACATGGCGAAAAAAAGGGTCGCTAGATTTTAATTTATTTAAATCATATAGATCTCAAAAACTCACCTGGTCAGAATTCTTTTTTAAAAAATATTTAAACGGACAGTACCCGCCACGAGAGTTAACTAACATAACTACTACAAAAAAGAGAAAAGAGTACACAGATTGGTTGATTATAAACAGGATAGATAGAGCTACTAAAGGTAAGCACATATCTTATTACAAAAAACAATTCACAGAACGTTTAGAGAGATTAAACAATAAAAGTAGAAAAGATATTTACTTGAAATATATTAATCAAAGTAAAAAATGTGGATTTATATTTTATGAACAAGAACAATATAATGACTTTTTGTTAAAACAATATGTAGAGCCTATAAAAATAAATAGTTTAGAAGATATGGTTAATATAATAGGCTCTTGTAATATGTTTATAGGCAATCAAACAGCACCGCTTGCAATAGCACATAGTTTAAATGTAAACAGAGTTGTAGAGACAAATATACCAACAGCATGGCGCTATGTGTATAATGAAAAAAACTTTTATAAGAACGTAACCTTACTTCACTAATAGAGGGTAAAAAGTAATAAGATTTTTTCTAAATGTAGTAATTTTAGATGTATGTCCCATTGCATGATTAGTACATTTATTAGTGTGTTTGTTAGACGGGAAGATAAGCAAACTATTCGGTTTGTACTCAGTAATTTTAACACAATCTTTTTCCCAATCTAATGATTCAAGATCTTTTGTTGGTGGATACATACGAGTACCTAGAGTAACATCATCACCAGGTTCAGCTAAGTGAAAAACTATAGTAACAAGCTTGTATTTACTATCTCTATGTACTCTGTATTTATGGCCATATGTAGATACGTCATAATAACCTTCTTGTATGCTACCTATACTTGAAAAATCTCCTGCAATTTTGCGTTTACAGATATCAAATTTAGATATTATACTTTTTTTAAATTTGTCTGAATCAAACATTGCAAAATAATCTTTAATATAATCTATATTACTATCATATACTGGAAGACGAAAACTAGCTGGACCGCTTGAGGGTATTTTTTCTTGTAACTCGTTGAAAAAATCTTTAGATCTTAAACTGTTCAACATGTTAACTAAATTTTTATAAAAATCCTCCGGTAAAAAATTTTCTATAAAAATATGCTCCCACGGATCTATAATAATTTGGGAGTTATGTAATTTTTTAAAACTATAATCCATATATGGTATAAAATATATTTATTAAATATGGTGCTGATATTGTTTTGTATATTTAAAGCGTATCGGGTTGATAGGTTTATATTGTTTATGTTTCTTTTTCTCAAACAACTCATAATTTTTACTATATTTCATTGCTAGTTTACCAGATAAAGGTATATTTTTATCGTCAGTAAAGCGAGAAGTATTACTCTCACCGGCAGTTGTAGTAAAAAGTAAGTTGTTATTTATTCTGTTTAAACGAGCACCATGGTGAGATAAATTTTTTACAAAAAGTGTATCAGAAAACCCGTAATTTCCTCTGAAATCTTCATCATAACCACCACATAAAGTAAATAGGTCTCTGTTCAAAGCAATAGCGCCAGCGCTTTTTTCAAACATTATCATATTCCTATTGTCTCTATTTTTTTTACTTTGTAAAAAATTAAATGTGATCTTACCAGGCAGTGTTATACCATCAGTTATAGTACTAAATTGATAAAAGTTATTATTAAAATCCCATGTGAGTATCTCTTCTATTAATTTTTCATATACAATACAATCCCAATCTAATATTAATAAAATGTCATTACTTGTAGTTTTTACACCTAAATTCCTTGCCCCTTCTTCATTCCATATAATATCCTCATCAATATAATAAACCTGTAAGTTACAGTTTACATCTAAATGTTGAATAGTATCAATTGCTCTATCACTACTATGATCATCAACTATAGTAAAATTAATATTATGTTTTATATTATTAAAATTATTGCTCCAATGATAAATGTAATCTTTTAATAAAGAAGAACCGTTAAAATATGTGTAAATGATATCTATTTTCACTATATAAACCTCTGCGCTAAGTTGAAATCGTCCAACGTATCTAAATCAATACACTCTTTTCTGTCCCTTATAATATAGAAGTATGGAGTAGCACCTATCCTACATCTATACCGATCGTAGGCCCGTTTAGATATACCGTATAACCCTGTTGTCTCTTTAATAACTGGTGTAGCGTCTTGTGATCGAGGTAGAATATTAGGTTGATAATTTACAGGTTGATCTTTATGCCAAAACCAACCATATTCTTCTGTAGCTGTAAGTATAGAGTCATGCTTTGAACTATGAGTTAGCTTATCTACACAATCTCTAATAGTCTCGGGCTTTAAAAACGGTGCAGTAGCATACAATTGAAAGTAAAAATCGTAATGACCTATAAAGTCTACATCGTAATGAAATACATCGTTACCGTTCGCAGTATCTAATGTAAGTTCTGGTTTACGGTTTATACAGACAATCTGATTTTTAGTACAATAACTATTAATCTCAGGACTATCAGTATCTACATATATATCATCAAAGCATTCTGCTTGAATGCAATGATCTATAATATATTCATAGAGAGGCTTATCACCTAAAAGTCGAAAATTCTTATTTTTAACTCTCGTTGAATTGCTCTTTATAGGTATTGTTGCTGCTACTTTCATATGTATCGTTATAACACTTAGGGCATAACTGACCACATCCTTCTACATAAAAATATCTCATATCAATATGATCGAATTCATCATATTGAGTATCTGTTTTACATATAACGCATTTATCTTTCATGATCCATAATGTTTGTAGGGCAGCTGAGAACCACAATCTTCTAGTTGTCTTATCATATCTATGTTTGTAGGTGAATTAGTGGCTGTTTTAGTTTGATTTACCTGAGAAGATATCCATTCGTATGTACGCTTTATACCTTCCTCAAGAGAAAAACTTGGTGACCACCCTAATTTTTCTTTAATAAGAGTATTATCACTATTACGACCACGTACCCCTTGTGGAGCATCTAACTTATATGTTCTTTCTAATTTTTTATCACCAGCTTTTTCAGCGTAATCAACTAACTGATTAATAGTCACCATTTCATCAGAACCAATATTAACAGGACCAAGAAATTCTCCCCCCATTAAACGACGAATAGCTTCTATACACTCATCTATATACAAAAAAGATCTAGTTTGAGAACCATCACCCCAAACCTCGATTGGTTCACCCGAGTTTTGAGCTACTTTGCGACATATAGCAGCAGGCGCTTTTTCTCGACCACCGTCCCATGTACCTAACGGACCATATATATTATGAAATCTTGCAACACGAACTGGGATGTTATAATTTTTATAATACGCTAAGAATAATCTCTCACTAAATAACTTCTCCCACCCATATTCACTATCTGGATTCGCAGGGTATGCGGAACTTTCTTCACAATTAGGGTTATCAGGATCTAATTGATTATGTTCAGGGTACATGCAAGCAGAACTACTATAAAAAACCTTAGTATTTTTAGGTGTATATGAATGTAAACGAGAATCGTTATACCAAGGGGTCTGTACGAACTGATTTAATTTATTAATTGCATCTAAAACATGTAAATTAATAGTCGCAGAGTTTCGCATTATATTAGCATCATTCTCTCCTGTAAAAATATAGCCAGCACCACCCATATCAGCAGCAAGTTGATAAACCTCATCAAACTGTTCTTGATATTGTAAAGGATGATCAAAACCTGTTTTTATAATACGTTCAACATTGTTTTTTTCTGTCAAATCGTACAATAAGAATTCATCTGCTTCAGATGTATTGTAAGTTGGTAGCTTAAGATCTACTCCTCTCACCCAATAACCTTCAGACTTAAGGCGAGATACTAAATGGTTTCCAATAAAACCACCGGCTCCTAACACTAGTGCTGTTTTTTTCATATACTTTAAAAATTTATCAACCACTCTGTAATATTGCTAGATGGTTTCCAGTCTAATAACGCTTTGGCTCTTGTAATGTCAGCTATGGAATTTTTAGGCTCGAGCCTTTCTGGTAAGAAATCTATTGGTTGTTTATATGTTTTAGCTAATTCAATAACTGATGTACTAATCTGAGTACCTATATTAATTATATCACCACCACCTACAGCAGCACTCGTACCAGCTAGTATATTTGCTCTTGCGACATCACGAACATACACAAAATCTCGACGCTGTTCACCTGTACCATAAACGGTAAGTGGTTTGTTCCTCATCTTTAATCTGTTAAATACACTTATTACAGACGAATACGAACCAGTATCAGGCATGTTTTTTCCATACACATTAAAATATCGTAAACATACTGTCTCTAAATCATAAATGTTTGAATATAATTGACAATAGTTTTCACCAATATATTTTTGTAATGCATATGGGCTTAATGGAGATACAGGAGTTGTTTCTTTTATAGGTAATTTAGTAGTGTTACCGTATACGCTCGCAGATGAACTAAAAATAACTCTACGTACACCGTTTAATCTGCATTGTTCTAATACATTTAATAAACCTGATACATTATTAGTGTTATAAAAAAGAGGGTTGTCAATTGATTCTTGTACTTGTATTTTAGCAGCTAATAAAAATACAGCGTCTGCATCTTTTAAGGATGCTGATATGTCGTCCTTACATATATCTGCTTGATGAAAAGTCACACGATCATCAAACATTGTTGTTGGAGTACAATCAATATTAATAATAGATTTATAAGACTTATATAAAGCGATTTCTTGTATTATATTTGACCCAATAAAACCACTACCACCGATAACTACGTACTTCATTTTATATATTTGGCGAACTTATCTTTGTTGTTAACAACATAATCTGGATATGTACTATCAAACTGTACTACTTTTAGCTTATGTCCGCGAAATAAAACATCAGTATTATTGTTTACATTATTATCAATTTGTTCTAACACAGAAGTATTATTAAACTCTTGAGCACTATACGCTTGTATCTTTTCTTTTATCTTATTTGCACCTCCCATATAACTAAAATGCCAACCACCGTTAGATATTGGGCTCAAACTACTAGCGCGTAACTCGTTAAACGAAGCATTTTTTAAATTTCTATACATACCAACACGTGAACCATACCACGGAGATTCATTTAAGTTTTTTACATTAAAATAATACATGTAAAAGTCTTGATCAGCTGAATAGTTTCTATTTTCAAAATCAAAATCTTCGAAACGAGCGATAGAATCAGGATTAATTATTTCGTCACAATCAGATGATATAATAATATCGTTATCGTTACACTCTGTTAACCCGAATCTTATTGCTTCTTTTTGATAAAAATCTCTACCGTAATGTGGTTGATTGTTTTTATCGAAAGCGATTGTAGTATTTACAAAGTCGACGATTTTATTGTACTCTATATTGTCTGTATATTGTAAATTTGAATAATTATCTGGTACATCAGTAAGTTTAATGTACTCTACTTTATCTAAAAACTTTTTAAATCTATCTTTATTGTTTTCAAAATTAAAATCTTTAGGTATACCGCTGTGAGTTTTATTTGATTCAACAATTACAAATTTATCTACAACTTCATAGAGTGTGTAAAATCTTATTTCAAGTATATCAAGTTCATTAAAAAAATTAAAACAATCGTATATCATAATTATGTATTCCAGTATCCATCATGCATGTTCCATCTTCTACCTTGTTTATCAAGGTAAGAAAATCTACTACATTTATCCATTTCCATAGCCCAGAAACCATCAGAAATATTCCATCTGCTCCAATACTTAGGCGCAATTACTTCTAATGCATTACCTAGCGCACCCGGAAAAAAGCCAAATGCTGAATTTGATAAAATTAACTTTTCAGCTGTGAATAATCTCTCAAATTGCTCTGTCATACTACCCTGAAATATTGTACCATTAGGTATTAAACTCAAAGCATAAGATGGATCATCAGTAATAATCTCTACTTCTGTAGCATTAGTATACTCTAAGCACATATCCCAGTAATTTTTTGGTAAAATTAAGTCAGGTACGTTTTTATACTCACCACCTCTTATATTAGCAATAATTTTACCAGGAATAACAGGGTTGTTATCTATAATCCTATTAAAATCTAACCATTTTTTAAAAAGATCTTTGTTATTATCAATAAGATATGAATAATGTAACAAACCTTCTATCTTAGTATTATCTTCTATATTAAAAACATCTTTATCTACGTCACTTATATTACAATCAGTAAAATTAGGGTGATATGTGTGTTTTTCTTTATAGTAGTTAGTGATTGTGTCGGGTAATGTTATTGGAGGACCACCTTCCTGTACGTTACTACCTCCTGTTACAGGGTTACCGAAGTTAATATTTAAATTTTTTAGCTTCCATCGTTCAGGATGACCGATACCGAACTCATACTCTTTAATATGAGCAATATACCGCGTAGTTAGATATACCCAGAGTTGATCCCCCGGGCCTTGACCGTTGTATATTTCAGTTGTTATCATATAAATTACTAAAAATATAACACTCTAACCGTTCAATAATCCATGGCATATTATCTATTGTCGCTAAATCCTGTACAATTCTTTCATAAAACTCTTTAGGTCTTAATCTCACTTGTTCTTTAGTTACACCAAAATGACCGCCAGGCATAAATTCATATACTGACGGTGGATTATTCGTAAAATACTTACTCCAATATTCATTTACGTCAATATTATTGACTAAATCTTGAGGCGAACCATCATTATTACAAACTAATACCTTACCACTTCCATGTTGATTGGTGTCTAACCAACCTTGTATTGGAGTGCTCCATGCTGTACCAAGAGTATTGTTATGGAAACCATAATAACCACCATTTTTTAGAGTAGCCTTTTCTTCCCATGTCTCACTGTTTAAAATCTCTATCAAATCTCCCCAATGATCAAATGGATAATCCTGTACAAAAAAAGTTACATCTGCTAGCTTATCATAATTATGCAAAATATGATAAAAAAATGTATGTACGTCTCGACCAACATTTGGTTCAATTACTATTTCTTGCTCATGGGTAGCTATATCTCCCTTACGATATATAACAGGGTAAACATTTTTATTAGTTATATCTTTTAGCCAAGATATATCTTTATCAAAAAGACTAATTACCAAATCTATTTTCATATAATAAAGGTGTTGATTTATTAACCTCTAAAGGCTTACTAGTAAAAACTGGGTATCTATTATTTCTACCTAATCGTTGACGATGAAATGCAAAAGGCTCGATTCCTTCAATTTCTGGTATTGGGGTTTCATGAGAGAAATATTTAGCAACATCTATATCGGCATATTTCATACCATGTTCTTCATATATATGTCTATAACCAGTACATATAAAACCATCTTCATTGTAATAACCATGAAAATCTCTCCATGGTAAATTTAATTTATTAGGTAAATCAATTAATTTTTTACTGCGCAACGAAACACTATTACCTACCCGTATAAGTTTATTGTTTTTGTCTCTAAATGAAAAATTGTCTTGTGGTAAAGGCCATGGTGCGCCAATATAATCATAATTTAAAAATTCGTCTCGCCATGAATCAGCGTTAACAATATAACCATCATCATGTATAAGTATAGCAAACTCAGTATTAATGTAATTTCCTAATTTGTATATAATACTATAATTCCATGAGTCTATATCATGTATTCTATCAATATGTTCATGAGTAATACCGTTAGGTAATGTAGTAGGTTTAATATCACTAATTAATTTTACAGCACCGAATTCAATATCTTTTGAACTATACTCTAAAGCCTGTATACTCTGGCTAATCTTAACCGAACTCATTAACACTAATGTAATATTTTTTAATTTTAACATATGTAAGTTTTTCTCATTAAATTTACTTCACTTTGTTTACGCTCTGGAGACAACGTATCAGTCACACTACCCGACCACGTTCTGTTAACTATATTTACTTGATGTAAATATGATGGCTCGCCATATATATCGTACATCCGTTTATAATATTCGACATCCATTAACCAAATTAAATCCTCATTAAAATATAACTTATCTTTTATATTTTTAAGTGTGAGAACACTAGGGCTACTAAATGTATTGTTACCTAAATGCATATACTGATTCCATTTTGGATAAAACGGACGATACATGGTGGAACCATCGTTCGTATGCTCACAGGCAGATACAATCCAAACTTTATCTTTATTATCTATTATATGGTTTGTTAATTTTTCTAAAGCTGTATTTTTATATAAAAAATCATCTTGGTATAATATTTTGATCCATTTTCCAGTACAATTTTTTATAGCGTTATTTATATTAGGAGAGGACCCACCTCTTTTATAAGTGTTTCTTAAATATCTAACGTTAAGCAGCTTACTGTATTCTTTACATAAATCCTTTATCCGATCGTCTAGACTATGATCAGATATTACTACTTCAAAGTCTTTAAATGTCTGACTATATAAAATTTTAAAACTATGTTCTAAGAATTCTCTACCATACCCATTCATTTCATAAGTAGGTATAGCGATAGAAAAAAATGATGTTTTTATATCATTATTAAATTTACTAATATTCATACTTACATTTTTAGGTACATGCTTCGGAGTATATGATTTGCTTACAGTCGCGGTCTTTGATGCTAATTCGTACATGGATTTTTGTTCTGTACCTATATTATATAAACCAGTAAGTTGTTTATTAATAGCTTTAATAATTAAGCCTGAAATGACATCTACATAATCAAAATTACCTACCTGATCTACCCATGCTTTATTATATGGGAATGGTGTAGGTTTATGAGTACATCGTATAACTAAATTATTATCGCTTTCTACTTGTACAGCATTATCTCCTAATAATTTTGTATATGAATACCAATTATCAGCATGATGCGGTATATCTTCTTCAGATGGTACGTTAGTATTATTAGAGTAAACATAATCTGATGAAATATGTATTAGTTTTTTATTATGAATTTCACAATATCTCGCTA
>CETN01078477.1_pt1 | contig 11998 bp, 17 predicted proteins | sample 531301 | NCBI WGS metagenome assembly CETN01 (sample SAMEA2622656, study PRJEB7988) | marine metagenome | isolation source: saline water (ENVO:00002010), including
CATGCTTGATTGGTATGATTTTGTATGCCCATATCCTTTTCGACCCTTTGTGAATCCTTGCAAAAAATCAGCCACAGCTGATTGGTCTTCACCAAACGATGCTATTGGCTCTCGAAGCCTATAAGTATCTCTCAGGTCCCTGATCTTATTTGCATGGCGGTGTTCGCTTCGTCCTGCCCACCATTTGAAGATTGACTTGTCTTCTATACCGGCGCGAGTGTAGTCCGGGGCGTCCATTAAAAATTTATTCTTTTTTATAAGTTCGCTTACTTCGCTTTTGAACCTCTGCCATTCTTCACTTAAAAAATCATCTGTGATTATATTATTTTGAAAATGCGCGGCGTGCCCATACTCGTGTGCTAGTACTCTCGATTTTGATCTATCATCAAATTCAAAACGTAGCACGCTTCTTTCATTGGTTCCTAAGTACACGCCTCTTCGTTGCCTGTATCCGAATCTCACGCCTGGGCTATAATAAGCCAGAGACTTTTCGGACCTTGTGCGCTCTCTTATAAATGGCGTAGGCTGTTTGAGTAAATTCCAGAACTCATCGGGTAGGGTTATCTCATCTTGTCCAATAAATGCATCCCACTCTTCACCTGATGGTTTGTATTTTGGTCTTGGGTTTTCGCGTTCTTGCTCTTGCTGCTCTTCCTGTATTTCTTGTGTTTCTTCTTTTGTAACGTATACCTGGGTGCATCGGCAGTTGATTATGTTCCCTGGTCTTCCCTTCTGATCTCCAGGAAAGTCTAATTCTTCGCCTCCCACGTAAAATGGCGCATCTAAGTCTACTATTAAGTTTTGTATGTTCTGAGGCCTGTGCGCCGGCCTGGTTCTGTCGTCATTGGTGCTGACCCATCTCTTGTTCAATGGGAGGCCTGTTGATTTTGCGCCGGCTAGGCTTCCTGCGTTTGATGCTGCTATGATTTCTGTCCTGGCTATACGCTCTGCCTGATAATCATCTATCTTGGTTGCTATCCTGTCTTTGACGTAGTCGGCTGCGTCCTTCGGCCCTAGTCTTTGTTCTATGGTCTGCGATATGAGCTTTTGTATCACCAGGCCTTCGCTGCGTGCGATCACTCTCTCTCTTCTGCCTTGCTTTGAGTAGTTGATCATTCGCTCTCTAAAGTCTGGGTTTTTTTGTTTGATTTCGAGCGGTGTTTGTTTCTTTAAATTCCTAAAGCTTTGTTTTGCAAATGCGGAGCCTACCTTGACAAACAAATCCTCCAGGTAGTCCTCCAGGGGTTTTGGTGATAGCTCCACCCTCATCTGTGATACGTTCTCTGCCTCCATGATTGGCTTGAGCATTTCTAGCATTGCCTTTTTTGCCTTGCTTCTGTACTCTTTGAGGTAGGTGTTTCTTTTTTTATCAAATGCTTTGTAGTAGAGAAGGTCTTCCTCTTTGACCAGGTTTTTGTAGTAGTCCTTTTCGTCGTTGTATTTTGATATGCAGATTGCTATGGCCTGATCTCCTGATGCGCCTTCGCCTATCACTTCCGGTATGCATCGTTCCAGGTATTCTTGCTCCGTCTCTCCTGGTCTGACGTCAGGCATTCTCTTCTACTATCTTTCTTGACCAGTTGAGCATCGACTTGCCTCCCCAGTAAGCAAATGAAACGGAGCCGCATATAACGTTGCCGTCTTTGTCTTCGAAGGAGTCTTTGTTGTAAACTTCGGCGCGTGATAGGTAGCTGAATGTTCTTTTTACAACGTCTAAGCTTAACGGTTTGCGTGCTGCCAGGTCTCTTGCTCTTCTGAGTCCTACTGCTGTTGCACAATCATTCGGGTTTTTTTCCGTGTATTCTATGGCTCGTCTTGCTAGGTCGCTTGCTGACTTTGGATAATTGTTGAATGACTTCTCTAGTTTGAATTCTGTAACTGCTTTTATTTCGTCATCTGTAGGGGAGCCAAAAGGGATAAAATTGGCCGGGATAAAGTATTGGTTCATAATCGGGTCGTCGTCATATCCCATGGCGATTCTCTTTTCGTTGGCTGTAATCCACCATGAGTCCTTGATCTGATCTATGACTGCTGCCATGTCTGATTGTATGGCCGGTATGCTATCCAGGTCATAATCGATGTAGTAGTTCTTGCCTGTCACCTCGTTGTGGTTTGTTGTTAGCCATCTGTTGAGCTCGTCTCGGAAGCTGTCGAGTTCTGGCAGGACTCTTTCCATGTATAATGCTTTTCTTGCTTCGCTTACGTTGTTGTAGACTTTGTTGTCCGGGTCATTCAAAAGCGCGGAGTTGATTCCGTAAACGTTGCAGATGTCTCTGAGGCTCATCTTCTGTGATTCGATTATGTTTAGGTCCACGGGTGATAGTCCTATCTGCTTCCACTCCATGTTTGCTCCTGCCACTACTATCTTGCCTCTGTTGAATGATCCAGTGTACTTACGGTAGTAGTCTCTCTCTAGCTGCCTTGCCTGTTCTTCGGTCATGGTTTCTGGTTCCACAGCAAGTATTCCCATCGCTCCAGAGTTCTGCAGCTGCGCCATCTGTGCTGTGTATGAGTCGTTTGATTGTCTCACCACCCTGGCTCCGGCGCGTAATGGTGAGAGTCCGTATAAGTGCGATCCATCGCCATCGTAGTCCGGGTTCCAGTATTTTAAGTGCATTATTTCGTCTTCTGGAAATGTTACGCTTTGCGTTGAGGTCATCCCGGATGTTAGTTCTAGCACGTATCCAACGACTGCGTTCTCGTCTGTTTTTGATGCTCTGATTCTCATGTACTGTGAGGGCAGAACGTATAAGTTCTTTATCAGGCCTGCGTTTGCTCCGTTCTCTAGCTTTGCGCCGTGTATGTATGCGTTGCCTGTGATTAACTTGAATCCTATGGCGTTCTCTATAAACTCTGGAAAAGCTTGCAGCTTGTTTGGTCTCTCTAGCACCTTTGCTAAGAAGTCATCCTTGCCGACCTCTACGAGTGATTGATGCTTGTATCTGAGCACCTTGTCTAGTTGGTGCTGTTTGGCCTCGCTTGGCAGTCTTTGGTACTTTCTGTGCTTATGTGAGTCTGTGACTTCGTACACGGCAAATTTGACGCCTCTGCATGCATTTGTAATGGTGTTGACCACCGCGTAAACGTCCGGGTTGTACGAGTATCCTTTTTCTACGTACTCTTTCTGGTTGTCATCGTATGCTATCGGCTGATCTGTTCCGACAAATTGCAGGAGGGCCTGGTGTATGTTATGTGCTTTTCTGTAGTTCGGCGCCATGGCTCTGGCGAGCTGCATGGACTGTGATCTGATTCTGTCTGCTAGATTACCCATCCTGTTTTATTTTTCAGAAGCAATTCCGTAAGTCCCCAGACTAATGCGTCTATCCTATCTGGTGACTTTGCTGCTCCTGGGTTCCATGTTGTCATTTGGAGTTCAAGTTCGGCGAAGTTCTTCGTGTGATATATGTTGCCTTGTTCATAAAGACTGACGATTGGCTCTGCTCTTGTTACTTTGCCTCTCGTTGCGCGTACTGCTTTATAAGATACAGTTTTGTTCGTACTTCTTAAAATTGCTTCTATCATGTCCCCTCCGTTGTTTACTTCGCCTATGATCCGGTCTGCCTGGTACTTTTTGTATAAGGATATGATCGTCTGTGCCCATTCGTTTGGCGTGTATATTCCTGATCTGTCTTCCAGGATGTATCCTTTGTCTCCCTTGGTGCCGCACACAATGATTCCTGTTTCATCTGATTCTTTCTTTGCGGTGACTGCCGGGTCGACCGCCACGACTATCCTGTCCAGCTGCTTGTAATCGATGTGCTCTCTTTTTATTAAGTCCCATTTCCAGAGTGCGTCTTCATCGTCTTCGTAGTGCTGTCCCAGGAAGTTCTTGTTATATTTGTTGAGGTTGATTCTCTTGACCTGGCTCGCTTTGGATATAAAGTTTTCGTTTAAGTTCTCCAGGTTGTCTTGGTAAGTCGTGTATATAAACTCTATGTCTTGCTCCGTCTTGAAGAATCGAGCGTATTGCCATGAGTTTTTGTGCAGGGCGTTTGATACGAGTATGATCCTGTTCTGTTTGTTTTTATCCCTGACGCTTAGGTCTATGGCGTCGAAGCTGTCTTCATCCGGGTGCTCTTCGAACTCTTCGTAGACCCAGGTGGTTATTCCCTGGAGTGACTTGAGTGATGCTGTCTGGTTTCCGCTTGATGTTTTGATTCCTGAGAATATGATTTCAGAGTTGGTCATCTTGTTTATTATGGATGTCTTAGTCACGTAAAAATGCGACTCTAATCCACTAATCTGCAGCTTTTCTTGAAATTCTGGAATGATTGACTTTGCTGCTGTTGCCAGGGTGTATCTTGTGTATAGTATCTTGTGTCCTGGTTCGTATGTGAGCTTGGCCAAATAAAGCGCCACAGCGAATGACTTACCGCTTCCTCTGCCTCCGTAAATGTATAGGTATCGACTTTTAAAGTCATTCAGTCTTGCGTACTTCCGGTTCAGCCTGATCGTTTGTGTCGTACCATTGGATTGTTGCATATACTTCTTGAGTTGTTTCTTGTTGCACCTCTTGTTTTGGCTGTCCGTATGCTGAGTCCATTAAGGCTTTGTATGCCTGGGTATCTCCTTTGAGTGCTTTTGCAATGAGTGCCACCGTGATTCTGTCCTCCACGCTCATCTCTTCTACGGCGCCGGTTATCGGGTTCTTGCCTTTGTCGATTGCTTCTAGCCATCGCTTTATAACCGTAGACCTGCCCTTTGCTCCCACCGGTCTTCCCTTTGGGTTTCCTGACTGTCCCGATGTCCATTTTTTACCGTCGTGTGGAAATGCCATATTTTATCTTTCTCGTCTGTTAATCGTCTGTTAATTTACTTTCGGTTCGTAAAAATTACCATTTTTTCTTATGCTTATTTCCGGGTCTAGTTTTTTCATCCTGTCTAGTATTGTTGCGCAGTATTTTGGGTCTAGTTCCATGGCGTAGCATCTTCTGTCGACTTGGTGCGCCGCGACCATTGTTGATCCGCTTCCAAGAAAGAAGTCCCCTATTATTTCATTTGTTCTGGTGCTGTTTAAAATTAACGGCGTAAGCAGCAGGATTGGTTTCATTGTTGGGTGCAAGTCGTTCTTCAGAGGCTTGTCAAAATTTAGCACCGTTGTTGGTAGGTTCTCCTGGATCAGGTCCTGGCATATCTTAAGTAGTTCGCTCTTCTTCAATTTTGTAAGGTCGATTTGATCCTCTATGACCGTTGTGTTTTTTCTGTCGTCCGTGAAATAATGAGCTGCTCCTGGTTTCCATCCGTATAAGCATGGTTCGTGTCTCCATTGATAGTCTTGTCTTCCCAGGACTAGTGTATTTTTCACCCATATCAGGCATTGTTTGAGGTCGAGTCCTGCGTTTTCAAAGGCTGACCGAAATTGTAAGCCGTTCGAGTCTGCGTGCCATACGTACCAGGCGCCGCCCTCTTTTGTGTGTTTCGCTGTCTCTGTAAAGCTTAACTTTAGAAAGGCTGCAAAGCTTGCCTCTGATTGATTGTCATTCTGTATCTTGTTTCCTTTGCTGTCCATGTAGTCCACGTTGTAGGGCGGATCGGTGAGCACGCAATCTAAAAGATCGCCCTTGAGAAGTCTCTCTATGTTTTTTTGGTTTGTTGCGTCTCCGCATAAAAGTCTGTGTGGGCCAATGTCGAAAAGGTCGCCGTTCTTTATGTCTGTTACGATGTCGTCCTGTATGATGTAATTGTCTTCTTGTGGGTCGTAGTCTTTTTCTTCCCAATCCGGTACGTCTAGTCCCCAATCGTTCAGCTGCTGCGCATCGTACTCGTTGGCTAGAATGTCCTCATCCCATTCACCTCCGCTCACATTGTCTTTGATAATAAATGCCTTTTGTTCCTCCTGGTCCCAATCTGCCACGCCAATGGGTACCTGCTCGTAGTTTAGTTCTTGTAGCGCTCTTAGCCTCATGTTGCCTCCTAGCACTATCATGTCTTTGTTTACGATGACCGGTCTTGCGTAGAGCATCTGCGGATCGTCTTTCAAAGATTGGACAAGCTTTTTAAAGTTTTTGTCTTTTATGATCCTTGGGTTGTTCGGGTTTGATTTTATTTCGCTAAGGTGGACCTTGGTCCATTTGACTCTATCCCATTTATCCATTTGCTTCTCTTATTGTTTTGTTAATTGTCATTTTGCCTCTGGCCACCTTGATCTGGAAGTCTATATTCCATCCACCAAGTCTCGAAGGGAGGAATCCCTTTTGAACCTCCCATCCGTCCAGGCCTTTTCCTACTCCGTCTTTGTATGATCCTGTGCATATATAATGTGAGTTTACAAGTTCTGCCCTCTTCCAGGACTTATTGTACTTCCATTTCACGTTGCTTGGGTCATGAAATTTTTGATGAGTGTGCCCTCTGAATATGATGTCTGCATCTGGGTATGTAAATGCTGCAATCTGCGAGTCTAGCATTCCTTTTGATCGTTTAGCGTTGCCTCCATATCCGTGATGGTAATGGGTGAGTACGCTGACGGTCTTCGTTCCTGATTCAAAGACGAACTCGTTCCATCCGGAGTAGTGTCCTTTTACGATTTGTCCTCCTTCAGCGTTTAAGGCGTTGACCATCCACTCGAGGATGTCCACGTCTCGACGCTTTTTTATTTCTGTTTCATGATTCCCTTCTGAAATGAAAGCTATATTTTTTGCGTAAGGTTTCAAAAATTCGATTGAATCCTCTACCACGGAGTTTAGGTATTCTCTGCCTTTCTCCAGGTATCTTGGGTCTATGTCTTTTGATTTTGTTCTTGGGTCTTTGTAGCAGCCCATGACATCAAACCAATCACCGTATATGAAAACGTAGCCGTTGGCTCTCTTGATTTCATCCAGGTGTTTTTTCAGCATTTCTCTTTTGCATTTTAGGCTGTCGTAGTGCACGTCGCTAATGTGCAAAGTATGCACGCAATCGAGACTATGCAGCTTGTCGAACTTGTAGATTGTGATGTTTTCATCGGCCTTTTGTATTTTCATTAAAGTTGTATTTGCGTTGCATCGCTTCTAAGGACTCAGCCATCGCCGGGTCCATTTGAGGATGGTAGATGATATTATTTTTTTCCCTCACCTCATGCTCCTGTACAATGTTTAGGTATCTTTCTACTTTTTCATCGTTCCGAAAGAAAGAGTCCCAGTCTTTTTTGTGCCTTATTCCATCTGTGTTTATCCATTTGTCCTGGCTTCTGTTTTTGATCGCTGTTTTTATTTCATCAAAAGAGAAGCTTTTTAGTCTTTCGTTTAGTTGCGTCTGTTTCTTCCTGGTGTATCTTACTTCGCTTTCATTTATGTCATTCCAAAATTCCACCATCTCATCCGCCTGCCTCTTTGAGGCTTGGCTTGTATTCCTTTTTTTCTTGGGTGCTTCTGTTTTTGTTTCTTTTATTGTTTTTGTTTTTGTTTCTGTTTCTTGCGATATAGCTTCTATACCGTATATGTACTGTATAAGTGCTTTATCTTTTACCTTGCTTATAAGTTTCTGTACGTGCTTCAGTACTTTTGGGCTTGAGCTCCGATTGTGGTGCCAAAACTTTATTATTAAAAGCTCCGATGTTTCTTCGCTCATCCTAATTTTACCGTTATTTACAAATGATTGCAGCAGCACTTCGACTAACTCTTGGGTGTATCCTGTTTCAAACGCTGCGCGTTTCTTGGAAAACTCAAAGAGCCCGATCTGATTTGCTGATGGGTTCGTAAGTAAATATAAGTAGAAATATCTTTCTTCTGGTGTTAGGTCCTCGATGTCCGGGTCTCGCCAGAATGTTTCATGTATTATTCTGTATGCCATCCTTTTCTCCTCTTCTTTTCTTAGTGTATATTTTGCCTCCGTAACGTAGCGTAATTCCTACTGTATTGCCAATCCTAAATTTGGAGGTTGTTATGATGCATCTGCCGTTGTCTGCTATGCCAAGAGCGCGAGATCGGAGCCTGGAAATATCCAGGTCCGTTCCCACAAAAAAATACGAGCCTATCGTGTCGTACTTCAGCATTTCCATGAGCTCCTCCGTCATGGTTTCTTTTGCCGGTTTAAAACGGTAGGCCATCGTCTACTTTTTCCATATCAAACGCATCAATTGCTTTTTTTTGCATTGGTGTCGTCGTTTGTTTCTCTTTCTGATACTTTGGTTGTATCGTAAAGCTTAGGTATCTCACGCCGTTAGCGCTTTCTTTTTTCCATGCTGCTATCTGCAGCTTCTCGTTTGATCCTTCCTGATCGCATACGCCTGTGTAGTCAGGCTGCCTGTCGTTTGTCTTTCCCTGGTTCACAAAGAGAGACCCTTTTAGTTTTGTCATAGTTGTCTGTTTTTGATTGCGTGTTTAAATGATCGGAGCTCGCGACTAATGGCCCACTCTAGGCGCTTGTAATCCTTGCATCCGTATGTCATGCGACACATTTTTATTCTTGAGAGCTCTTGGTCTTTTTGCCTGCGTGTTTTTTGACTTCTGATGATTTCCAGAGCTCTCTCCATCTTGTCTATGTTCTTTTGGTATCTTGTAATTTCCTTTTGGCTAGTTTTGTTCATTTGTAGATTCTTTCTATGTCTTTTTTCCTGCACTCATGTTCGTACTTCTTTTTGTACTCTCTTGCCATTGACATGAGCTCTTCTTTGCTGTATTTGGTCAGCCTCTCTTTTTGTTGTATTATTTCTTCCAGGACCTGGTCTCCATATTTTTGTCTAATTCTTATACCATGGATGTATTGTTCTCCTGCGCCGTATTGGTTGCACTTTACGCATTGAGCGTGTACGTTTTGCTCATGAAATCTCGTCGATAGGTATCTTCTACTCATAAAATGCCCGGCGTCCATTGAAGTATATGGTTTTGTTGTTCCACAAGTCACACATTCGCAATTTCCGGCCTTATCTGCGTCACGTAGTCTTATGTATCGACTGAACCATTGATCGGCCGTTACAAGGGCAACTCTGCGGTTTTTTGATTTGTTTAGTCCCATAACAAAAAAAGGAGGCCCGAAGGCCTCCCTCATCAGATGAACGGGTCATCTTCACCATTCGAAGTCACCAATAGCTCCGGTGGTGTTTTGACCTGTTTTTTGTAGTTGTTGCTTCTGCCTGTTTTCATGTAGTCCTCGTCCGTATCCGGGTCCTTGACGTCGTCCAAGAGCAGGAGTCCAGAAAGTGCGTACTTCCTAGCGTAGCTTGATGCCGTCCCTGTCATCTGACTTGCGTCTTTGCCTTTTGCCTGGAGCGCCTCTCTTGCTGTAGCTGTAGCTGTTATTTTTCCGCTTGATAAAACGGAGCTTAGGGTTGCTGTAGCTTTGACGTATACGTGCGTTCCTACCATTTGCATCTCGTCGTCTAGCTTGAGGGTCGCGCCGTACTCTTTGAGTAAGGGTTTCAATGCCTCGTAGATGTCATCGAGGCTTCGGTACCTAAAGTTTGCGAATGTGTTTAGTCGATTCTTTGGTACGTTTATTTTTGATTGTATGTGATTCAGAATGAATTCTATTTTAGTTTTGTTTTCTGTAGCCATCCCATTTCAGTTTTAGGTATGTTGTTGTTGTCGGTATCGCCGGTTCTACAATCTCGCCATATTCATCGAAGAAGTCACGGCCGTTCCTGCTTGAGTAGTAGGCTTGCTTCATGTTATCTTCTCTGGCTTTTATGGCTAGCTTGTGTCTTGACATTGTGTCGTCGTCTGGGTACTTGAATCGGGTAGTTGTAACCGCAGATACTTCGTATCCTTCTTGCACCCAGACTTTCTCACCTATCATCTCCCTTGCATCCAGGGCAAGGCCTCCGATCTCCTTTCGAAGTTCACCGATGATTTTTTCCATCTCGTAGAGTTCGATGTATCCTTTTATTGCATTGAGGTTTCCGTCTTCTACGTCTGTTCGTATTTTACTACAATGGTCTATTATTGCCTGCTTGTCCATCTATGCAAAAGCTAAAATAAGAAAGATGAAAAGCGCCCACCATAATGGGCCAATCGTTAGTCCTAGTAGTATGTTTTTTGTATGTTGTTTCATCTGATTGTATTGGTTTGTTGTTGCTACTAATTTAAATAGATAAACCAAACATCCAAAAAAAAACAATCTAAGGCGTTTTTAGCCTCTCCACCGCCTGTTTTCTCCGTAAGTATCCAGGTGTACGAACTCTTCGTATAAGCCAATGCCTCCAACATTCAAGATTTCAGCGTATGCTTTTATCTCTTCTAGGCTTGCGTTTTTTGGGTCTACGTCGATGGCCATACCGAGCAGGTGTTTGCTGTTCTCTGATCCTCCGACTGTGCTGTTGTGGTATACGGTTCTGAACCAGGAGTTTATTTGTATGGGTCCGAACTCATCGCGCAGCGTTTGTGCAAGCACCAAGGTTGCCGGGTGTATGTATATGATGTCTGCTCCGCATCGGCTTTGTGCTTCCCTGAGTTTAAAATTCCGGGATATGCGGTATCCTTCACCTTGTCTAGCCAGGTTAAATTGTAGGCTGTCGTCTGCGTTTTGCTTGTTAAACATAAAAGAACCGAGGGCTGTCATCCCCTGGGTCATAACTACTAAGAAAAAAAACCATGAGTTTTCATGCTCTTGGTCTTGGGGGTCATTGCTATGCTTCTTCTCTACTCGATTTTCCGAAGTAGTACCCGGTCACGGTAGTAAATGCTGTAAATATTGCGCCGAAGGCCACGTTCACTAGTGTCTGCGAGTTGCCTCCTATGTCGTCGGTGAATATTAGTATTCCAACCAATCCAAAAGCGCCGGCTATGATCGATGCCGCTAGTATCGTATTCATGTTCCTGGTGAATGCGTTTCCTGCATTCATTCTTTTGAGTTCGGCTTCTCTTGCGTGTTGGACGTCTTGTATCTCTGTCTGCCAGACCTTGAGGTCTTGTTCCATCTGGGCCAGGATCACCTCTTTGTCGTCTTGAGATAACTCTGATGATTGTCCGAGCTCATCTCTGAAAAGGCCAAGAAGTTGATCGCTTCTGCCTCCTGTTGCTATGCTAGCTATCATTGTAGCTGCTTTTGCGCCGAGCTTCGGCGCCTTCTTCGTCAAAATATCAACGAATTGTAATTTGGCTATTTTTTTTTTGCTCATATTATTTGAGTAAGTCCATGAGTAAATTAACAAGCGTGCCCGACCCAAGTCCCGCGCCTGTTGCCCATGCGATTATTTTTTGTTTAAATTTAACGAGTTCTTCTATCTGCTTCTCGTTTTGTTCTACTTTAAAAACCAGGCCTTCCTTGTTAAATTCGTTACCGAGTAACGCTTCCTTTATATCTTGTATATCTTTGATTATCAATTCTATCATGTTTTTTGTTTTTTCAACCTCGAAGGCTAGGTTTTTTGTAAATGGGTCGGGTGCTGTTGCTGCCATTTTTTATTCTTTTGTATCCTCTTGTTTTTTTCTATGCTCGTTTATTGAGTCTTCGTATCCTTTTATGACAAAGTTTTTCTCTTCGAGCATCATGCTTTTTTGCTTGATTTCTATTTTCAGTTCATTGTATTCTTTGGTCAGTGTCTCCAGCCTTTCCACCGCATCCTTTAGGTCCATGGCGTCCCCTTAATAATAACTGGGTTTTTTTGCGCCTCAATCTGTGCGGTCACTTTTGCCTCATGATCTGCTTTTGAGATTTTTTCATGCACCCAACCTATCACGATTTCTTCTGTCAGGTCTTCATATTTGATGTATCCTTCTGATGTTGGATCAGGGCTGAATCCGCAGCTGCCGTATACACGACCTGTGTATTCGACCTTGTCTTCGCCTTTGCCTTTTGTTTCTGTTTTTGTACAGTCCCAATGGGCTTTAATAACGCCTTTGTCGGCATCGTTCTTATATTCTAGTGTGTTTATTTTCCAAGTCATAATGTTTTACTATAGGGTTGAAATTATGAATGCAAGTAATTCAGTGTATCTTACACCAAGATATTTTGTCATTTCACCTGAGTCTTCAAGATGTTCAGACTCGTATATCATTGCATATTTTTTGTAATTAAGACCCTCTTCCTCAAAAGTTGCGATTAATTCTTGAGCAATGATACCAATATGGTATTGAGCATCATC
>CETN01026158.1_pt1 | contig 11989 bp, 15 predicted proteins | sample 531301 | NCBI WGS metagenome assembly CETN01 (sample SAMEA2622656, study PRJEB7988) | marine metagenome | isolation source: saline water (ENVO:00002010), including
GACGATGTAAAAGAGCAAGCGTTAAAGCAAGCACAGGAAGCCTATGTTTTATTTATACTGTTCATCAAGTGGTTCAGCTACGTTATGATAGCACTGATTATTATAATGTTTATGAACAACTGGTTTGATGATGGTACAGGCAGCCGATTCATGCCTGATGAAATATATGAAGATCAATATGACCCACAAGGTCTTAACAAAAAGAAAGGAATATAAATGCAACCATATCACAACAAGGGATTCTTCCCTGCTTTCACAGTTATTGTCTTGGCATTCTTTGTATTGCCAGTCATGTTAATGATGATGATGGATGATACCTTTGAAAGGTTTACAAGCAAATACTTTCCACGAGCAGAGTGTTGGGAGACTGCAAAGCATGAACGTGTTTGCAAACGATTCAACAACTGCAAGTTTATGAGGAACTTCTGTCATGACTGAGGGGCAAGTATTACTATTGACAATAGCATTTGTCATACTTATAACATTAATAACTAACGCAACCATAGGAGTATTTATATCATGAATAGATTTATTATTGAAGATGAAGAGCATAAGATTGCACGATCATTATGTGATCAACACATAGTGAAGATGCCACTTGAAGAAGCACAGATGCTATGCACTACACTATGGCATCATGCACCTGAGTACGCAGAGGAGAAAGGACTGTACAAGCCTGTTCACCAGAAACATCCTTGCACACTGTGGGCTATGGAGTGTCGCTTAAACTATGCCTTTGCTTTCAGGCTGTATGATGCCATGCTAAATGAATATACAACTAGGTATGGCAAGAAGCATGGTGCAAGTAAGCATTGGGATTCTTTATATTATGGAACAAACTACGTGCCTAATACAACTAACTTTAGAACACCACACCCTCAATGTTTTAGTGGGCTTGATCATCTCAAGACTGATGAGTTCTATCCTATCAAGGCATATCGTGCCTTCTACAAAGCAGACAAGCTCAAGTTTGCACGTTACACTAAAGGCAGATCCATGCCTGAGTGGATGGCTGCATAAGCATATATAATATCACATCTAACATAGGAGATTATACAAATGAAAAAGAATGAAGAACCTGATGTAGCATACATAACATGGTGCTACGCTATCACTGTATTTATATTAGCTATAGTGTTTTCTTTGGTAGGCACATGGCTATCTTAGAAACAGCACTAATGTGTCTAGCATTCAACATATACCACGAAGCTAGATCACAGTCCACGATTGGTCAACTAGCAGTTGCCCAAGTGGTAATGAACAGGGTAGATGACGATAGATTCCCAGATACAGTATGTGAAGTGGTAAAGCAAGCTGTCACTCACAAAGGTACAAATAAACCTATACTCCATCGCTGTAGCTTTAGTTGGTATTGTGATGGTCAAAAAGATGACGTAAGAAAGGACAGTAAAGAATGGTCATCTGCACTACAAAATGCTATAATCGTTTTGCATGGAAAGATTAGCCTTGACCTGACGGAAGGAGCTACACACTACCATGCTACATATGTTCGTCCTTCTTGGGCAAAGACAAAGACTCGCACAACTAGGATAGATAGTCATATATTTTACAGGTGGGAAAAGAAACATGATAAAAACACCAAGAAAAGATGGTAGACCTATCGGTAAGCGATGGGATGATGCCACTCAATATTATATTAGATATGCACCATCAGTGCTAGGTGGAGATAGTCGTTGTATTTGGGTGGTAGACAAAGGTTGGAAGTGGGTCTACCTATCCACCCGACAGATATGGGATGGTGGTGGCAATACCAAGGTGAGAATACACAAAAAGAAATGGCTTGACCACCTCAAGAAACTAAGCACCCCTAATATAATAAAGAGACATGGGGGTAACAAATTATATTGTAAAATAGGAGATAATGAATGACAAAACTACTACGATACATGCAGCAAAGACACACACCCAAAGGCATCAAGTCTTACAGGTTCAATCCCCCTCGTCAACTTATTGACATCGGAGTTGTGTCTCGTAGAGAGTTAGGCTATGATCTGGCAGAAGCTAAGAAGACTGCACGTTATCTAAACAGTTTGATTGATGACTATCGTAAAGAAAAACTTACAGAGATAACAGTTAATAGATCTACTACGCTGTCACAATTATGTGACAACTACTTATTGTCTAATGATTTCAAAGCCTTACGAGACAGTACTAAAGCCAATTACATATACTTTATTAAGATATTATGTGACAGTTTGGGTGATAAGAAGTGGCATACTGTCTCAGCTAGACTAGCAAAGAGGACATACGAAGTGTGGGTAAAACGTGGTGTAGTTTTTGCTAACCACATTTGTAGTACAGCATCACGAATATATAACTACGCATCTGAGATGGAGTATGGGAATCACAATCCATTCTCTAATATAAGACGTAAGTCACCCAAGCCACGTAGAGTTGTGTGGGATAAAGAACAGGTGCGTCAATTTCTTGACTATGCTTATGCATACTTTGAGTACAGAAGTGTTGGACTGATAGTGCATATGGCATACGAATGGTGTCAGAGGATCGGAGACATGAGAATGCTACAATGGGATAACCTTGACCTAGACAAGGGTAAGCTGACGCTAGAACAATCAAAGCGTAGATCTAAAGTGTACCTACCGATAACAGATAGTTTATATGACATGCTACTACAACAGAACGAAGACTATGGATTCCAACAATATGTAGCACCTAACGTAAGACCTGTCAATGGAGAATATAATCCATACACACTAGAAGGTGTATCTAAGAAAGGCAGACGGATAATGAGAGAGATAGAACTACCCGATGAACTCAGACTTATGGATCTAAGAAGGACAGGTGTAACAGAAATGATTGACAGTGGTGTCCCGATGGGGCAAGTTATGTCTGTAACTGGACATACAAACGTGCAGTCAGTAAAGCCGTACATGAAACACACATACGAGAGTGCTAAGAATGCTCTCAATACAAGGAGTAAATACAATGTATAATATATATAACATTATAGATGATATAAATATAGATAATGGTGAGACAAAGAGAATGAACTGTCCTGAGTGTGGTGGATACAAAACCTTTACTGCCACAAACAACATGGGTAGGCTGCTTTGGAACTGCTACAAGGCATCGTGTAATATATCAGGATCTAAACCTGTACATATGTCTGTCAAGGATATCCGTGATGCCTTCTCCAAGAGAGAGAAAGCACGAGAGCATTTTGTAATGCCAGAGTATGTTGTGCCATACAAGGGACAACCTGACGTTACTAAATTCATGGAAAGGTTTGACCTCATGGGTGGACTACATTATGACGTAAAAGATAATCGTGCTGTGTTTCCCATCATGCAGGATGGTGTGATTGTAGATGCAGTTGGGCGAAGTCTTAGAAATAGTTTACCTAAATGGAAAAAATATGGGAATAGTGGCTTGCCATTCACATCTGGATGTGGTAAGGTCGCTGTAGTTGTTGAGGACTGTGTCAGTGCCGTAGTTGTAGGCAGTGATGTGTATGTTGGGGTTGCTGTGTTAGGCACATCTCTGTCTGATATACACAAGAGGTACTTGTCACAGTTCTCTTCAGCAGTTATAGCTTTAGACCCCGATGCACTAACAAAAGCTATGGAATTTTTTAGAGAGTTAAAAAGTATTGTAAATGATGTACGAGTATTACGATTAACCGATGACCTGAAGTACAGACATCCTAACGACATTGAAAAACTAACAGCAATAGGAGAACAAATAAATGGAAATAGCATTAATACGTAGTCTAATGAAGAAAGACTTCTATGATGAACATAGAGGTATACGTTGTCCTGATAAATTATTTAGCAAGGATTTACGTAAGATAAAAAACTCTGTTGATTATGCCATGCAACGGTACAATAGATCAGTAACACCTGATGAGGTTGAAGCACTGTTCTTGGCTAACAATCCAACAATGACCACAGCACAGAAGCAAGCATACGGTGACTTCTTTGTTCGTATCAAGAAGGAGCAACCACTTGGTAATGATGTAGCACAAGAGGTGTTATCCAAGTTGTTTCAGCAGGTTGTGGGTGAAGAGATAGCTAACTTAGGTTTTGATTACGTTAATGGTAGCAAGTCAAGTCTTGAGCCATTACGTAATATGCTAGAGCAGTATGGTGATGACTTCATACCTACACTCAATGTGGAGTGGGCAGACATATCTATGGAGACATTGCTTGCTAAGAATGCTATGGAAGCAAGGTGGACATTTAATATACCAAGTCTTACACGTAAGATTGAAGGTGTAAACGAGGGTCATCTGATAGAGGTTGGAGCTAGACCTAACACAGGTAAAACATCTTTTCACGCATCCATGATAGCAGGACAGAATGGTTTTGCTAGGCAGGGTGCTAAGTGTGTTATACTATGTAACGAAGAAGCAGTGCATAGAGTTGGTATTAGATATTTAACTGCAAGCACAGGCATGACACAAGAACAGATAGTCAAGAATCCACAGCTTACACAGGAGAAGTATGCTACAGTGCGTCAGAATATAGAGATGATTGATTGCACTGGTCGTGATATGACATGGGTTGAGAGTGTGGCTAAGTCACACAGACCCGATATAGTTGTGCTAGATATGGGCGATAAGTTTGCCAAGACAGCAGGGTTTGCTCGACAAGATGAAGCTCTGAAAGCAAACGCTATCTATGCTCGTATGATAGCCAAGCAGTATGGTTGTGCTATATTTTATATGTCACAGCTATCTGCTGAAGCAGAAGGCAAGGTTGTACTCAACCAAGCCATGATGGAAGGTAGTAGAACAGGTAAAGCTGCAGAAGCAGATCTGATGCTACTACTAGCCAAGAACCCTGACGTTGAAGGTGAGGAAGAACAATCACCACAGAGACACATCAATGTTGTAAAAAACAAACTGTCTGGTTGGCATGGCAAGATTGTCTGTGAGCTAGACCCATACACAGCGAGGTATTCAGCATGAACAGATTAGAACCAGTAAAAGGTGCGTTTCATAGACGCTTTCAGCCTAGCTCATACAAGGAGAACGATGGCAAGGCTAAACAAATTGTAATTAATTATTTAGAACGTAATGGACATATAAATATATCATCGGGTGAGAACTACTCTTTTGATATAAGTTCAGAAAAGAATGGACACAAGTATTATTCTGAGGTAGAAATGAAGAACCAGTGGACTGGAGATTGGAATCCAACATGGAAGGAGATACGCATACCACATCGTAAAATAAAACTCGTAAATAAGTTTAGAGAGATGAACGACAAGGACGCTTTCTTTAACTTCTATGTTATAAGAAGAGACTGTGAGTTCGCTTGGAGAATAAAAGACTATCAGATGACACAAGAATGTATAAAAGAAATATGGCTTGGCAATGTGGGTAGGAAGGAACACTTCTTCCATATACCATACGGAGAAGCTGAGTTAGTAAATTTGAAGGACAACGTATGAGATTAATATTAGATATAGAAAATAATGTGATCAAGCGTAACGACAAGCTACACCTAGATCCCTTTGAGCCTGAGAATAGTTTAGTTATGGTAGGCATGAAGACAGATAACTGGGAGAGAATAGTTACGTTTGATCATGCATATGCCCCACCTACACCTAATGGTCATGCTATGGTGCAGGAGCAGTTAGATAAAACTACTGTGCTTGTATGTCATAACGTAGCTCACGATTTGATTTGGTTGTGGGAGTCGGGGTTCAAGTATGATGGTATTGTATTTGATACTATGCTAGGCGAGTATGTGCTACAGCGTGGACAGAAACAACCACTATCCTTGGAGCAATGTGCTGAACGATACAATCTAGATAATAAGAAGCAGGATACAATGAAGAGTTACTTTCAGCGTGGTATACTTGTATCTGAGATTCCACATCAAGAGCTATTAGATTACCTGCTACACGATATCAGAGCTACATATGATCTATCAAACAAGATACATCAAAGGCTAACTAACGGTGATGCTGATCTTATGGATACAGTTACGCATACCAACATGGTTGCCGTGTGCCTGTGTAAGATATATCAACGTGGGTTTAGTGTGGACTCCAAGAAACTAGACGAGGTTCGCAAGGAGTTTGAGAAAGAGAAGGTGAGTATATGGAATGATCTCAGTCAACAGGTACGTGATCTCATGGGTGACAGACCTATCAATCTTAATAGTCCAGAGCAGTTGTCGTGGGTTATCTACAGCCGTAAACCAAAAGATAAATCTATGTGGGCTAATTACTTTGAACCCTACATGGACAAGTCATTGTTCAACGGTCTGGTTGATATGCATTCAAGCATTGTATACAAAGTTACAGCCAACACATGTCCGACTTGTAAGGGTCGTGGTAAGATAACCAAAGTAAGAAAGGATGGCACACCTTACAAGAAACCTAACAAGTGTACAACCTGTAACGAATCAGGTTGGGTGTACAAGAACAGACCACAGATGGCAGGGTTACGCTTTACACCACCTAGTCCTAAGTGGGTCAGTGCTAACGGTTTCAGCACAAACAAAGTAAACCTAGAAATATTAGAACATCATGCTAAGCGTACAGGTAATACTAAGGCAGAGTTGTTCCTCAAGAATGTTCGCAGACTGTCTGCCCTAGATACCTATCTCTCTAGTTTTGTAGAAGGTATATCTACCTACACCAAAGCTGATGGTAAGCTACACGTTAGACTACTGCAACATCGCACCTCTACAGGACGCTTCAGTGGTGCAGATCCAAACATGCAGAACATGCCTAGAGGTGGTACGTTTCCTGTGAAGAAGATCTTTGTGTCCCGATGGGAGGGTGGTAAGATACTTGAAGCTGACTTTGCACAGCTAGAGTTTAGGACTGCTGCCTATTTATCACAGGACGAAGTAGCAATGCAGGAGATAAGTGAAGGCTTTGATGTACATAGTTACACAGCACAGGTCATCACAAACGCAGGGCAACCTACGTCTAGGCAAGAAGCAAAGGCACATACCTTTGCACCTCTGTATGGTGCTACAGGGTTTGGTAGATCTGAAGCAGAAGCTATGTACTACGAGCAGTTTGGTAGAAAGTACAAGGGTGTGTCCGATTGGCACAAGCAGTTAGGCAATGAAGCTGTACAGACAGGTCGTATAAGAATACCGTCTGGTCGTTCATTTGCTTTTCCTGATGTCATTAGAAAGAACAATGGCACTGTGTCTCACTTCACTCAGATAAAGAACTATCCTGTGCAAGCATTTGCTACAGCAGATATAGTTCCTTTAATATTATTAACTATTGATGGTATGCTTGAACCTTTACAGAGTTGTATTGTTAACACAGTGCATGATTCGATAGTGATTGATGTTCACCCTGACGAGGTGGACAAGGTATTGCAGGTAGTAGAGAGTATAAACAGTAACATGAAATCTATCATTGATACACGTTGGGATATAGACTTTAATGTGCCTTTGAAATTAGATGCAAAAATAGGTGACAACTGGCTTGACACTAAAGATGTATAATGATATAACTATAACACTTTTTTAAAATAAGGAGAAAATATATGAATGAAATAGTATCTATAAATAATAACTTTGACGAGATGGCGAAAGCTATGGGTCTTTCAACTGTAACTGCATCCACCGATGTAGAGAAGAAGTCTGCTAATCAGTTAGCTAGGCTACGGTTGAACCACACACCTATCATGGGATCTACAGAAATAAATGGTAAGTCAGTAAATGTTGAGCAAGTCCCTAGTGGTTCTTACAAGTTGGATGTGCCTGATGATGCCACCTACTACCAGTCTGATATTGAGATCAGACCTTTTATGCAACGCTTTATGTATAAGAGATTTATCAAGGGTAATGACGATACACCCAACAGATATGTCAAGACTATCATGGCTGATAATCTTAACATTGATCTCAAGGACAACGATGGTGGTCACAACTGTGGTAAACCTGCAGGTTATGTCAAGGATTTTGATGCCTTGCCTGACAAGCAGAAAGATCTAATTAGACAGATCAAGCGTGTGCGTGTAGTGTTTGGTTTGGCTAAGTTTGATCGTGCCATGAGAGTCGAGGGTGATGCAGTTACTGATGCTGATCTAGGTCATGTCCCTTTCATATGGGAGATTGACAATAAGGAAGCTTTCAAGACAGTGGGTACTGTATTTGATAAGCTTGGCAAGATGAAACGATATCCTTTAAATCATCTTATGTTTGCTTCATCAGAGGAACGAAAGTTACCAAATGGTAACAGCTACTATGTTCCTAGCACAAGGCTAGACTTGACCAGTAAGATTGAAACATCTGACAAGGATCAAGAGCTATTCGCCAACCTTCTAGCGTGGGTTACAAACTACAATCAGTACATAATCAACCTCTGGGATGAAAATGTACATACCCACGAGGAAGTGGATGCTGCTGTTGTTGAAAACTTTATTGATATAACCAGTGACAGCGAGAAAGTGCAGTAACATGAAGCATAGGGCAGAACTACAACTGCACCGATTCTTGGAGAAAGCCACTGACGGTGAAGCCATTATGTCTAGTAAGAATATCAATAAGATATGCAAAGACATAAAGGAAGCCTTACACCGTCAGTTTGGCTCTAAGAATAAAAGGAAAGAGTTTAGGATTAGAATGTCTAACGTAGGCAGACCTACCTGTCAGCTATGGTTTGAGAAGAATCAACCTGAAAAAGCTTTACCTCTTCCCAATAACTTTGTTATGAACATGATGTTGGGAGATATAGTTGAAGCTGTATTCAAGGGTCTACTCAGACAGGCAGGCATAGCCTTTGAAGATTCTAAGAAAGTCTCAGTTCCTTTGACAATAGACACCTCTATAGAAGGCACTTATGATATAATTATGGATGATGCTGTGGATGATATCAAGTCAGCATCAGACTGGTCATACAGAAATAAGTTTGAGTCCTTTGATACTTTAGCTAAAGAGGATGCATTTGGATACATACCACAATTAGCAGGGTATGCACTTGCTCTAAATAAAAAAGCAGGTGGTTGGTGGGTTGTAAATAAATCTAATGGTAGTTTTAAATACGTGCCTGCAGAAGGTTTGGACTTGAAAGAAGAGTATGATAAACTATATAATAACGTAGACGTAGTTGAGAGTAACGAGTTTGAGAGGTGTTTTAAACCAGTAGAAGAAACGTTTAGAGGTAAGCCAACAGGTAATAAGATCTTAGGATCTACATGCTCGTTCTGTAGATATAAATATTCCTGTTGGAAAGATCTGCAGGAGCTACCATCTATTATGTCTCAGGCAAAAGAACCAAAGATCGTTTCATATATAGAAATAGCAAAGGAGAAAATAGCATGACAGATAAAGAACCTACATTAGAAGAAATGGCTGAACAGATATCTATGACACAGAAGAAGTTAGCCGACATGAAGAAAGCTTATCATGAGAAAAAGTATGCATCGTATAATGCTGCCAGAGAAGCTTTTCTTGCAGAGCATAAAGCTCTCTATGGGGAGAAGCTAGAGAGTCCATTTGCTCTTTGGTATAAATGGTAAGTGTACGGTGGTAGAAAATATAATCTAGCACGAACACTAGGCTATCGTAGTGGTCTAGAGGTAGGTCTTTCTACCTTTCTTGATTCTCTTAATATAAAATATATTTATGAGGGTATCAAGATAGAGTGGGAAGACTTAGCCTATAGAACATACACCCCTGATTTTGTACTACCCAATGGTATTATAATAGAAACGAAAGGATTATTTACACCTGCAGATAGATATAAACATGTGTGTATACAAAAGCAACATCCTAGTTTAGACATACGATTTGTTTTTACAAGCAGTAGACGAAAGATACAGAAAGGATCGAAGACTTCATATGCTATGTGGTGCGACAAGAATAAATTTTTATTTAGTGATAGAATTATTCCCGAAGCATGGTTAAAGGAGAAAGGAAAAAACAACCACCCAGAGTTAATAAAATTCTCTGGTACAAAATTTATAAGGAGTTATACTAATGACAAATGATTTTAAAGATTTACATATGAACATAAAGGACCAAGATATAATTATACGGATGCAACCAAGCCTTGATTCCAATGGCAACTGGACAGGAGATGTGCATCTATCTGTTATAGATTCCCCTGCTAATCCATTATCCGATGATGATTACAACGAGCTAATGTTCTTTGCTCGTATGTGTCTCGTAGGCATTGACTTGGTTAGGAGTGATGTAGATTTTTCTAAGCGTGTATTTAAAATAGTAGAGGATGAGATTCATGAAGAACGAAGAAAAAGACAAAGCTCTTTAAGTGATAAACCATATGTTCCTGTGCCAATTATGTCTAGACATGACAACGTTATTAGAGTAGACTTTAGATCAATGAAAGATAAATTAAATGGGAGTGCATGACATGGCAAAATGGGAAGTAAATAATTGTAAGGATAAGGATATGGTCAACCATCCACCACATTATAATAAGTATGGTGTAGAGTGCATCGAAGCTATTCAATCAGCTACAGGTGAAGGGTACGAGTATTATTTGCAGGGTAATATTATTAAGTATCTTTGGAGATACCGATACAAGAATGGTGTGCAAGACTTAGAAAAAGCACAGTGGTATCTAGATAAGTTAATAAAAATAAAAAAGGATAGTTTGGATAAAGAACTACTTGATTTTAGTATAGAGTTGGGTGATGGTTGTTAAAGTATACCTCACCCTAGATCTTGATCAGGAAGAATACCCTGTTCCTGCTGATGGAGATGTTACTAAGGAGCTACAACAAGCAATAGAAGAGTATATCTACGATATTGATGGGTTGAAAATAAAACACTGTAAAATAACTATGGAGAATTGACATGAACGATTATCAAAAATTTATTGCAATATCTAGATATGCTAGATGGATTGACGAAGAAAATAGAAGAGAGACATGGGAAGAGACTGTGCAGAGGTATGTGGATTATATCACTGAGAAAGTCAAGGGACATCTACCTAAACAGCAGATCTTCTCTGCCATAAAGAATTTAGATGTCATGCCCTCTATGAGAGCATTGATGACTGCAGGTCCTGCACTTGATAGAGATAACACAGCAGGATATAACTGTAGCTATCTGCCTGTTGATGACCCAAAAGCTTTTGATGAAGCTATGTATATATTATTGTGTGGTACAGGTGTAGGGTTCTCTGTTGAAAGACAATACGTATCACAGTTACCAGAGATTCCACAGAGTTTAGATCATGTTGACACTGTGATAAAAGTGCAAGACAGTAAAGAAGGATGGGCAAGAGCCTTACGCAAGCTTATAGGACATTTATATATGGGCGAAGTTCCTATGTGGGACATGTCAAATGTAAGACCTGCAGGTGCTAGACTCAAAGTATTTGGTGGTAGAGCTAGTGGTCCTGCTCCTCTCATAGACTTATTTAGCTTTACCGTTGCTCTGTTCCGACAGAATGTGGGCAAGAAACTTTCTAGCTATGACTGTCATAATTTAATGTGTAAGGTTGGAGAAGTTGTAGTCTCTGGTGGTGTACGTAGATCTGCCATGATCAGTTTATCTAATCTTTCAGACCAACGAATGAGACATGCCAAATCAGGTAAGTGGTGGGAGACAGCACCACAGATGGCTTTGTCAAACAACTCTGTTGTATACACTGACAAGCCTGATGGAGAAACCTTCTTACGAGAGTGGACATCTCTTGTTGAATCTAAGTCAGGTGAACGTGGTATATTTAATAGAATATCTGCAAAAGAACAAGCAAAGAAGTTTGGTAGAAGAGATGCCGATCACGAGTTTGGTTGTAATCCTTGCAGTGAAATCATACTTAGACCTTATCAGTTCTGCAATCTTACAGAGGTTGTAATACGAGAAAGAGATAGATTTGAAGATTTGAAGAAGAAAGTCATGCTTGCTACTATACTTGGCACAGCACAGGCTACACTCACTAAGTTTCCATATTTAAGAAAGATATGGCAGAAGAATACTGAAGAGGAGAGACTTCTAGGGGTCAGCCTTACAGGTATTATGGATAATGAATTAACAAATGGGAGGAAACA
>CETN01005947.1_pt1 | contig 11978 bp, 18 predicted proteins | sample 531301 | NCBI WGS metagenome assembly CETN01 (sample SAMEA2622656, study PRJEB7988) | marine metagenome | isolation source: saline water (ENVO:00002010), including
TTCAGGCTTATAAACCTTTAAAATCATTGTAATAATAAATTTAATAATTTGTATTATAAGCCCAAACATGTTAACCTCTTACTTCTTTTTTGTTTTTCTACTAGTTTTTTTCTTAGCAGGTTTTTTCTTCCCTTTGTATACTCTTGTATACGCTTCATTCTTTGCTGTTGTTGGGTCGTCTGCAATATATCTGCCTTTTGCATCTCTTGCTCTAACCTTTTCCAAACCAAAGAAATCTGCCACTTTTCCCCAAAAGCTCATAGTTAATCCTCCACTTTTATTTCAATTGCTCCGGCGTCTTCATCGTTTATTGTTACATTTCTATAATAAACTATAACTTCGCCTAACTGGTTTATATATCGTTTTATTTCTTGAGTATTATAAGACATTAACTCATAATCATCAATTGTCATGGCAACAAAAACGATGTCACCGCCATGTTTCTTTTTTATATCATCAACAAATTTATCGAAGTAAGTATATCCTTCTGGATATAAATCTTCTCTACCTAATTTACAATTTGGTTTTTTAGTCTCTGGATCCTTCAGACAGTTTTCTATTATCTTAGTATCTGAAACTACATACCACTTAGGTTCTTTTAAATCTATTGCTCTTGGCATTACTGGTTGAACAATATCTATTTCGACTGGTTTGGTTATTATTTCAACTTCTCTAGGAGTTTGTTGAAGTAAACTACAACCACTAATCGTTAAGAGAACTAATACGCTTACTATCTTCTTCAATAGCATCGAAGGCCTCCTTTGTCTTATTGTTCACTCGAGTTTCAATCATACCTGGTTTTGCACTTGCGAGTTTAGATAAATTGTGTCGTCTGAATATGTCCATATATTCAGCCATTTCTTGTTCATATGCCTGATTCCTAACTTGTAATCCAGTTAGTTCTTTTGATGTTTTTTGAAGATTATTTTGAATTGCCTCGATTGTGGCCTTTTGTTCTTGATCTCTTAATTCTTGAGCTGCAATTATTTTTACTTGTTCTTCTAACTTCACTTTCATAGGGACTACGGATAAATTATAATATAATAATCCAGTTATACCCATTGCAGCTATAATACCCATCAATATTTTTGTCATAATATACTACCTTTTTTTACTTTGTCTTAATGCTGTCCAAATTCTTTTTATTTAGTTTTTCTTGTTCCTTTAGTTTTTTTGCCTCTCTACGAGATAAAATTCTATTAATAAACGCCTTACCTTCTTTAGTTCTTGCGTCATATTTCATTACGGCCTTCTTGTGTTTTTTATGCTTATCTTTCGGCATCATATCTGCTGGCATAGAAACACCGCCGTGTCCTACAGCATTTGCAGCTGCATCTTCCCAAACTTCTTTAAATTTTTTCATCTTTTTATATCCCTACTAGTTATATATATGTCCTGTTTTGTTTTAAGGTGCGTAACCTTATAAATGTTTTGGTAAAAACAATTATCAACAGGTCGATTATCTTCACTTACTCTAACTTTGGTTTTGGTCTCCGCTATAATCTCTCCAGTTAAGGGAGAGGCAATATCATTTACTAACCAATAGTCACCTTTGTTTAGAGTTCCATCATCTTTTTGAAACCACGTTGATTCTTCTAAACAATCAACATCGTCCTCATCTAAAACTTTTTGCATTAATTTTCTTATCTTTTTTTCACTCATTCCAGTTTCTTCTTTTATAAGAAACAATGCAGTTGCATAAGATGCCAACTTTGATTTTCCAAATGGTAACTTATTCAATAACCTTTTTAGGTTGAATACTAACCTATGGAAAACAGTATAAGAGGCTTTTTCCTCTCCTGTTGTTAATTCTCTGGCCTTTCTTAAAACTTTTCCGTTTTCATCAACAATGCCAAGTTCATATGCCTTCATCTTGTCCCAAGGTGTTGTTAACATTCTTAGAAATCTAAAGGCATAAAATATATCTCCTGTTCTTGATATTACTCCCATTATAAGTTCCTTAATCTCTCTACTATTACTGGATCCAAAGGTACATCTACCTTTTCATCTTCTGGTAAATAGTTCAAATATACCAAGAAAGGCTTTATATATGTCCAATGGTCCCTTTCTACTTTATACCAAATCATCTTATTGGATGGACCAATTCCAAATACATTATATATGACTATTAAGTGATTAAGTATTAATCTTTCTTGTAAGTCATCACTTGCCTCATACCTACTTAATAATCTTTTAATATATTTAAATCTGTTTATATCTTCTTTAAACTCCTCTACATCAATACATTCAGGATTGTTGTAGTTATTCATTGCATAGAGCTTAAAATTTCTTTGGTTCAATTCGTCAAATATTTTCATCATATATTATATATACTTGTTAAAGTATATTATGTAAATAAGTCAAATTCTGTATCGTCACTAAGATATACACACCACTTATCATTTAGTGAGGCTGAAACATATAGGTATTTAAATTGACCTTTCATTTCTCCACCCATCACTTGAACAATATATGATACAAAACCAGGTTTTACACTTGAACCTAAAGTTCCATTATCTGCTAAATCATTGGCCATGATTCTTAACTTGCCAGGACCTGAATACATTGTCAGACCTCTTTCATAGGCATTGTCATCTTGAGCCTTTAATTTTTGCATATCTGCTTTATACTTCTTATTAAACTCATCAACTGACTTTGTTATAACATGTTTTTTCTCAGCAGTTTTTCCAAATGGAACTATACCAAATCCTAACACTTTTAATTTAACACCATCGCCAAAGGGATTATCACCTTTACTATAACCTGAACGTTTTGCCATTGAACCTTTTACATTTAGTTCAACAGACATTCCTGCCTTAAGTTTAGTGACTCCTACTTTGGCCTCTGTTAAAAATTGTTCTCTTAATTCAAAATAATCTTTCATTTTACTTTTTCCCGTAAGACGCATGGACCTCTTTATCTTTTCTCATTTTCATTTTCTTAGACATTACATTACCATACTCTTTAACATCTTCAGATTTAGATGCTCCTTTTTTAAGTTTTTGGATTTGATCATCAATTTCTTCGATTTTTTCTTCCAAAGTATCTGCTTTTCTGTCTAAATCGAATGCTCGAGCATCGTGATCTGAACCATCATCACCTTTATCTTCAGCATCTCTTGCCTTCGAATGTTCTTCGTCCGCTGCATCCCTAAGTTTTTCCATTTCTTGAGCCGCTCTTGCCTTTTTCTGTAAAAGACTAGCAATCTTAGTAATTGTCGCATCGTCCATTGAAGAATTACCTGAATCTTTTTTCTTTTTAAGATTCGCAAGTTGAGTTTTAATTGTATCTATTAAACCTTCATCAACACTTTCTTTTTTGTTTTTCTTATTAAACTCGGCTTTGGCCTTTTTTAAATCATCTTTTAACTCTTCCACTTCGTTTTTAGCTGATTGATACTGGGACTCGGCCTCATCTGACCTGGCCATTAAATCTTCGTACTTGTCATCATCGCCTCTATCTTTAGCATCTTCGGCCCTCGAATAAAATTCCCTACCAGCCTTGTCATGTTTTTCAGCTTCAGCCTCTTTCTGCGCTATTCGATTTTGTATTTGTCTAACTTTATTATCATCAGATTGTCTAGGAGAACCTGTATTAGGTGCTTTATTATCAGCACCTGTTGCCTTACGAATACCAGAACTATCTGCCCCAGCTGATGGAATTCTATGACCTAGAAATTCGTTTAAACTTTCATTTAGAACATTATTTGCTGCATCAACAACACTTTCTTTTTTGCCTCTTAATTTATCTTTAAGATTTTCCAAGTCACTTGCTTGGCCTGCTTCTATTCCACCCCAATAATCTTCTCTTTCTTCATCACCGTCATCTTGAGCCTTTTTATGCTTTGCAGCTGTAGCGGCAAGCTTTTTCTCTAGCTCTTTAATTTGAGCTTTAATTTTAGCCTGTTTATCACCTGATAAATCAGTACCAGCTACTTTGTCAATTTTTCTTCCTACGGATTTTGCAGCCTTTTTAACAGCTCCTAATACCTCGTCAACACTTTCTTTTTTGCCTGATTTAAGAGCTTGTATTTTATCTTTAAGGTCTTCAATTTTTTGATAATGGGTATGTTCCTGTGTACCATAAAAATCTTCAAGGTCAGCTTTCTTTTCTTTATCGATTTCGCCAGCCCTGAATCTTTTTTCTACATTCTTGAGTTGTTCTTCAGCCTTTCTTCGTTTGCTTTCTTCTTCTTTCATTTCGTCTTGCAACTTTTTAAGTTTCTCAGCTTTTTTATCACCTGATAAGTCAGTTCCAACTGCTTTATCAACTCCTCTTTGAACACCTTTCTTGACTTTTGAGGCAGCCTTTTTAACAACTCCCAATACCTCGTCAACACTCTTGTAGTTCTTATCTACATAGTTAAAGAATTCTTTTCTTTTTTCTTTATCTAATTCTGCAGGTGATTTAACGCCAAACTTTTCAAGAGCTCTTGCAAAAAACTCTTTGTACTTCTCTTCATCGGTAAGTACTACTTTTGCCTCTTTAGTAACTGTTCCATCAGGATTTTCACCAGATTTCTTAATTACATGTTTGTCCTTAAATTCTTTCTCGCCCTTTGCTCTTGGCTCTTCAGGACCTTCTTTCATTAAGGCATCATGATTTTTCTTGGAATATGCATCTGCCTCTGCCTTAGTTTTAAACTCGGCAACTTTTTTACCTTTTACATTGTATACGCAATACATTCCAGTTTTTTCATCTTTTTTAACATGACTAGTAGGATCCATATTATGGTCCTTGTCTGAATCATATTGTTCTTTCTTTTTCTTGCCGTGATATGCTTCTTGTTTACCCTCTAGTACATCACTCACGGCACGCGCAATGCTTAGGGTTTCTTTATCATTTAATTTAGCCATTTTATTCTCCTATTGTATAAAAAGCATTCCTGTAATACCAGTGGCTGCCGCCGCTATGACTACCCAGAAAATTTTATTAATTATGTTGACAGTGGCCGCATTAGCCCTTACCAACTCTTCTAACTTGTCTACTCTATTTATAAGAGTTAATATTTGAGCAGACTGTTGTTTACCAAAACTTGTTAAAGTAGAAATTTTTTCCTCTGCTCGGGCCAGTGATACTATCGCATCAGCCATCTGATCTATTTTAGTTTCTATTCTATCAAGTCTAGCTGATTGTTCAGCCCTTTGTTCTTGTGCTGTTGCCATATTTGTAAACCCTACATTTAAGAGGAGTAACTCCTTTTATTAATCTGTGATATTCAAATTTTTGTATATCGAATACCATTCCTTTTTTTAATAACCATGGTAGACAATTTTGTACTTGGAATTGCCAACCTTCACCTTCTAATATTTCTATTTCTCTGTCCTCCATATCTCTATGCCAGACAAATTCTTCATCTCCCCTTTCCGGGTCAAATGTTCTAATATCCGCATCTTCCCAATACGGCTTACCAAAAGTAATTTCCACCACCTTTAAGTCCTAATTCTTTTGCGTACTTTGGCAATCTACATGCCCAATAACCTGGTGATAATTTATCTTTCTTAGTATCACAGTTATGTCTTGCCGCAAAGTTTCTTGCTGCCTCTCTATCATTTATTTTGGCACTTAAACCTGTTGTATCGCCAAATTCTATTTTCTTAATATTCCCTGTTTGTGGATTTTTAACATATACCACATATTTCTTTTTTCCACCTCTTTTTGGCGAATTTAATTCTGGTTGTGCCTCTTCTACCATAGGTTGTTCTAAAGGCACATGATGTCCTTCGTATAATCCAAATCTTTCTTCTATGTGTTTTAAAAAACTATCCATTATTTATTACCTTCTAATTCAGGATGTCTTGTCATTTTTACTACTTTGGCATCTTGTTTTATAGATTTACCATCAATAATCATTTCTATCGGATAAGGTTTTGCATCTTTCAACCAATATGCCACTTCGTAACTTCTATCTTTAGTTAGTGTTACAAGTAAACCTCTTTTATAATTATCAGCATCTTGCTTTAAAATGTAAGTTTTATTAGGTTCTAAAATTAAATCAACTTCGGAATCTTTAACTTCTTCATTGATAGCTCTTAGTTCTCTAAATGTTTTCATTTTTTATCTCTTTGTTGTTTTATCCATTTTATTGCAATTGCATTCTCTGGTGGTCTCTTTGACCAATTTGAGATATCTTTATATGCATCTAAAGTTGCCCTCTCTATATTGGAACCTTTAGAGTTATCTACAATAGTCATTCTTTGTCTAAATAAAGCCTGGAATTTACCAATATTCTTTTGTACATCATTCCACATCTTCTCAACCACTTTATCTGGCAATACTCTAGGTCTCATTTTATTTCTTTCTAATGCAGTATCTAAATCTGTATTAACAAAAATCATATGTACTGCATAACCTAAGTTTCTCATTTGGACAACTTGATTTTTTATTTTAGTATAATCCTTACCAGTACCATCTATTACTACACCCATTCTTCCTTTTAGGGCTCTGTCCAATATTTTACCAGTAAGTGCCTTTGCTGTTGCCCTTATTGCCTGACCTGGTTCTGAAAAAATATCCTTAGGAGTACTTTCCATTCCAGCCTTTTTTAAACCTCTTTCAAACTGATCATCAGAATTAATTAATCTAAATCCTAGTGCCTTTAAAGAGGCCTTTCCTACTACAAATGATTTACCAGAACCTGGTCCACCTGCGAGAAAAACTGCCTTAAAAATTGCAGGGTCCTCTATGCCCTCCATAAATTTATAATGTTCTAAAAATTTCATTTTTTTAGTTTATATAAAAATGTTCTATTTTTGGCTTGTCTCTTTCTTGTGACACCCATATTAACATGTTTGCCAACTGCGTTTAAATGTGCAATTCTTTTCTCATCATCATTATTAAGTCCTTTAGCGAAATATGGTTGCAATTGATTTAAAATTGCGGATACTATATCACTATTATTTGCTACTAATGCCTCATCAATTTTCTTTCCATCTTTATCATACTTTCCTGATTTCTTTTTTGCAATTGCAATTGCCGCTTGTTGTGCAGCTGACACTGCCTCATTCTGATTTACTATTGTACTAAGTTGATTTATTATAACTTGTAAAGTACTTGGATTCATAGCACTAAGAGTTGTCAGCTGATCCTTAGTTAATCCTTTTATCTTTTTTAATTTCTTCTTTATATCCATCTGAAGATTTTCACTTCTTGACCTTTCAAAATCTTGTTTTGTAGGAGCTCCTTTTGAGCCAGGTTTACGCATAGGTCGACCTTCTTTTCTTTTCTTATGGATATTGGCCCATAATCCAGGACCTTTTTCAAAGAATGTCTTGAAATCTTTCATTTATATAGTACTCTACTTTGCATAAATTTCATAACTTTTTTTTCAGTATCACCTTTAAATCTTAATCTATAGGCCTTTGTTCCTTCAACTTCCATATCTGTAAAAGTTCCTCTATCGGTTATATAATGGTGTTCTATACCGAATTTATTAGGCCTAGATTTAGTAACTCCTTTTACTTTTGCCCTACCTCTTTTTGTTCTATCAAAGGAAAGTAAACTAACTGTATCTCCTCTTTTAAAAACTGCATTTGTTCCTTGTCCTTTTTCTTCTCTAATTCTACCTTTCAACATATCATCTAAGTTATCATCTAACCAATCAATAAAATCATCTGGATCATCACCAACATCAGGTTCGTTATCGAATACCCAGGATTGTAAATCATCTTCAGCCTTTTTAGATAAATCTAAGTTTCCAGTTTTTTTGGCCTTTTGTAGTTCTCTTTTATGTTTACGAACTATGTCTTTCATTTTCATTTCACTAAGAGATTCAATAATTTGTTTAGAATCATTACCTAGTACTTTTTTAATATCTTTTTTCAATTCATTATATGCCTGATTATCCATATTGCCGGCATCAAAATCGTCAATACTGTGATATAATCTATTCACTAAACTAACATAGTTAGAATTAGATTTATATTGTTTCTCTTTTTTTAAAAGAAGGTCATATGCCTTTTGTAAGGCCTTTTTATCCTTAATATTTCTTTTATTAAGAACTGCTCTTTCGCGTATTTGGAAAAAATCTGCCACTTCTTACCTCTTTTTCTCTTTATCTAACAAGGCCATTATGTCTTGCAATGTTTTTTTATCTTTAGCACTAATTTTATCCAATTGTCTTTTTCTTTTAATTGTTTCTAGTGACTTTGCCCAAGACGCATCTGATTCTTCTACAGCCTCGTAATGTTTATATGACCTTAGAAGTTTCTTTGCAGCATTTCTATCATGGTATTTAAACACATGAACTTTTCCATTGTCCATATCTTTTACACTATATGTACCACTTCTTTTTAAATCTTTTTTAATAACTTTTCCTTGTCTTTTATCACCATTTTTTGGTTCGTAATAATCAATTTCTCTACCAACTTTTACTCTATCAAATGGTTCTGCACCCATACCTTTTACGGCAAGAGTTCTATAGTTTTCGGTCCTCATTGCTTTCATGGCAAGTGAGTTGGCCTTAGCAACAACTTTTCTATCACCTTTAACTCTTACTAAAAAGTGTCCGGCAGTTTGTTTATCCTTTGATAATATTTCTAAACCTTTTAATGATTTTACTAATTTAAAGAAATCGTCCATTTCTTTCTTTGCAAAGAAAGTATATCCAAAAGTTATTGTCTTTTCACCTAACATTGACTCGTGTTTAGGTGCCTTTGTTACATCTTCAACAATTTCTGGTTGTAAATCTTCTTTCATATTAAGTATAGTAGATTCATTTGCGTACTGAAGTGCCTTTTTAACCTCTGGGTGATTAGAAAGTCCTTTCTTCATCTTTTCTATACCTTTTACTGCAAAGGTCATGGCTCCGCCATGATCCAGTGCAAATTCTACAGCCTTACGGACTGTTTTATCTTTTTTAGCGCCAGGGTTTTTTCTCATGTATACACTGATTTCTTGACCAGTCAACTTAGACCCAGACATTTTACTAAGTTTTTCTCTAAAATCTTTTAAATTCATTTTATCCTCTTTTAAATTACCTCCGGCATCTGCAAAAGCCGCAATTGCCATTTTTCTTCTTTGATCCATACTTTTACCTTGGAACTGTGGCGCGTCTGATTTCATAAAATCTTTTATCCATGCCCCAATACCATCACTTACTTTTAACTTTTCGTTTATCATACTTTAGCTGCTAGGTCCTTATCAGCCTTACCCCATGTTCCAGGTGATTTAGTAACAAAAGAATTAACTCTTGCAAGTCCCCATTGTGTTGGTGTAGTACCTGGTCTATGACCAGTTCTCCAGGCTGCAACTCCCCTATCAAAAACCTTCTTTAAAATAGCATAAGGCATACCTGACTTATCAGCCTTTTTCTGTAATGCCGCTTTACTATTTTGTTCTGTAACTGCAAAGTCTTCAAAACTTAATGTATTTTCACCAAACATTTGTTTAAACTTCTTAGTATGTTTTGATGGTTTAGTTTTTGCAGTTGCATCTCCAGGGGCAGGTTTATAGGCCGCTGGATTATCATCGCTCATTTTGCCATGTTTCTTAAAGTGTGCCGCTCTTTTATTCTTAGTAGATTTAGTTTTTATACCTTTATAGTAACCTACTGGTTGTGATCCTTTTCTATCTCCGACATCTGGGTCCTCTTTACCTTTTTTACTTTCTTTTTGTCCTGGAGTCATTTTCTTTGTATGTTTGGCGTAATCGGCACCTATCTCATATACTTCATCTAACCAAAGTTTTTTATTTCCTTTGGCCAATGATACTGTAAGATAATTTGACCCTTTTGTAATTATAGTTCCAGTTTCACCTGATTCTATAATTTCCACTTCGTCACCAACATTAAATATATCACCTTGTACAAATCTTTCTCTTGTCTCTGATAATGTTGGTAGTTCTATGTGTTTACGAAATGATTCTTTTTTAAGACCCATACCTTTACGGATTGCATAGTATAGTACTTGTATACCTTCGCCTGGTACTTCTAATGAGTTATCTGCAAAACCTTGTAAATCACCTGCGGCGACAAAGGCTCTTAATTTAGATGCGGACATACCTGTTACGCCTTCTGCATCTGGGTCTCTTGTACCAGCAGATACTACTCTGATTCTATCTTCAAATTGATAAAATCCGTGTCGATTCTTTTGACCATTATATTTGTTTAATAATATGTCAAATTCTTTTATTCTATCTGACCCTGCAACCATAGTAGCCTTAGTAAATCCTTGGTCATACAGTTTTACTGCAATGTCGAGTACTGTTCTGACATCTGGATCTGCCATAATATTACGCGCATGTTTTGGAAACATTTTACGCATAAATTTGACTTTTTGTTTAAATGGTAAAGGATTCTTTTTTGGATCCTGAGATTTAGATGCATATATTCTATATGTACCACCTCGTGATACTTTTTTCAAAGTTTCAAATAGTTTTTCGTGCCCTTCTGTGGGCGGATTGAATCTACCAAAAACGAATGTTACTTCTTTTGATGATTCGACGATGTAATCGCTGAATGATTTAATTGACATTTATATCCTCGGTTTCCCATTAGCTGGGGTTATCCCAACCTTTTATTATATCTTTGCTGAAATTATTAGTAGAGAATTCTAATCTGTCTACTAACTTAACAGCACCACCTTCCATTCGGTCTATGGCAACAAATCCCTCAGGATTGGTTACTCTAAACCCGGATTTAGTTTTTACAAAAGTTCCTATAGAACTTAACTTGTTTAGTTTATTTATAAGAATTAATTTCGCATCCACTACAAAATTCTGCAAATCAAAGATATTTTTTAAGTTTTTTATATTATTTTTACTAAAAAAAGACAATAATTCATCTCTTTTAGTTATTTGAACATCTTTTCCTTTCTGTGATTTTCTTTTATCTATTTCTTTTGCATATCTGTCATTTACAAACATAACTAGACCAGTTGCGTGTTTTTTAGTATCTGTTATTCTTTGACCTTCTCTAACTACTCTATTATTGTAAATATTAATAACTAGATTTAATTCTTTATTTTTTTCTATTTCTTTTAAAACACCACTTTGTATTTTTTTAAATATCTTGCCTGCGTTTGATAAATTACTATTTAACTCCTTGGTTTCTGCAGAAGTCAATGTTGCAGTTCCAGATAAGTCTGGTAATGTAGCGTCAACCATCCAGACATCTTTTGTTCTTTTAAGTTTAGGTACTATTTCTCGTCCAAATTCAGCTCTCATAGTTTCAAATGTTGCACCACTATATGAAGTATGCCAAACGATACCAACTTTGGCTGAACTTATTTCTTTTGCCATTGCGTTATCCGTTGGTATTGCATATACAATAGTATTTGGGTGAAAAGTAATGTGAGAAACTCCATTTATTTTTTCTTTCTTTAGGTCTGATTTATCAAACATAAAGTCACCTTGAATTACTCCTTTAATACCTACTCCTTTTAAACTATCAAATGCAAGTTTTAATTTCTTAGATAAATCGCCAGATGTATCAGCATCTATATCGGCATGTGATTTATATATTTTAGGATTCTTTGCAAATATTCCCTTCTTTGCAACAAAGAATTCTCCAGTTTCTGGATCCTCTCCAGCAAATACAGCGGGGGCACCGTCCCATTTGACTGTAACATCTACAGGTGCTTTCGTGTTACCAGACAACATATCCCTCAGTGATCTAAGCGCTAGGATAGCTTGGCGTGCCCCCTTAACTCCACCATCAATAATCAAATCCTCGATATGAGTCATGTGAGTATTCTTTGATTCGGTTAATGGTATGTATGTACTAAATCTTTTCACTTTTTCTCTTTTGGTAATGGGTTTCTTGAACCTACAGCCTGTTCTATAGAATCGAATCCATCAGCTTTAAGTAATTTAACCAACCCTCTGTTAATTTCATTTATATTTTGTGGCCCATCAAATATCATTGTAGTAATCATATGCAATAAACTTGCACCTGAAGTAATTTTTTCGTATGCGTCTTTGGCACTAAAAATACCACCAACTCCAATAATAGTTAATTTACCTCTAGTTCTTCTATACAC
>CETN01160337.1_pt1 | contig 11959 bp, 12 predicted proteins | sample 531301 | NCBI WGS metagenome assembly CETN01 (sample SAMEA2622656, study PRJEB7988) | marine metagenome | isolation source: saline water (ENVO:00002010), including
ATACCCACAAATCTTATGGACAAATTAAACCAAAACACTCTTAATGAAGATATGGTTTTACTTGGTAAAGGTCGTTACCGTTCAAAAGTAGAATCTGCTATAAGTCGTGAAGCTGAATTAGAAAGTAAACATGGACAAAGACTTATGAGGTCTATGTTACCAAAGTATACAGAATCTATTGAAGAATATAAAAGAACTATTTCAACATACGATAGAAAAGCTAGATACCAAATAGATATACAAGACTTACCCTCTAAAGTTATAGCATATATATCTATAAAATCTGTTATAGACAGTATATCGAAGAAAAGACCATTGTCACAAGTATCAGTTTATCTTGGTGCTAGAATCGAAGATGAACTACGTTGTAGATTTTTATGTGATACAAATGAAGCTAAAGCTGAAGGTATATTACTTGGAGCTAAAAAACGTAAAGGACAAACAGCGAAAATAAGACATGTACGTGGTTCAATGCGACATGAAACAGAAAAACATAATATGCCTGAATGGGATAAATGGAAGCTACGTGATAAATTAAATATGGGACTTAACATGGTAGAATTATTACGTTTAAGCACAGGTATTATAGAATATATTTATATTTTAGAAGGTAAAAAGAAAAGACAAACAAGATATGTATCAGCTACTCCTGAATTATTACAATGGATTGAAGATTATAATAATGACAGAGAATTATTAGAGCCGTTTTGGTTACCCACAGTAGAAGTACCTAAAGATTGGAAAAATGTTTGGGATGGTGGATATGACTTTACAAATATTTATTTACCTAAAATACCGTTTATTAAAACAAATAATATGGAATATTTAAGAAACATACCACAACATCTTGAAGAACCAATGGAAGCTGTAAATTTAATACAACAAACACCTTACCAAATTAATAGAAAAGTATTAGATGTTATGGCTTGGTGTTGGGAAAATAATTTAAATGTAGGAGATATACCCAATAGAAAAGATGAAGAATTTCCTCCTGTTCCTAATGATATAAAAACAAATGAAAAATCAAATCGTGAATGGAGAAGACAAGCCGCTAAGGTATATAATATAAATTTATCTACAAAATCAAGACGTTTACTTATTGCTAAAACTTTACATTTAGCTGAAAAATTTAAAGAAGAAAGATTCTTTTACCCATCTCATTGTGATTTTAGAGGTAGAATATATAACATACCTAGTTTTTTAAACATACAAGGTAATGACCCAAGTCGAGCTTTGCTTGAATTTAACAGACCAATGAAAGTAAAAACAAAAGAAGAAGCACGTTGGTTGGCTATACATGGTGCTAATACTTTTGGTAATGATAAAATAACTTTAGATGAAAGAGAACAATGGTCATATGACTATTCAAAAATAGCACAAAAAATAGCAGATAATCCTACATTACATACAGAATGGTTTGAAGCAGATAAACCTTGGCAATTTTTAGCTTGGTGCTTTGAATGGGCAGAATGGACTCGTACAGGTAAATTAAATACCCACTTACCTGTATCAATGGATGCCACAAACAATGGATTACAAATTTTGTCTATGTTAATGAGAGATGAAAAGGGAGCATATGATACTAATGTAGCTGAAACATCTACACCACAAGATATTTATGGTGTTGTTGCTAATAGAGTAAAAATTAAATTAGAAAAAGATGCTCAACTTGGTGATGATATTGCAAAAACTTGGTTAGAGTTTGGTATAGATAGAAAATTAGCAAAAAGACCAACTATGGTATACCCATACGGTGGTACGTTTTATTCTTGTAGAGCTTATGTAGACGAATGGTATCAAGACACAATAAGAAAAGGTAAAGTAAGTAATCCTTTTTCAGAAGAACTCAGATATAAAGTTACAGGTTATTTAGCTAAACATGTTTGGGAATCTATTAATGAAGTTTTAGATAAACCAACACAGTGTATGAATTGGTTAAAAAAAGCATCTGAAATATTTACAGAAAATAATTTAAGTATAGAATGGACCACACCTACAGGTTTTCCTGTGTTACAAGATTACAAAGCTTTCTCTCACCAAGATGTAAAAACAAAACTAAGTGGTAAAGCTACTTGGGTACATTTTAGAGGACAAACAGATAGACTATGTAAAAGAGCTCAACGAAATGGAATATCACCTAACTTTGTACATAGTCTTGATGCTTCCTTATTAACTAAGAGTGTTATAGCCGCTAATAAAGAAGGAATATATGATTTTGCTATGATACACGATAGCTTTGGTACTCATACAAATAATTGTGAAAAATTTGCTAGAATTTTAAGAGAACAAACTTTTTTACTTTTTGGTGTTGACTTACTAGGTGACTTTAGACGAAAGTTACTCCGTCACGAAGAAATACAGTTACCCGAACTACCTGAATATGGTAACTTTGATGTAACTGAAGTTCTTCATAGTAAATACTTCTTTTCATAGAAGTTTAAATATTAAAAATAGGAGTAAAATCATATGAATACATTAGTAACACCCGTAGGTACCGCAGTTTATCCAAAATTAGTAGTGCCTGACACAAAATTCAATCCTGATGGATTGTATAGTTGTAAATTAACTGTAACTGAAGACGAGTACAATCAGTTTCGTGCTCAGTTACAACCAATGATTGACCAAGAGTATAACAAGTATTGTATTGCTAAAGGTAAAGATAAATTAACTAGAGCAAATGAACCTGTTAGAATTAATAATGATGGCGAGTATGAAATAAACGCTAAACAAGCGGCAAAAACTACTACAAAATCAGGTGAAGTTATTGAGTTTAAAATTGCATTGTATGATTCAAATGTACAACCAATAACTGACCAACCTAATATTGGCTCAGGGTCAAAAATCAAGCTATCTGTACAGCCTTACTTTTGGTTTGTACCTAGTCAAGGGTTTGGTTACACCTTACGATTGAAAGCGGCTCAAGTTCTTGAGTTAGTTGAATATCAAGCAGGTGGTCATGGGTTTACAAAAGAGTCAGGCTTTACTCAAGGAGAAACTTTTGAAGAAGTTATCATTGAGGAACCCGTAACTGAAAGCCCAAACTTCTAAATATAGGTCTCGTTTTGAGGAGATGGTAGCATCAGCTTTATCTAAGGCTGATGTTAACTTCTCTTATGAGACTATGAGTTTACCTTACATTGTTGAAAGAAAATATAAACCTGATTTTATACTTCCCAACGGTGTCATAATTGAGGTAAAAGGTTATTGGACAGGTGCCGATAGAAATAAGCACCTTAAAGTTAGAGAAGCTCATCCTAATCTTGATATAAGATTCTGTTTTATGAACGCACACAATAGGTTGAGTAAAAGGAGTAAGACAACATACGCACAATGGTGTGATAAGAAAGGTTTCAAATGGTGTCAAAGGAACATACCGAGGGATTGGATTTTGTAAAGACGCATCAACCATGTAATGATTGTGGTTCAAGTGATGCTCTTTCCATAAATGCAGATGGCTCAACTAAATGTTTTAGTTGTGGTCAATTTACACCTTCAAATAAAGAAAATATACAAGTATCAAAACCGTCAGGTTTTTTAACAGGTACAATAGTGCCTATAACAGCTAGGAGGATAAATGAGGAAGTATGTAAAAAATATGATTATAGAGTTACGCAGTTCAACGGCAAAGCATGTCACGTGGCTACGTACTATAATGAACAAAGACAAGTAGTTGCACAAAAATTACGATTTGAGGACAAGTCGTTTCAATGTATTGGTAGCCCACAATACTTTTATGGTCAACATATGTTTCCAAATGGTGGGCGTAAGTTAGCTATAACAGAGGGTGAAATAGATTGTTTGACTGTCTCTCAAGTTGTAGGAGATAACAAATACCCTGTAGTATCTTTACCTGCAGGTGCTCAAAATGCAAAAGCTATGTTTAAGAAACATATGGAATGGTTAAATAAATTTGAAGAAATTATTTTACTGTTTGATATGGATGACGTAGGTCAAAAAGCTATAGAAGAAGTTTCGCATATATTACCTGTTGGTAAAATAAAAGTTGCTAAATTACCACTCAAAGATGCTAATGACATGCTAATGCAAAACAGAAGTAAAGAATTAGTTGCCGCATTTTGGGACGCAAAGATATGGCGACCTGATGATATTATATGTGGTACTGAATTATATGAACGACTTACTACAACTAAAGTATTTGAAACTGTTTCATATCCATTTCAAGGATTGAATACAAAGACACATGGTTGTAGGAAAGGTGAAATATCAACATTCTGTGCAGGGTCAGGTATAGGTAAAAGTCAATTATGTAAAGAAATAATTTATCATATACTTAAAACTACAGATAAAAAAGTTGGTTATATTGCACTCGAAGAATCAATAGAAAGAACTGCTAATTCTATTATAGGTTTAGAACTTAATAGATTATTACATCTTGAACCTGTAACAGTAGATGATGAATATAATGAAGCATATCAAAATACTGTAGGTAGTGGTAGATTCTTTTTATATGACCATTGGGGTTCAATGGAATCAGATAACTTATTAAATCATATACGTTATATGTGCAAAGCTTTAGACGTTGAATATATAGTACTTGACCATTTAAGTATTGTAGTTTCAGGACTAGGCGATGGTGATGAACGTCGTATGATTGATAATATTATGACAAAGTTACGTGGATTAGTTGAAGAAACTAAAGTTGGTTTAATATTAGTTTCACATCTTAAAAGACCACAAGGTGTTGGACATGAGGATGGTGGACGTACACACCTTAGTCAACTACGTGGTTCAGCAGGTATTGCACAGATGAGTGATATTTGTTGTGGTCTTGAACGTAATCAACAAAGTGAACAACATTCTAATAGAACTACTGTTCGTGTCTTGAAAAATAGATTCTCAGGAGAAACAGGTATTGCATGTCAAGTAGCATACAATGCTCAAACAGGTAGACTAGAAGAAGTTGAAAACATTCAAGAGGAAACGGAAACGGGGTTCTGATATGAAATACTGCAACAACTTTAGACATGACCTAGAAGTAGGACAACTCGCAGAAAAGGCATTAGCAAAGGTATTTGAAAATAGTACCATTGAAGTTAAGAATGACTTGAAAGCACCACACACAGGTAATTTATTTATTGAGTATATGTCTAGAGGTAAGTTGAGTGGTATCAGTACAACAGAAGCTGACTTTTGGTGTTTTTATGTACAAGATGTTTTTATGATTATACCTACAGATAAACTAAAAGAGATGGTCGAAGAACTAAAAGATACAGACGCTGAAAGATTAGGAGGAGATAATGATACATCAATGGGTGTATTATTAAAAATAACAGACTTATTATTGATAAGAAAGGACACATGAAAGTAGGAGTAATAGATATAGAAACAAATGCTATACAAGATTGGACGCATCTGTCTGACTTACGTGTAGTACACTGTATATGTATTTATGATATACAGACAAAAAAGACATATAGGTACAACGAACAAAATCCAAGTAACTATATGCCTGATGTAAGAATGAGAGAAGGATTAGACCATGCTCGTACATTTGATGTACTAGTTGCACATAATGGTATTAATTTTGATTTTCCTGTACTAGAAAAACTTTACAGATTCAAACATAAAAATGTTATGGATACTAAAGTTATGGCACGTTGTATATATCCTGATATAAAGAATATAGATTTTCAACGTGAATCATTTGAAACAAAACTTATAGGTTCTCATAGTTTAAAAGCTTGGGGTATTCGTATAGGTGAGTACAAAGGTGACTTTGGTGAAGATACTGATTGGTCTACATGGTCAAAAGAAATGGAAGACTATTGTGAACAAGATGTAATTGTTACAGGTAAGTTATATGAATATCTAATGAAAAGAAATCCTAGTAAGCAAATGTTAGAATTAGAACATAAGTTTGCTAAAGAAATGAGAATACAAGAAGTCAATGGATTTCCTTTTAATATTGAGAAAGCTGAAGAACTTACAAAAATATTAAACATGCGTAGAGTAGAATTACTTGATGAATTACAAGAAGTATTTCCACCTAAAATAGAAACTATGAAAAGTCATATGTGGACTACATCGCATGGTCGTGAATTTTCTACTAAGAAAGAAGCTATTGCCGCAGGTTATAGTGATGTAATACAAGGTAGAAACAAAACAAAAGAAATACCTTTCAACCCAAACAGTCGTGACCAAATAGCTGAACGACTTATGGAAGCAGGTTGGAAACCACAAGCATATGAAGGTAAACGTCCTGCAATCAATGAATCAGTTCTTAAAGATATAGGAACAGAACAAGCTGATAAGTTATTAGAGTTTCTTACTATTAGTAAAAGACTTGGACAACTTATGGATGGTAAGAATGCTTGGTTGAAAATGACAAATAACAATCGTATTCATGGACAAGTAAATACTAATGGAACAGTATCAGGTAGATGTTCTCATATGTTTCCAAACATTGCACAAGTTCCTGCTACTTCCGCACCTTATGGAGCAGAGTGTAGAGAACTATTTACAGCACCAAAAGGTAAAGTATTAGTTGGTTGTGATGCTAGTGGACTTGAACTACGATGTTTAGCACACTACTTATATGTATGGGACAAAGGTGCATATGGTAAACGTATAGTTGAAGATGATATACATACTGTAAATCAACACGCCGCAGGATTAGAAACTCGTAACCAAGCTAAGACGTTTATATATGGTTGGCTATATGGAGCAGGTGATGCAAAGATTGGTCAAATAGTTGGCGGTTCATCAGCAGAAGGTAAACGATTAAAACAAAACTTTACTAGTCAGTTACCTGCTGTACGTCATTTATTATCAGCAGTAAAAAACAAAGTTGAAACTAAAGGTATATTGATAGGTTTAGATGGTAGAGAGTTACCTGCAAGGTCAGGACATTCAGCACTAAACTTATTATTACAATCAGCAGGTGCAGTAATTATGAAACAAGCACTTATTGAATTTGTATCTATAGCTTCAAGACCTTATGAGATGCACGCAAATGTTCACGATGAAGTACAATTTTCTTGTGATGAAAGTGATGCAGATACATTAGGTAAAGAGTTTGTACAAGCTATAAAGAATGCAGGAACAACACTTAACTTTAACTGTCCACTAGATGGAGAATACCACGTTGGACAATCATGGAAGGAGACACACTAATGGGTAAAGCTATTATAGATGGTGATATGTTAGCATATCGAGTAGGGTTTGCTACTGAAGTTGAAACACAGTGGGACGAAGATTTGTTTACACTACATACTTCATTTAGTGAAATGAAAAAAGAAGTATACAACTTTATTGATAAAATAAAAAATAAAGTAGGATTAGATGAAGTACATATTGTATTTAGTCCTCCTTACAATTTTAGATATGAGTTGATGCCTGATTATAAAAAGAATAGAAAAGGTAAAAGAAAACCTTTAGGTATGAAACAACTAAAAGAGTGGATGCACACAAAGTTTGATTGTGTGACCGCTAAAAATATGGAAGCTGATGATTTGATTGGTATTCTATGTACATTTAATAAATCAAATATTGCAGTAAGTGGTGATAAAGATTTTGCTACTTTACCTATTACATGGTATAACTTTATCAAAGATGAAACAGTTACTATACTTCCAATCGAAGCTAAATATAATCATTATGTACAAACTTTAGCAGGAGATGTCACTGATGGTTATGCAGGAGTAAAAGGTATTGGAGTAAAAACAGCTAAGCGTATTCTTGATAAGAATGGAATAAGTTGGAAGACTGTAGTTGATGCTTATGAAAAAGCAGAAATGACAGAAGAAGAAGCTATACTAAATGCACGTATGGCTTATATATTACAAGTTAATAATTATGATGCAGGAGAAGGGACAATAAGATTATGGGAACCGCCAACAGAAGACTAGGTAAACATTCAGAAACAAGAAAACGTGTACCAATATATACAGGGTTTATAAAATATTTCCCTGATGCAATTATTGAAGTAACAAAACAATCTACTAGAGGTATGTTACAACATGACACACCTACATGGAATAAAGACATATCTAAAGATGAGTTAGATGCTTTGATGCGTCATATAATTGAAGAAGATTGGGCGGCGGTTGCTTGGAGAGCAATGGCTAATTTACAGCGTAAATGTGATGAAGAAAATAAAAAAGAAGATAAACAACAACATTTAGATTTATTATAGAAAAGAGGTATATATGAAAAACGATGTGCAGGGGTCTTTCCCAAATGTAACTAAAACATTAGTAAAAGCTTTAGATGATGCTTTTCCTAAACGAGATTTTGATACTGAAAAGTCTTTACGTGAATTAGATTATCATTATGGACAAAGGTCGGTAGTTAATTTTTTAAAACAAAAACTTATAGAACAAACGGAGAGGATATTATAATTATGTGTTTATCACCTAGTATGCCTAAAATGCCTACACCACCTCCTCCACCTGCTACACCACCACCACCTACTCCTGTAGCTAAAAATGTAAAAAACAGAACTAGAGCAAGAAGAAGAATGCAACGCTCAGTAGGTAACCCTTTAGTAATATCTAGAGAATCAAGTGGTGTAAATACAGGTAGTATGCAGAGCGGTGCAGGACTTTATTAATTAAAAAAAAGAGGAAATAAAATATGTCATTAGTCAAGACTTATACATCAAATACTTCAGATACATTTGAACACAATGGTGGTGCAGGTGTAATTGCAGTTGCTGTTGCTTCAGGAAGTGGAACAATAACTTTATCTCATTCAGTTGGTGGGGTAGATGTTACTATTGATTCGTTTACTGCTTCAGGAGGTTCTAGATTTTTTAGTCCTTCAGGAACTTTAAAAGTAACTTCTTCAGGAATCAGTTCAGCAACCATTCATGTTGATGTAGCCCCATTAAGTACAATAGGATAATAAATGTTTAATGTTACTCCATTAAGTGAACCCCTTGAAATTGAAGGTTTAGCAGAAAAACAAAATCAACTTCAAACTCATCTTAGAGAAAGTAGTAGTGATGGTAAAACTTTACCTAATATGAAAGGGACTAATAGAGCTTTAACAAACATTAATTGTATTGATTTTGAAAACTCTGATGCTGATGAAGTTGTATCTGATGCTTCTATTGCTCCTACAGGTGATTGGTATGTTGAATGTTTCTATTATCCTGATTCTCACGTTAGTTTTGCTGAAGTAATTTTAGCTAATTCAAATGACCAATACATAGGAACACATAGTACTTCAGGTAGATTAAGAGCTAGAGTAGGTGCAACAGCTTTTACAACAAGTGTAAGTAATACTATTCCTACAGGAGAATGGAGTCGTATTGTATCTCAAAGGTCAGGAAGTAATATTACGTTTACTGTATTTGAAGCAGATGGTACACAAAGATGGTCAGAAACATTATCTGCAAGTAGTACAGCTTTTGCTACAACTACTGTAAAAATAGGTGGTATTTTTAGTGGTAGAACTATTGATGGAAAAATAGCACATGTTAAGATTGGTAATAGTTCAACTGATATTATTGCACATTATCCATTAGCAGAAGGTAGTGGTACAAAAGTATATGATATAAGTGGACAAGGTAATCATGCAACATCAGCAAGTGTTAGTTATACTACATTAAATGAAATAGCTTCTAATAATCATCAATATGGATTCTCTGTAGATAGTGGAGTTAAAATACCTGCTTTAGAAGATAAAACAAAACAAGGTTATACAGGAGATGGCGTAGCTGATAAAATACATTTTGCTCACAGTTTAAATTCTAGTTCTGATTGGGAAGCTGAAAGTGAATTTATAGTTAATGACCCTACAGTTTCTTTACAAGCAGTATTTTCAGCTACAGGTAACACAGGTAATGATTATGGTTTCTTTTTAAGATATGAAGCTAGTAGTACAAGATGGTTACTTAAAATTGGTAATGGAACAGCAGGAACTATATCAAGTCATTCAATAGCTAGAGGAGATGTATATAAGTTTAATTTAAAATATCATTCTAGCACACAAAAATGCACACTAACTATGACAAAAAATGGTACAACTACCACACCTATAGATAACGTTTCTGTTTCTAATGTTCCTGATTTTAATGGTCAAGCGGCGTTAGGTGCATTACGTTGGTCAACTTCTTACGCTAATTTTACATTTAAGACTTGTAAATTTACACAAGGAACTACAAGCAATGTAGAACTTGATATTGAAAAAAGTGCAGGAAATAGCACTGTTTCTGACTTATCAGGTAATGGAAATAATGGTACATTACAAAGTGCTACTCTTTCATTAAATTGGGGTAAAAGATATATTGACTCTAATGGCATTATTGTAGCCGCAAGTTATTCAGGTGGTACAAGTGGTGAAACTGCTGTACTAACAAATCCGTTTGGATATGTTCATAATAATAGTGAATGCTCAATAACACTTGCAGGTGGTTCAAAAACTTTTTCACAGTTAGATGCAGTTAATAATGCAACTGCTACTGAATTGTTTGTTCGTAAATCAAATGGATTAATACATGAAATTATAGAACCAAAAAGTGCAGTAAGTGGTACTGAAAAGGAGGTAATCAAACGATATGCCAACCACTAGTGAAGAACATAAATATGATAAATTTTTAAATTCAAGCAATGGATTTGCATATGCTTATCTTGAAGTACCTATAACATTTTTATCTGAAGAATTACCAACAGATGCAACATGGTCTGCTAAAGAAGATGAAACACAAAAAACTATAGAAGAATATGCTATATGGATTAAAAAATCTAATGATGAAACTAAAGCTATTATATGCTTAATGGCTACAGAAAATATTAGGTATAGAGTACCTATATTTACTTACAATGATTTACAAGATTGGGAAACTTGGTTAAATACCAAAGGTTATAGTATAGATAATTTTCTTACTATAGAAGAACGAAACACTTTATTAGAAACAGAGGATTATAACTAATGCACGATATGAATGAAACAGCCGAGCAAATATACACTAAATGTGAAGGCGATAGATATCAATATTTAGAAAGAGCAAGGACTTGTTCTCGTTTAACATTACCTTACATAATGCCTGATGATGGGTTTAATGCACACAGCAGATTAGAAACCCCATTTCAGGGCATTGGAGCAAGAGGGGTCAATAACCTCGCATCTAAATTATTACTTGCCCTACTTCCTCCTAATGCCCCATTCTTTCGTTTAAACATAGATGAATTTTTATTAGCACAAGAAGGAGCACCACCTGAAGTTATATCTGAAATAGAAACTACTTTACAAAAAGTAGAAGAATCTTTAATGGATGAAGTATCTGCTCAAGCTTATAGAGTAGGTATACATGAAGCTCTTAAACATCTTATTGTTACAGGTAATGCCTTACTTTATATGCCTGATGAAGGTGGTTTACGTGTATTTCATTTAGATAGATATGTTATAAAAAGAGACCCAATGGGTAATATTATAACTATAGCTACAAAAGAAACAATAGCATACAAAGCTTTACCTATGGAAATGCAAGAAGCTTTATCAGGTTTTTCAAAAGATATAACAGAAAAATGTGATTTATATACAGCAATAACTAGATGTTGTGATGGATTTAAAGTATATCAAGATATTAAAGGTATACAAATGCCTACAGCAGGTATGTTTAAAGAAGATAATTTACCTTATATTCCTTTACGATTTAGTAAAATAGATGGTGAAGATTATGGTCGTGGTTATGTAGAAGAATATTTAGGTGACCTACAATCATTAGAAAAATTAACTCAAGCTATTGTAGAAGGTTCTAGTGCCGCCGCTAAAGTATTATTCTTAGTAAATCCTAATGGTACAACAAGAGCTAGAACACTAGCAGAAAGTCCTAATGGTGCTATAACTCAAGGTAATGCTAATGATATATCTGTATTACAATTAAATAAATTTAATGATTTTAGAATAGCACAAGAAACTATGAATGGAATTAGAGATAGATTAGGATATGCTTTCCTACTATCATCAGGAGCGGTTCGTAATGCAGAACGTG
>CETN01011431.1_pt1 | contig 11953 bp, 18 predicted proteins | sample 531301 | NCBI WGS metagenome assembly CETN01 (sample SAMEA2622656, study PRJEB7988) | marine metagenome | isolation source: saline water (ENVO:00002010), including
AACAAATGTGCAATAAGAGTTAAACATGCACCTTATTCAATTGTTGATAAACTTTTAAATAATGGTATAGGATATATTCATTATACTGAACAATTAGGAAAAAAAGAGGATGATTTTAAAGTAGTAATTACTTTGAGAGATAAAAAACTTAGAAAACTAAATCCAAAAACAAGAGAGTCTTTAGCAGACTTATTGTGGATAGATGTTGATATATGGAGAAAATATCTTGGTAAAATAGAGTTCAGTAGTGATGGTATGATAGATTTTTCAAAACATAAATCTGATCTATCTATACCTCTACAATTTACTAAAGAATATAATCACTATATTCACAGAAAAAATATGTTTGATAACACTGTCAAATGTGCGTGGAAATTGGTGCGATGAAAGTTAAAAGAGGTCATTTCACTATAATAAGAGAGAGCCATAGATTATGGCTCTTTTTTTTATAAGACCTCTGAGCAACTAAAAGAGAAACTGTAATTAGAGGTTTTATCAGCGTTCCATGTTAATTCATTAGAGTCCATTCTCATAACTGCTTTCGTGTTTGTATAGTTGATAGTAGCATCGTCACTTAATGCTACTTTTAGAGGTGGTTCTATGTTCATGGTAGCATTTCCAGAACTATTAGCTGTACAGTCTGCAATAAGAATATGCAGTTTGGATGTTGCACCTGTTCCAAATTGAACATAATCGCCTTTCTTAAAAACAGTTGTTGATGCAGATGCACCTTTGATAGCAATGTCAAAAGCACCCACTGAATGAGAGCCACTGACAGTTGGTGATATAGTCTCAGCACCTCTAATTGTTTTTGCATCTGGGTCGCCAAGTAAAAATGTCCCAAATCTACCATGTAGTTGCATAAAGAACGCTTGAAACTCTACAGCATCAACTCTTCTCATTGGTGGTAGAGTTACTGTTGTTTGCCACCTAGCACCAGTAAATTCATGTGCAACTTGTGAATATGTAAATGGAGATTCAGTAACAGCAACTGATTTTACAATTCTCCATTCAGAAGTTGTAAAACCTACATTAGTTGGAAATGTTAATGGATAACTAGGACTTCCCACTATGCACCAAATGTCCTTGCAAAAGAGCCACCACGACTTCTCGTTTCTGCTACTGCATTTATTGTTTCTTGTTTTATGGTAGGTAACATGTTCATTATTTCTGATCTAACAGTTGGCACTATGCCTGTGCTGAAATTGAGTGATTGATTTACAGTTATGCCACCACCTAAATCACTATTGCTTACTACATTGGATGCAGTTCGAGGGACCAGTAATTCAGCACCTCTCTCACCTACCATTACTGGTTTATTGGGTGGGACAAACCCACCATCTTTTGCACCAAGAAAACTAGATATTGCACCAAGAAAACCACTACCTACATTATCAACAACAGTCGGTGCTAATTGTGTCCCAATTACTTGTCCCTTTGCATTGAGTAATTGTGAACCAACATTTAAACCTGCGACACTTGACATAGTTGTAGTTCCTGCAAGAGTACCTAAACCACCAGATAAAGCAGTGCCGATTGTACTTCCTGTAATACTTTTTCCAATACTTCCTAGAGTTATGTCGCCACCTTGTAGACCAGTCAATGCCTCTTTAAGACTTCTTATCAATGGTTCTATAATTAAAATTTGTGCTATAGTTGATACTATTTGAATTTTCAGATTCTCAAATATATTTTTGAAAGCATCTCCAAAACTTTCTCCTGCAACGATACTCCTAGCTAGTGCATCAGATATTTCTTTTCCAGAATCATCAAAAGACTTTCCGACTTCTTCGGTGATGTCTTTGAGTTGTGACTGAGATACAATTACCACATCATTTGCCTTTGCAACTTCTTTTGTGAGTTTTGGAATTGAACCCAAAATAATTTGATATCTTTTATTGGTCTCTATACTTTGTGCTAATTCTTTGTTTGTTAATCCAATACTCTCAGCCAATTTTTGATAATGTTTTTTACCTAGTTCTATTTGTTCATTGATACCATTGATAATAAATCTAAATGCCTCAAACAAACCAATTAATGCGATTATGATTACTTGCACTTTTCCTAATGCCTTTACAAAATTAAATAATGCGACTCCTGCGGTAGTTAATAAAAATAGACCGAATGATTTAAGTGCAAAAATAACTTCATCAATATTTTTAGCAATAGCTGATAACGACTCTCCTAATGTTCGTCCTATGTCTTTGCCTATTTCTGTAATTTTATCTGAACTATCTTCTAAACTTTGATTCAAATCTTGGAATTGTTCTTTTAAAACAACCATAAACTCATCTGCTATAGCTTTTCTGAATTGAAATAGTTTGTCTTGTAACATAGATAACGTACCAGTAAGTGTGTTTGCTAAATCATCTGTTACACCACCAAACTCACCACCTTTACCAAACTTCTCTTTAAATGCTCTTATCGTATCTGTTAAGGACACCTCTGCACCTGCTTGAAATCCAAGCATTGCTTTGACCCCCCGCTCTCTGAATAAATCCGCACTCGATATGGAACTGGAAAAACTGCGCTGAATCTGTTCTGATGTTACTCTGAAATCTAAACCTGTCGCACCTGCTACATTACCAGTGATCTCTAAAAGTTCTGCTAACTCGTCTGCATCTTTGGCAACAACTGCCAGACTTCCTGATGCTTGTTGTATTTGTTCAAGAGTAAAAGGCACTCTAGATGCAAATTTGACCATAACGTCAAATGCTCTTGCACCCTCATCAGCAGAACGAAATAAGGATTTAAGTCTTACTTGTAAATCTTCAATCTGACGACCAACACCAACGACTTTGGCTATTTGAACTCCACCAAAAGCAACACCAAGTAAGCCACCAAACTTTATTACTCTACGTCCAATCTTATCAAGTGATTTGCCAAGACTATCAAAAGATTTTGACATCCCAGTAGATGATTTTTTAACTTGTGAATTTGCTTTATCAAGACCTTTTTTTAAGTCTGATAAATCCGCCTCAATTCTGACAACTAATTTTTCTAAATCCATAGTTATACGTCTGGGTACATTTCCTTCATTTTTTCAAGTTCACCTTTGTCCATCGGTTTCTCGGTCTTACCTGTATTATATTCTCTAAAACCTTTGATTGCTAGACTTACCTCATAGACCGACATATCCCAAAATTCACTAGGTTGAATACCGATCATACCTACAAGGATTTGATAGTATCTTTGAATTGGAAATTCTAAATCAGAATCTGTTACGTTTTTTTTTGAAATGTATCTGGATTATCTTCGCCAGTATCAAGAGCCAATGTCAACAGATCACCGCACATTTTAAGACTTTCAACTAATCCAACCTCTGCTATCATCTGTTTCATATCAGAATCTTTAATATCATTACCACCTGCTCTTATAGATAATAATAAAATTGTCATAGTTTCATTGATTGTTAAATCAGCACTTGCTAATTTAGTTCCTACTTTAAGTATTGAGCATCCTAGTGCTTGTTCTATTCTAGAAACTACATCTAATGATATTCTTGCAGTATAAGTTTTATCACCAAATTCAAGTTGTTTTTCTGCTCTTAGTTTGTTTTGACTCATTTGATTTGCCTCTCAAAGTTAGTTTAATCATTTCATCTCTAGCACCTACATTGACTGCATGTGTTATTGTAAATGACTTTGAATCTATTTTAACAGAACCGAGATCGTCCCAACCTTTAAAATAAGGTACTTCGACCTCTGCTTGTTTACCTGTAGTGTTTACCATAGCATCATAACTTTTATCGTTAATGCTAATTTTTTTGCTAATCCACACGATTATACACTTGCAATGGTTATCGTTCCTGCACTCTCAAACGTAATCGAATACTGTGCAGAATCATTGTATGTTCCAGAGTATTCAATAGAACTGACGTGAAAAGCACCAGTAAATGTTTTGAAGTCTGGGACAATGAACTGATAGTTAGTAAATGATGCACTTGCAAAGTCACTTTGTACTGTGCCTATTGATGCACCATCATCAAAAATACCAGTGCCAGTCACAGTGAAACTCTCTACACCACCATCAGCTAATAAAGTTCTAACATTAGATGAATCTTTGTTTGTAACATCAATCATCTCTTGATTCATTGAAATACTTGTATCTCTTAGTCCACCAATGGTAGTAAAAGTTTCTGGTGAGCCACCATTACCTACTTTCATTAAAACTGCACTTCCTTTCTGAACTGCCATAATTTACCTCTTAATTATCATATATTGTAAAATTTATATTCACTATACCATGTCTAGTGATTCCATCTGCCTCTCTAAGTGTCGTTACATTCGTAACATAACTCATAACAGAATCAGCACCACTGACACTAATAGTTATATCATGGCACAAAACATATATTCGTTCCATAATTTCTTTAATCTCTTTTTGTCCTCTGTATTGAGACCAAACGTCTATATCTACATTGTAGACATTTCCATCGACTGTTTTTGTACCAATATTGCTAACTGTTTCCAGTCCAATTTGAATATATGGATAACTTGTGTCATCTGGCACGTTGTCAAATATTTTATTGTTGCCAACTAAACTATCTAGTGTACTGTCGTTATTTAACAGACTATAAATAGCTGATTGTAAATCAAATGAATGATACCCCATTAGTCCACCAGTATTGTCTTTGCTATCTTATTTGCGAAAATCCTTGTTAGATTATATGCTTTTGAATCTCTACCCATAAATGGTCTATCCATAACCAATTCTAATCTCTCTGAATACTCTACATTTGTTCCAACTTTTGCAGTAGGTGTCTTGCCACGAGCATTTGCAGGACTGACTGCAATACTATTAACCAAACGACTACTATCTATTGCAGGTGGATTTCCTGCCGATGATGCAATATGTGGTGGTCGGTCTTTTTTAGGATATACTCTACCAGTCTTGGGTGTATTTCTCATGCCTAAAGTAATCAATGTCCTAAAATGGTTTGCTACCCTGTTTACATGTCTTATGGCATTTCTTGTAATAATCTGGTCTGCTTTTTTAACATCATTCGGTATGGTGTTTGATATCTGAACTTGTATACCCATTAAGTTGCTACTCCCTGTGTTGCCAATATCTCTTGAAACTTCTTGCGACCCTCTTCAATATCTTTGATATATGTAATATTAAATGTTTTAGAATCGTATGAAATTCTGTGCTTTGTTGTAAGAGATGACAAAAACCTTATCGTAAATCTAAAACTAGATGTATCTCTAATTTGGTCTCCAAAGAAACCCTCTGATCCTGAGAGATTTTCTGCTTTACCCCATACTGTTGTAAGTGTTGAGTAAGAAGTGCTTTGACCACCACCTGCATCAGTTGAACCACCAAGTGTCTGTATGACCAGTCTGTTACGCATTTCACCTATTAGAGACATTATAACATCCCACCATAGTGTGCAGTGCCTCTATATGGATGTGTAGAGAACTGTCTGATTACATAAGGTTGTAATATTCTTGTAGCTGAAAATGGTGCTGATATGACCTTATCTGTAGCGTTGTCGCCTCTGTTCTCAAATAAATGTGCAAAATACATAAGACAAGCATGTTTGATATCTTCTGGTACATCACTTGCACCACCATAACCTGCTACATAAGTAATTTCTATTGCATTTGCTACTCTAAGTCCTGTTGGATAACTTTCACCATTTCTCAATACAAATCTTGCAGGTACGCTAATTTTATCAAGGAAATATTTAGAACTAGCAAAAGTGGTTTCTGTATCAGCATCATCAAATGATTTTACATGCGTTATCGATGCGACTGGTGATGCAGGTAAGATAATACTTCTGCGATTAATATCTTGGTCTATGCCTACATATTGACCCTCTCTAATATCAATATCAGTGTCATAGATAGAATCTATAGCCATTTTAAGAGTTCTGGTCGTCAAACTCCTACCTGTATAATCTCTTACCCAATTATGAGATGCTTTGATTAGTGCAGTGATAACAGTATCATCATCACTACCATCTATTCTAAGCCAATTCTTGACCTCTGTGCTTGTGATTGCAAATGCTGTCTCTGCTGTTACTACACTTAATCCTGCCATTTAATCCTCATTTAATTAATATAATACTTCAATCATCCCAAAAAATAATAAAAAATGCTAATAATAATGCACATAATAACGCATACAAAATCATTGCATTAGTGGATTTTCTTCTTTTTTCTCTAACTCTTCTATTTTCAATTCTAATATTTGTATCTTGGTTGCATTGATTTCCATCTGTTTAATATCTGGAAAAGACCTAGATTCTACTTCTGTCAGGCGTGTCTTTATTGATCCAAAAGTAGCAAAACCACCACCTATAACTGTCACAATAGATAACAATACACCCCAAGTTTTTATATCTTTAAAATCCATTAATTATTCTCCTAAGATTATCTTCTGCTATTTTTCTTCTCATCCTTATATCTGATAAATCTTTGTTATATTGATATAGAGAATCTTTTGAGAACTCTACATCTTGATATATCATTTTATCATCAATAAATTCTTTGTTCATGTATTCGTCTATATTTATTTCACTTAGTTCTATTTGATTATCAAAAAACTCTTTGTTCATGTTTTGATACATAGAAACAGAACTATCTTTTGTCATCAATTTGGCAACGATGCTTTGAGTAACTGCTATCTGTTTGTCTACATCTTTTATTTTGGACTCAACTTTTGCTGATATATCATCAATATTAATTTCTTTTTCTTGTGCGACAGTTTCGTCTTGAGTTGTATTTTCTTCTGCCTCGACTTCTTCTGTATTAGTTTCAGCTACTTCTTCTGTTGGCTCTTCTGTTATTTCTTCTGATACTTCTTCGGTGGGTTCTTCAATAGTTTCTTCTACATTGGTTTCGACAATTTTTTCTTCAAACTCCTCTACGATTTCATTTTCTAACTCTTCTGTGATAGTCATTTCTGTTTCTATAACTTCTGTAACTGGCTCATAAGTCGTGCTTACTTCACTTACTTGTGGCTCTTCTGTAAGAATGATTTGCTCTTCTAAGACTGTAACAATGAGTTCTTCTTCAATAAATTGTTCTTTTTCTTCAAACTCAATCAATTCGGTGTATAACTCAACGACTAGTTCCTCAAAAATTTGCTCTTCAATAAATATCTCTTGTATTTCTTCTGGTATTATTTCTTCTGCTATTTGTACAATTTCTTCAATCTCTTCAAATGTTGTCGTTAATTCTTGAACTTGAGATGCACTGAGAACAGTATCGTCATAATCCATTGTGACGCTGATATTGTCAATATTAGCACCACCTAATGTGGCAGGTGCATTAGCATCTTGTCCACTTATAAATATATTGCCAACTCTTGACCCTGTGCCACCATAAGATAATGAGTTAGTAAAATTTTGTCCATTGATGCCTGTGACATCTGTTCTGGTCTGACTTACATTAGCTAAAACATTTGAATCATCGTCTTTAATTTGTAATCTGATCGTAAAAGAATCAGCACCACCTTGACCACCCCAACATCCGCTAACTGCACATTCACCATTCTGCACCTCTACAACAGAATTAAGTGTGATGCCATTATCTAGCATCTGATTTGTAATCGTATCTGAATAAAGATTAAAATCTTGTTCTACTGACCCATCATCTCCAAATTCCAAATCATAGTTGCTTGGTATGTTATTTAACTGACAACAGTCATTTAGAACTTGAACGTCACCATTTGTTGTCCACCCTGTAGGATTACCTGTTTCAAAATTACCATTGACAACAAGATTATCTGTAGTTTGCACCTCTGCAAAACTCGTTATTGGCATCAGTAATAAAATTAAAATTTTCATCTTTTTACTGGTGCATCTATCTTAATTTCATTATTTCCATATATCTCTATCTCACCTAATATGACTCTGTGCGATGAACAATTATTGAAAGTTAAAATTAATATCATCATAATTAATTTAATCTGTCTTATATCTAGTTGTTTTTTTAGGTAATTCATTATTCCAAATCATTGATTTTTTTTTATTAGTATTTTTTGCATTTAATATTTTGTTTCTTTTTAACCAGTCTTGATAGTCTGGTCTAAGTTCTGGGTACTTATCCCAATACGCTTGTGCTTTTTTACCTATAAGACTTTCTTTGGTTTCATGATGTAAGACAGGACAAGGTGTGCTTGACTGTTCTAAAGCATAAAATATTTGTGGGTCATGTAAACATAAAATGCTAATACTGGACACTTTTAACCCTAAACCACTGAGCTGTTGACTTTTGCGAATAGACATACATGTCTCATCTATATAGTAGTTTGACCCCGCAATAGATAACCCAATAGTCGTAACCCCCATAGATAGCGGAATCACGCAATCGGTACTATAGACCTGTGCAGATGGTGGATTTGCTGAATTGACTGCTGTTTCAGAATTATTGTTTGTAGAATTGGTTGTATCATTATTATTTGTAACAGTTCCTTGATATGTCGTTTCTTGAGAATATCCACCTGATATAGAAGTTTGTGAGCCACTGGTAGATGTCTGATTTATATTGTTAGCACCAGTGTTGCTTGAGTCTGCAATGCTTTCTGTGATCCCATAAACTAGAATGATTACAAGTATTATGATAATACAATTTTTTGGTGTTACATCTATAACCATATTACTTTGCAGATGCTATACTACTTCCCAAATATAACGACACCACGCTTATCATCAAGTCTTTGTGATATGAAAGTATCGGTATTCCCTCAACAGCTTTCCATTCAATATTTGTATATTCTGTGCTAAATATAAAATAATCTGCTCCACCTGTAACCTCTGTTTGAATATAAATTGGTACGTCAAAAAATAAAGGTGCAATCGATGGGATCAAAATAATTGAAAAAACTATGCTAAGACTAATGATACGTCTAGTCTGCATAAAGAATTGATTATTATTTTCTCTTATACTTTTTCTTGATTTTTCATCGATGTTATTTCTCTGTATTAACATTTTTTGCATTTCTGCTTGTGCATTGGCTCTAGCGCCACTTATTCTCATATACGCACCAACGATTGAACTTCCGATAAGATTGATAATCTCCCAACTCATTGACTATATTTCCATCCTAAAATTGCAATTATTATTGTGCCAACCCAAACAAGAACTTTGACACCACCTTTACCCATGTTGATGATTTTATACAGTTCGATAATATCTTTTGTGTTTTGGTCTACTTTGAGTTCTAATCTGTCCATCTTAGAATCTAAAGCATCTAATTTAACTGCTATTTTTTCTAAGATTGATTTCATCTTTTACTCTAAGATTTTGGGTTGCTGTCCTTGACTGCTTTGATGTGTAGATACCATGAACCAGTTTTAGCATCATCACCAAGTTTACCTGAATCTATGTCTTTGTATAGCATGTCGAGTTGCTCGACAACAGCTTTATAATAATCACCTGTGCCACTTCCTTTAGTTCTAGCAAGGACATAAGCATTATCTATATACCATTGTTTCGTTGCTTGTATATCAGATAAAGTTTTGGCATCTTCATCTCTAGTTGTAATTGTTCCCTTGTTATCTACTATTGCGACCATTATGCTCTATTGACTCCATAAATTGTTAAATTAATTTTTGATGCACCAGTTCCACCTGCGAATATTAATTGAAAACCATTACAAGTGTTTGCTTGTGTATCATTAATATATCCATGACCAATAGCAATTCTTGATGAACCATTACTGCCCTCTCCACCAACCATATATACTACTGATGGTGATACTTGTCCTTTAGAATCATTTGAGTCAGAATCCCAACGACCACCTGCACCATTATTAAAATACATCCATCCATTGAATGGGTCTTTTTCACCACCTTTTTGTTGTTCAACAAGTGTAAATTTATCTGCTGAATCTGTAGTGATTCTTTTTTCTGAATTATTGTGTGTTAAACCTAAAGTAGTTTGTCTATAATTAGAACCAGTTATTGCAGAGCCATCATCTAAAAATCTCATTTGTAAATCACCATCACCTTGTTGTGCTATAGCATGGATGATTACATAGTAATTATCATAAGTAGAGTCAAATCCAGTAAATGAATAAGATGTTGTATTAGCACTAGCGTTGTATTCATTGACTGCACTTACGACTGCTAATCCACCACCACCACCTGCTGTTGCAAATTTTAAACCTGTTGCAGTTGAACTGTCAGCAGTTAAAACTTGGTCATTAGAACCAACTGCTAAGACTGATGGGTTTCCAGAGCCATCACCAACTAAAAGACCACCTTTAGTTGACATATCGACAGATGTTAAGGCAGATGTGCCGTTGCCTATGATTACACCATTAGCAGTGAGTGATGTTGCTCCAGTCCCACCACCTGCTACAGGTAAAGTCGAAAAAGATAATGTCCCACTACCATTAGTGATAATTGGTTGATTAGCTGAACCATCACCTGTAGGTAGAACCCATATCTGATTTCCAGTAAGTGCAGGTGCCTCAAAACCTACATAATTTGCACCCTCATAAAATCTTAATTCATTGTTTGAACCACCAATCTCCAAATGTCCTGCTGTTGTCAGTTTTCCATCTGATGCAATAGTTAGAGCATCTGTACCATCAGTAAACTCTAATAGTGTAGTCCTCATGGAATCAGCGACAAAATATTCTACTGTATCGTTAGTCTGATCTAACTCAAATAATTGAATAAAAGCATCATTATCTTCATTTCTAATAGAGAATTTATTAGTATCTGTCTCGTAAAAAAATTGGTTGGCGTATGTCGTTGATGGTGCAGACGTGCCACTAGAATTTGATGCAAGTGCTTGTAATGCACTATTTATATCTGCTCTTGTATTTGGAAAAGTTTGATTTGCTATTACAAAATCGTTCTGACTCAATGTATTATCTCCATAATATTTTTTTTAGCATAGCATGTAATTTATGACGATTCCACTCTACCAAATCCTTTAGCTACATAATCAAAATCTCTACTGACTACAGAACCACTTGAGTTTTTAAATTTAATGGTAAACCCTGTTGCAGATTTAGATGTTAATTCATAAAAATCACCAGTTGCTAAAGATTGTGCTGATATACCTAATCCTTGTAATTCTTTGAAAGCAGGAGAAAATGTCACTGCTTTACCACTAGATGCTGTTCCTGATGTAATATCAGATTCAGCAAGACTTCGGTCTGGCATATCTACAGTTGCTGATAATACTGATACGGATGGTGTTGCAGTATTGGAATCTGTAGTGAGTTTCACTCTAAGTTTAATAAATCTTGCTTTATATTCTCCAATTACATAAGTTCTGAAACCAGTATATGTTGAGTTATCAGTAGAGGTAGAGATTAAATATTCAACATTAGTATCGTTTTGCTCTTCATAGTTACCATCGAATAAACCCTCTCTATCATCAAAGTTATTCGGTTGTGAGTCAAAAAAACTTTCAGTGTCAAATCTTGTGTGTGTGGTAGAAAAAGTGACTATGCTATTGTAGATATCACCTAGGTCTATGGTCGGAAAATCATAAGTACCTTGATTTCTTGGAACTGCATCTCCACCATCATCAAAGTTACCTGTTGCATCGTCAAAATTACCAGTCGCCTCATCAAAAAATTCACCTAACTCTATTTCTAACTTGTTTACAGAGTCTCTAGTTACAACATGCAGTTTATCTTTTGTGCCTGTAAAGTTTGGGTTTTGAGTAGAAGTAGCAACTACATTCAAATCATTATTTATTCTGTTTAAAATTACCGCAGATTTAGTAGAGTTTTCACTTTCTATACCAAGAACGTCTACTGCCTTAATCATGTAAGTTCCTGTCATTGCAGGAAGTGTAATTGTGTTTGCAGGTTTACCCACTTTTTTTGCTACTATGACTCCCTCTGAAAATGTTGGATTCGTTGTGTCAGATGTGTGTCTAATTACATAATGTGACAAGTCTAAATCTGTTACAGGTGTCCATCTTAAATCAACTAAACTACCGATTACATTAGTAGTGAAATCAGATACATCAGATGG
>CETN01011937.1_pt1 | contig 11926 bp, 14 predicted proteins | sample 531301 | NCBI WGS metagenome assembly CETN01 (sample SAMEA2622656, study PRJEB7988) | marine metagenome | isolation source: saline water (ENVO:00002010), including
AATGCATTTACAGCTTCAAGTGAACCATCAACAAGTCGTATTGTTGTATTCCAAGAAGATGTTGCAAGTGCAACATTGAATACTGATATAATCGCAAGTATATCAAGAGACGGTGGTTCAACATTTACAACAGCAACATTATCAGATAGTGGTTATGTCGTAGGTTCTAGTGGACAAAGAATTTTGACAGGTGTTGCAACAATTAGTGGTCAACCTTCTGGTACAAACATGAGATGGAAACTAGCACTTGCTAATAACCAACAAAAAGTACACGGCGTTTCACTACAATGGAAATAAAATGGCACTTACAAAATTACCTTCTGGTGGGTTAGGCTCAAACTCAGTAACTACTGGTAAAATAAATACTTCAGCTGTAACAGAAGCAAAGATTGCTAGTAATGCAGTTACGGCTGGTAAAATTACGGATGGCACAGTTGCGGCAGCAGATTTAGCAAGTACATTAGATTTATCTTCAAAAACACTCACACTACCTGACGCTTCTTTTAATAATCAATTTTTTAATGTTGCTCTTCTTGGATTTAAGATGGCTGTCAATGACTCATTAACAGTTTTTAATTTAGTAGATGGTGTAGTAGATGAGTTCCATGACGAAAGTGGTACAGACGAAGGTGAAGGTTCTAATGATTTATACAATTCGTCAGATGATTATTATATAAACAGTACACGACCAGACGGAAGTCCATTAACATATTCAGCAGGATTTACAATGACAACAGTCACGGAAGCTGATACCTCAACAGCAGGAACTAATCCAGCACAAGGTGGAGGTTCGACAGGAACGTTCACAGTACCAACAGGTATAACCTCAGTTAGTGCTACTGTTATAGGTGCAGGTGGTGCTCGTGCAGGTGCATTAAATGCTAGTGGTGGTGGCGGAGGTGCAGTAAAAGGTAATTTAGCTGTTACTGCTTCACAGACTTTACATATTTCTGCAGGAGAGGGTGGAGATATTGGAAATGGATATGCATTTTTTGGTGGTGGTTATTTTGCTAGTGGTTCACATGGCGGTGGTGGAGGAAATGCAGGTATTTTTGCAGGAGCTGTATCAGGAACTGCTCCACAAGTTACACCTGCTGCAGGTGGTGAAGATATAACAGCACCACAAGTTTATCTAATTGCAGGTGCAGGTGGTGGTGCAGGAAATAACGCTGCCGGTGATAATAACCGTGGAGGATCAGGTGGTGGTCTTGTAGGTGACGCAGGTTATAATACAATTAATGATTCCACTTTTACTGAAGGTAATATTGAACAAACAAATAAAACAAGTGAAGGTGGTGGTGGTGGCGACCAAGAACAAGGCGGTCAAGGACAACCTGGTGCTGATAGCGGAACATTTTTAACAGGTGGGCCATCAGGTGGTGCAGGTGCTGGTGGTGCAGGATACTATGGAGGAGGTGGAGGAAATCCAAGTCCTAGTAACGAAGCAGGTGCTGGTGGTGGCGGTTCATCATTTATTGGTCACCCACAAATCACATCAGGCTCTACGGAAGAAGGTGCTGACCAGAATACTGGCGCCGCAGCTTTTCCTGAATATCCTGGTATAAACGATCCTTTACCTTATTCAGTTGGTGTTGGTAACGGTGGTCCTAGTCCAGGAACACCTAAAACAAATTTTGGTGGTGATGGTTTTGTTTTATTAACAGCAGCAGCGCCAGCAACAGCAACAAGCACAACAATAGTTTCAAATGCATTTACAGCAACTAGTGCTCCTAGTACAAGTCGTATTGTGGTATTTCAAGAAAATATAGATACACCTACATTAAATACAGATATTATAGCAAGTGTTTCTAGAGATGGTGGTTCTAATTTTTCTACTGTAACCTTAGTAGACGAAGGATATGTTACAGGTGCAAGTGGACAAAGAATACTTGCAGGACTAGTAGATGTTTCAGGTCAACCAAGTGGAACATCATTAAGATGGAAACTAGCACTTGCTAATAATCAATCAAAGATACATGGCGTATCATTAAGCTGGGCATAATAACATGGCATTAAGTAAAACAAATATAGGTAGAATAGCAGAAGATGGTGCTATCACAACAGACACAATCTTAAATAACAGTATTGTTAATGCTGATGTTAGTCCTAGTGCTGCAATAGGTACGGGTAAACATGCAACTGGTTTTAAAACACAAGCAGAAGCAACCACAGATTTTAATACAAGACACTTTAATATAGCACTTCTTGGATTCAAGATGGCAGTTAACGATTCCTTAACAGTTTTTAATTTAGTAGATGGTGTTGTTGACGAGTTTCATGATGAAAGTGGAACAGACGAGGGTGAAGGCTCTAACGATACTTATTGTTCTTCAAATGATAACTATGTTAATCAAACTAATCCAGGTGCTTCATACTCTGCAGGGTTTACAATGACTACCCGAACAGAATCCGATACATCAACAGCAGGTGCAAACCCAACACAAGGAACAGCAACATTTGGAACATTTACAGTACCATCAAATGTAAACTCCGTAGATATTAAAGTATGGGGTGCAGGTGCTGACTCAAACGATCCTAATAACACAGGTGGTGCAGGAGGATTTGCTGAAGGAACATTAGCAACAACCGCTAGTCAAGTTCTTCATGTAATAGCAGGTGAAGGTGGAGGTGGAAATGGTAATGGAAGAGCAGCAGGATATTTAGGTGGTGCAAACTCAATACCTGAAGGTAATAATGGTGGCGTAGGTGGAGCAGGACTTGCAGGAGTTTTTAGTGTTTCTCTATCACCGTTATCTTCTCCTCAATATTCAGCACCAACTGCTTATGTTGTTGCAGGTTCTGGTGGCGGAGGAAACTTTGGTGAGTCTGGACCTAAAGGTGCAAATGGTGGTGCCGGTGGAGGATTAACTGGTGACGCAGGTGATACAACAAGTGAACAAGTTGCATCACACTCAGGTGATGGTGCAGATCATGGTGGAGGTGGCGACCAAGAACAAGGTGGTGTTGCCGGAGGTGGTTTAGAAGGTCCAGGTCAAGCAGGTGGATTATTTAGAGGTGGTAATGCTGGTGGTATATGTACACCTGAAACAGGTGGTGCAGGTGGTGCCGGTTACTACGGTGGTGGTGGAGGTCGTGCAGGTAAAAATGCTAACCCATCATCAGCAGGTGGTGGTGGTTCTTCTTATCATGGACATCCGCAAGTTACATCAGGCTCTACGGAAGAAGGTTCTACAAGTAATGGTGGAGGTACAGGAGATCCACAATATCAGTCTAGTACAAATGAAGGTGGTACATCTGGAAATCAAGGAGAAGATGGATTTGTTCTTATTACTGGATCAGCGTCTGCTGTAACGTCTTCAACAACAATTGTATCAAATGCATTTACAGCTTCAAGTGAACCATCAACAAGTCGTATTGTTGTGTTTCAAGAGGATATTGATAGTATTACTTTAAATACAGATTTAATTGCTTCTGTATCAAGAGATGGTGGTTCAAACTTCTCTACCGTTACTTTAGCAGACGAAGGATATGTTACAGGTGCAAGTGGTCAAAGAATATTAGCAGGAACAGTGGACATATCAGGACAACCTTCTGGTACAAACATGAGATGGAAACTAGCACTTGCTAATAACGCAAGTAAAGTACACGGTGTCTCATTAAGTTGGGGTTAAAAAGTTTTATATATAGTACACTATGTAAATATACTCATTGAGAGTATAACAGTAGAGGAGTTATAATGAATACTGTACCTTTAGAATTAAAGAGAGAAGACCTTTTTGTTTGTCCAATATATAGAGGCAATGACACACAATGGTTAACATTAGATAAACATGTTGACCCTATCATAGAAGATTTAAAGAAAACTAATCACGAAAAATTAAAAAAAGGCGAAATAGATAAATTGCCTAATTCATATCATAGTTATAATTTATGGCAAAATGATAACTTCAGACCTTTTGTTGAATATGTTATGCAACAAATGTGGAATATATTGTCATGGCAAGGTTATGATCTAAATGGTAAAAAACCTTTATTACAAGAGTGTTGGGTACAAGAGTTTCCTGAAGAAGGCGGGTTTCATGATATTCATATACACGCAAATAATCACATGAGTGGTTTTTATTTTTTACAATGTAGTCAAAAAACATCTAGACCATCTTTTCATGATCCAAGACCAGGTAAAGTAATGACTGATTTATTGCCTGTTGATGGTAAAAAAGTAACACTTTCCTCTAACCATGTTCATTATCCTGTAAAACCAGGTGATTTTATTTTCTTTAACTCATATATGCCACATGCATATTCTCATTATACTGCAAAAGATAAAGAAAAATTTAGATTTATACATTTTAATATGCAAGCAGTAACAGACCCTAGTGTAGTATCTAATGTAGAGGACAAAAAATAAATGTCTTTTAATTTTAGAAAATATATTCCTTTTAATTGGAAAACAAAAATGCCTAAAGATTGGGATTGGGAAGTTCATAATCTTCATGCATACAAAATTAAAAAAGAAAAATTTGCAAAAGGTGAAATATCTTATGATGAATTACATGACTTTGAAATGAAATATAGAGAGTCGCAAGATCAAAGAGAATTTAGATGGCAACAACATCATCAAAATATGGAGTTACAAAAACAGATTGTTTCTGATTATCAAAACTGGAAACACTATGGTTCGGAATGGTTAGGTCGTATGTTGGATAAAGGTCGTCACTTATTAATATCAAAATGGTGGTGGCGTAAACCTAAGAAACCTGTTGGTAAAGGTAAAATGCACCAAAGTCCTATAACAGGTCAATGGCACCAAGAACATAAACCAGATAAATCAATGAGATTAAGACAATGGTTAGACGCAGCAAATAATGGTCAAGCATTTAAAGGTAAAAAAGGTTTCAATCCAGATACTTTAAGATTGAACAAACCTACAGAGGATATGATTTTAAAATCAATTGACGCAAAGAAAGAGAGAGCACGACAAAGATGGGATTTAATCATGAGTGAAACAAATAACTTTGGTAAAGGTTTTCAGACTCTTGATAGAACACCTCCTGGTCAAGGTGGTGGTAAACCTAAAAGAGTTAGAGTAACGTTTAGTGATCCAAGAGTTTACGGAGGAAGAGACAAGAATAAGTAACATATATAGTAACACTATGTAAATGTACTCAATGAGAGTATAACAGTAGAAGGAGATATAATGGAAGAAGATATAAAAGTTGCGAGTGAGCAACAAACACAAGACACCGGGTTCAAAAAAGTAAATGAACCACCAGCGGCAGTCAAACAAGAATCCATAAAAACAAACGATTTATTTACATCAATCGTACACACATCATTTTTTAGTCCTGAACAATGTCAGGCAATCAAAGACGCTTGTGAAGATCCTTTGTGGATACAAGGTGAAGTAAATGATGGTCAAGTAGATAAAAAACTTCGCAATGTTAAACAACAAGGTTTAATGATGAATGAGGAAGGTTGGCCGCACACAAGAATACTTGAACTAATGAAACAAGCAAATGAAGCAAGATACAAGTTTGATGTATCTGGTTTTATGAATTATGACGCACCCATGATTATGGAATATAATAAGGGTTGTCATTATGATTGGCATATTGATGTTGGTAAAAATGTACCTAATCGTAAATTAAGTTTTACAATTCAATTATCTAAACCTGAAGATTATGAGGGTGGTGATTTAGAATTTTTAGGAACAGAAACAAATACAGAGGCGTTTAGACAACAAGGCACTTGTATTATTTTCCCTTCATTTTTAGCACATAGAATAACTAAAATAAAGTCGGGTACAAGACTTACAATTGTAGGATGGATTCATGGACCAACATACATCTAAAAAAAATCCTAATAGTCCTCCTAAAGATACTTTAATACGAGAGGCGTTTTATCCTACAATGATCTATTATTTTGATCATCCTACTGAAAAACAAACTAATGAAAGAGTTAAAAAAAATGTTGATATGTGGGAAAAACGAGATGAGAAAGGTATTATTCGTTCTAATTCTTTAGGTTGGCATAGTGCTGTTGATATGCACCATAGAAATGAATACAATCACATAACAAAATGGATTTTTGAAAAAATAGAACAAGTATATAATGATCAAGGTTATGATCCTAATTTTGAACCGTGGTGTGATAATATGTGGGCAAATATAAACAAAAGATATTCTCATAACCGTAATCACACACACCCTGGCGGATTGTGGTCAGGTGTATATTATATACAAGCACCTAAAAACAGTGGTCGCATTTGGTTTACAGACCCAAGAGGTGAAGCACATATGATTATGCCTCAATATAAAACTAGACACAATTTTACTTGGCGTGAGGTATATTATGAACCTGTACCTGGTAGACTTATAGTATTTCCTTCTTGGTTAATGCATGAGGTAGAACCTAACTTAAATAAAGAGTTTGAAGAAAATGATAGACGAGGATGGAGATATTCAATCTCATTTAATTTTGGTCAAAGAAGAAAACTAAATGTGGCACCTGAGAAAAAAGCAAAAGGACATGACTCAGGAGGCGGTATATTTAAAGAAGATTTGGAGATGAGCAAATGATTGAAATATTACAACATAATTTTAATACAATAAAACCTGTCAGTATTTTTACAACACAAATTATAGACCCTGATATGAGTCATAAACTAGAAGAAGAAATACGAAAGTCTGGTGATAAACAAGATTATAAAACAAATGTAAAAGCATATATGACTGATTGGGTTATGACTGATAAACCTGGTTTTAATCAGTTATCAGAAAAAGTAAAATCAATATGTAGTTTTTTAGGTAAAAAATATTATAATAGAACAATACAACCTAGAATATCAGATATGTGGGGTATGATATACAAGAAAGGTGATTATGCAATAGAGCATGATCATTGGCCTGCGTTATGGTCAGGTGTGTATTATATTAAGGCACCTACAAATAGTGGTGATTTACTTTTTTCACAATTAAAACAACGTATTACACCTAAAGATAATATGATGATAATTTTTGATGGTGGAACTAGACATAGTGTTGAAGAAAATTTATCAAATGAAGAAAGAATAGCGGTGTCGTTTAATGTTAAAGAAACTATTTAAGTTTGGTTCTGATAAAAAAGATGTAATTGAAGTATGGTCTACAATAGAAGGATTGCCTGATGTTGAACCCATAAGAGAGTCTCATTATTTTTTACCTAAATGGTGGACTAATGTACCTGCATGGCAAAGTGAACAAGTAATGATAGATAATAAAATTAATAACATTACTAACAAAGGTACAATAAAAAGATGTCCTGCCCTACCAGAATTTATGAGTATGGGTTTTGTAGTTCCTTTATGGTGTGATGTAAGAATAGAAGTATTTGAAGATGGTTCTTGGAAATGGAATAGTCCTGCAAAAGAATTTAGTTTTACTAATCATGGACCATCACAACTAGCAGATTTTTTACCTAAGCATGCAAAACCAACAATGGTAATGAAACCAAATTGTCCGTGGCGAGTGAGAACACCTAAAGGTATATCATTATTACAACTACCTATGTTTTGGCATTTTAATTCAAACTTTACTGTGGCACCTGGTGTTATATGGTCAGATATACACCACGAAATAAATCAACAAATGATGTTTCATAAGAAAGGTGTTTTTGAAATACAAAGAGGTACACCTCTTGCACAATATATTCCTATTCGTAGAGAAAGTTTTGATTTAAGTGTAACAAATGAAACACCAGAACTAAGGCAAGCAAGAAATGCAAGTTACTATCATGTAAGAACAAAGTTTACTGGAGGTTATCCAAAACATAGAAAAGATGAAATTAAGAAAGGAGAGTGTCCATATCATGCAACTAGTAAATAATTATTATTACTTTAAAAGCGCATTGACACCTAAACAATGCACTCAGATTTTAGAAGCAGGTATGTCTGAGATAACAAAAAAATCATCAAGGTATGGTGAAGAAGCAATCAAGGCACAAACTGCTGATGGTAAAGAAAAAGGTGGTATCACTATGGCAGGTACGAAAACAGGTGATGTTGCTACTGCCGATATGACAAAACAAAAACAAAGAAAGTTAGGTATAAAAGAAAGTGATGGATATGTAAGAGATAGTTCAATTGCTTGGTTAGGTGATAAATGGTTATATGATATGTTACATCCTTTCATTCATAAAGCAAATCAAGAAGCAGGTTGGAATTTTGAATGGAATTTTAGTGAGGCATGTCAATTTACAAAATATCAACCTGGTCAGTTTTATGGTTGGCATGCGGATGGTTCAAGTGATTGGCCTAGTATGTATAAACCTGTAATGAAAGGTAAAGACGGTAAATGGAAAATTTGCAATCTAATTCCTAATGAAAAACAAACAGACTATATCTATGAGACAGATGAAAATGGTAATCCTTATCCAAAAGTAGAAATAACAGATAAGAACTGTCCTGTAAGAAAAAAGAAAGACATGTGGGGAAATGAAGTTCCTGCTTCTGGTTTTACTGATAACAAGCATTATTGGGGTAAGGTTAGAAAGTTAAGTATGACATTAAATCTTACTACACCTGATCAATATAAAGGAGGTAATCTTAAATTTGATTTTGGTCCTCATGCAGGTAGAAGTAGATTTAAAACTTGTAAAGAAATAAGACCACAAGGATCAATAATTATTTTTCCATCGTTCATTCATCATCAAGTTACACCTGTAACTTCTGGTACAAGATACTCTTTAGTAATATGGAGTTTAGGTAAACCATTTAGATAATGAAAACACCATTTGGTATACATGCAGAATATGTGTCTGAACGTGCTGTTAATAATTGTATTAATATGTACAAGAAAGATCAAAAAAGAGTTAAACCAGGCACTATTGGTGGAGGATCTAAAGGAATTGTAAAACCTGAAATTAAAAACTCTTTAGATTTAGGATTGGACATAAATGAAATACATAGATTAAAAATATGGTATAAAGAAATGCACGATATAATAGATAATTATATTCGTAAGTTTCCTATACTAAGCAGACATCAACCTTGGGGATATGTTGATGGTATTAATATACAATATTATAAACCAGGTGGCGGTTATCCACGAGAACATGCTGAAAGCATGGGACTTGATGATAGTCATAGAATGATGGCATTTATGACTTACTTAACAGATACAAAAAATGCTGGCACAGAATTTACATATTTAAAGTGGACAGCACCATGTAAGAAAGGATTAACATTAATATGGCCTGCAAACTATCTTTATGCTCATAAGGGTGTTATAAGTAATAGTGAGAATAAAATGATAATAACAGGTTGGATAGGATATCAAAAATGAGTAAAGAAACAATAGAGCAATTTGAAAAGGACAGATATTTACTTGTCAAAAATTTTATCAGTCCTGAATTATCAAAAGTAATGACAACATATACATTACATCAAAACAGACATAATCATTCACCTGAAAATGCAAATGGTCAGATACCACATACACATTCTGTACATGGTGATCATTTAATGGAATCTGTGTTTGAACACACATGGTCAAAGATGGAAGAATTAACGGGTGTTGAGTTATGGCCTACATATACTTTTTATCGTGTATATAAACAAGGTGATATATTAAAACATCATACAGATAGACCCGCATGTGAAATATCAGCAACTATATGTTTAGGTTATGATTATAGCAATCTAGACGCATTTAAGAAAACAGATTACAACTGGCAACTATGGGTTAACAATACTGCTAATGGTCAAAGATACGGTGGTGACCCAAAACAAGATAGAGGTTACGATATGCAACCAGGTGACGCAATTATATATAGAGGTTGTGAAGTAGATCACTGGCGTGAAGAATTTAAAGGTGTAATGCAATCACAGGTGTTCTTTCATTACTGTGATAGAAACGGTCCTTTTAAAGACGCAAAGTTTGATTGTCGACCTGGTCTTGGTTATCCTTACACATCAAAGATACCAGAAAAAGCACATGCCTTAAAATTAGCAGAAGCAAAATATCATGGTGAATATCAAGCAGGCGGTAAACATGCTGACGAGAAAGATAAGTGGGTATGAGTTTAGAAGAAAGACAAGTAAATTATCATACACCTTTTGGTCCAGTTATTATGGAATCTACAATTAGTGATGAGTTACATAATATATTATTATCAAGAGCAGATCAATTAAGAAATGGAACACATCCTAATTCAAATATTAATAGAGAAACAAATGATTACCGTGCTAGATTAGCAGGGTGTTTAAGTGAAGAATATTCTTATAATAAAGCATTTACACCAGAAGAAGATAAAATTGTAAATGATGAGTTAACACTTTTAGCAGCAAACTTCACAACCTCTGCTTTTAAAGCAGGTAAAATAAAAAAACAAAGTTTAAGACATATGTCAGAAATTATTATGCAAAAACCACTGTGGGTTAACTATATGAAATCAGGTGAATGGAATCCTTCACATAATCACACAGGTAAAATATCTTGTGTAACATATTTACGAGTACCAAAAGAGATAGAAGAAGAAAATGATAAAGGTGAACATACATCAAAAAGTAATACACCATCAGCAGGTCGTATTGAATGGCAATTTGCTAACGTGGGTATGCCTTATTCATCAGGTGGATACATTAGAACGCCTAAAGAAAAACAGATATTCTTTTTTCCCGCTCAACTAGCACATCAAGTTTATCCTTTTAAAGCAGATACAGAAAGAGTATCAGTAAGTGTAAATTTTGATGATAGAGCTGATATAGAAAGTGCAATGAGAGGTATAGGTGAAAGAGGAGGCGTATGATTAGTGTAACGCTAATACAAAAAGATACAGGTGATAAAGAAACAATAGAAGTGCCTGAAAATACTACTTTAATGGAGGCAACTCGTTTTTATTCTAAAAACAAATATGTTCGTGGTATAGAGGGTGACTGTGGTGGTTCATGTTCTTGTGCGACTTGTCATGTTCATGTGCCTAAAGAGTGGCAAGAAGTAACAGGTCTTGCAAGTGATACCACAGCAGAATTATCTTTATTAGAATATGAAGAGCATTTTGCTGATGATGATAAGACAAATGATATGATAAGCAGATTATCTTGTCAAATAAGTTTAAAAAAGAAACATAATGGGTTGGTAGTATATGTCCCTTAATCCTGCAGGTTCTACAACAATAGAAAGAGTCGATTTATATCCTACTCCTTTATGGATGGCAAATATTTCTACAAACACTCAAAAAGAAAGACAGGTGTCTCTAAATGAAGATATTTTATCTTTTATTAGAGGTGAGTATGAAAAAAATCCAGAGGCGCCTAAAAAATCAAATCGTGAAGGGGGTTGGCAAAGTCGTACTGATTTATATAAAGAAGAAGTAATGAAAGAACTAGGTCAACAAATATACAATGTATCTAAAACTATATTTCCTAATATCAAAGGAATGAAAATAAAACAAATGTGGGCAGCAATTAATTTTGAACATTCTTATAATATATTACATTGTCATTCCTCACATTACGATATGTCAGGTGCATATTATTTGCAAGTTCCTGAAAACTCTGGTAGAATTGCATTTAGAGATCCTAGACACGCTGCTATTAATCATTATTTTTCTGTTGTAAAAATACACCAAGGAGAATGGCACTGGCGAATGCCTAAAGAAAGCGATTTAATGTTATGGCCCCCATATCTAGATCATTTTGTAGAACCTAGTAAATCTAAAGATCCTAGGGTTATGATAAGTTTTGATTTAAATTTTTCATAAATAGTACAACAGGAGATTTCAGTATGCCAACAACAACTATTACAACAGCACCAAACGTTGCTGCTATTGCAAATTTGACAATGGATCAAGGGGCAACATTTAGCACAGTTATTACGGTATATCAAGATGACAATATTCTTGATTTAGCAGGACATACGGCAGCAGCACAAATAAGGAAATCTTATTCTTCTTCAACATCTACTGCATTTACAACAGCAATAGACTC
>CETN01078970.1_pt1 | contig 11920 bp, 8 predicted proteins | sample 531301 | NCBI WGS metagenome assembly CETN01 (sample SAMEA2622656, study PRJEB7988) | marine metagenome | isolation source: saline water (ENVO:00002010), including
CCGATGCATTGGCCAGCAGAACAGAGGTGGCCCCGGTGCCGGAAAGGAAGTAAAGGCCCAACAGCGTTGCAAGAATAAGCAGCACAATGGCCAGAAATCGACGATTCACGCGTACAAGAAAACTGACTGCGGTCCGGGTGGCAATCGGATTATGGCAAAATCGTCCCGTTGAGTTGCGGTAGATTCTCAATCCAGTGTGGAGGGATTACCTGAAGGATATTCGACCATCATTTGGTCCGGTCTTTGGTCCGAAAAGGGAAGCGTCGCGGCGACCGGCGGAGGTTCCGGAGACTTCTGCTGGGCCTTGTCTGGTTCGACGCTATGTCACTTCAGTGGCGGGCTTTGTTTTGAACCAAAACCGACGTCAAAAAGTCTGAATTTCCTATCTTTTTCCTATGGTAATGGAATTTCCTGATTGAATTACAGGAAGTCCTCTATAAAAGTGCCGCATGGCCACGAAGAAAAGCAGCAAAAAAGCAGCCAAGAAGACTGCGAAGAAGACCGCAAAGAAAGCGGCAAAAAAAACAGCTAAAAAGAGTGCGAAAAAGAGCTCCAAAAAGAGAGCCAGCACAGCCCGTTCTAAAAGCACAGATACTCTGGCCGGCTCTGTATTCGAAGACCGTTTCCCTGCGGAGCCTTTCGCTTCCCAGGATACTGGTTCGGATGTATCCGCGTACGATTCCCCTTCTCCTTTCTCCGTAGAGGAGAAAGAGTCCAGTTCCCGAACAGGTCTGGGCATTGCTGCTGCTATTCTGGTTCTGATCGTAGGCATCTTCCTGTTCAAAGATAGCTTCCTTGGCGATGGGGAAAACACCGGCGCCGATCCTCGACAATCCGAGATCACTGCTGATGGACAGCAACAACCCGGTGAAGCTCCCGCTAACGAGCAAGGCGAACAAGAAGACCAGGCCGAAAACCAGGATCAAACAGCAGAGCAACAAGGTGAGCAAGAAGACCAGGCGGCTCAGCAGGAAGAACAACAACCTGCCGACAACCAGGCTTCTGAAACCAGAGAGTATGCCATCAAGCCAGGGGATACCTATGGCAAGATTGCTACAACAGAACTGGGCGATCGAAACCGCTGGAAAGAGATTCAAAAACTGAACCCTGATGTAAATGCAGGGGCTCTGAAAGTGGGTCAAAAGATCAAGCTACCAGCGAAGTAATCTAGCATTTCGCAACACTGCGAAGCGCGATTCTCGCGAAACGAAGGCCGGCAGTAATGTCGGCCTTTTCTTTTGTGGGGGGAGGGCGTTAGATCTCTTCAGCATTTCAGAGCGTGAGAGATTTCCCGTAGGATATCCGCAGGGCTCCTCCTGCAGGCAGCGCCGGCTTGGAAATTAGGTTTGACCGCAATTGGCAATGGTCCCAAATACATTGTCTGATTAAGAGCTCTGGTATGCACCGGTCTTCCCTGATTCTTTGCTTCATTGGAATATGGATCATCCCGGTGCCGGGCCGAACGCAGGAGCTTTCCATACCGCTGATTCGGGCTTCGTCCCTGGGCATTGCTTCCCAGCCCGCCGAATTCCAGGTACTGACCGGACCCTTCGCGGATGCCACATTCGCCTCTATTCAAGGACTCAGTGGCTGGGAATTGAAATCATCCCCCCTGGTGCCCGGGTTTTCTGACGAGACCTTCCTGGTCCGATTTGCCTTCCACAATGATTCGGAGTCTCAGGAATTCTGCATCGAGAATCCGGTGGGCTATGTAAATGAGGTGGCTTTGCTTCCCAGAACCGGGCCTGTCAGGCTGCTCGGTTCGGCCCACGCCGTGGGCCCGGTCAGACACCGCAACCATCCGTATCCAGTGTTCTGTTTATCTATTGCTCAAGGAAAAGTCGAAATCATTGTACTACGCTATCGGTCCGGGTCAGCTCTGCTAATTGAGCCCTTGTTGCGTCGGGCGTTCGCTCTGGATGATTCTATAGGGCTGCATCGCGATTTGCAGGTTCTCTACTTTGGATGCCTTCTTATACTGCTCTTACTGCATTCCTATGGCCTCTTCAGAACCAGGAACCCGGACTTTCTTTTCTTTAGCCTGTACATTATAAGCACGTTTCTGTACCAATTTGCCTATGTTGGTTTCTTGCGGGTCTATGTCTTTGATTCTGGTGGGGCCTGGCTAGGATCCTTGCTGGTTTCTCTTGGGGCGTTCAACCTTGCAGCATTGCTGGCCTTTTCAATCCGGTATCTTCGCATTGTCCGGAGCGAATCAATGGGAGTATTGGCTCATGGCCCGGTATACATCCTGGTCGCCTATTCCGTCTTATCCTGGCTACTACCTCTATCCGTTGCCGATCCGACCGTCCATGTGCTGGCCATGATCAGCATCGCGAGCTTCTCTGGAATACTCATTTATCGGAGCTTTCGTGGCAGTAGATCTGCGGTCTGGATGACCATTACCCTGGGCTTTCTTCTCTTGAGCATTGTAACATTCAATCTGTTTGCCCTGGGTTTTTCCGTTCCGGCCAACTTCGGTCGGCATGCGGTTCAAATTGGCACATTGGCACAGATCTTCATAATGAATTTGTCTTTGCTGGATCGCTATAGTCTACCGGAACCGCTGGCTTCGATCCCGCGGGTGCCTATTTCTAAAGGGAAAAGCCGCCTGGGCGGCATCGATGTGGACGAAACCATGCGAAGCGTGCATACGTTGCTGGAGAGCACTCGCATCTACTGTGATGAGGATCTGCGGCTGCAACGATTAGCTTCGCTTGTGGAGCTGCGTCCGGATCAACTTGGTGAATTGATCAATCGCAGCACAGGATTGCGATTTAATGATTACTTGAATCAGTTCCGAATTCGCGAAGCGCAGCGAATTATGGAAACGGAACCCCAACGAAGCATTCTCGACGTCTGCTTTAGCGTGGGATTTAACTCCAAATCTACCTTTTACTCGGCTTTTAAGAAGGAACTGGGAAAAACTCCGGGTGAGGTTCGAGCGGGCCATCGATAAAGAGTCCGAATTCGTGAAACCGGACGACAGGTCTGTAGATTCAGGATAGAATTCCAGTTGGTCCTTGACGATTTCCGTTTTTCCGCGAGGACCAATTTTTTAACCGGAGCAAGAGATGCTGTTTCACGATATTCATGAAGCGAATAATAACGGACGACTGGCTTTCGAGATCGGTTTGCGCAATACCTGCAAAGGAGCTCGGTTATGAATCTCCGCTTCCATTCCGCAGGGCTGGCAGCCTTCCTGATGTTTGTCTGGCTACTCTGCGGTTGCAGCCCTTCCGCGCCGCCCGTCATTGATTCCATTGAGGCAAATTCAGTTCTGGAAGGAAACGCAGCGAAGTTCGGGTCCTCAAACCTGTTCGATGGAAACATTGCCACTGCCTGGTGCGAAGGGATGGCTCAGGATGGCACGGGTCTCATATTGAAGGTTAAGCTTAAAGAGAAGGCCGAGATCTCAAAGCTTGTCATTCGAAATGGCTTTGCAAATCCGCTGTACTGGGCTCAGAACAATCGCGTATCCAGACTCAAAATCACCGCCGGAGATGAAAGCCAGAGCTTGCAGTTGGAAGATCAGATTCAGCAACAGTCTCTGTACCTGCAACCCCCTTTGAACACAGATCAATTCGAGCTGCAGTTGGAGGCAGTGCATCGCGGTAGTAAATGGAATGATACATGCCTGACGGAAATCGCTTTCGACTGGACCGATCTTTCGCATCCAAATTATAGCGGCTTCGATGAGGCGGCACGGAAGCGTTTCTACGAGGCAAGCCTTCTGGCTATGGCCCGATGGCTCAGTATCCCGGATCCGGAAAGAAATGAAACTGGAATTGAGTTACCAGCCTTTTCTCATTCGGACAAGAAAGTGGCACCCCGCGTTATCGGGCCTTCCAGTCTCTACGATACAAATATTGCTCTGGGAATGATTGTGGTGCGACTGGGCCTTGAGTCCGCAGCTGGCTTTCCTGGAGTGTTTTCCGGTTCGATCAATTCTCCTGATGGATGGAGGCCTCCTTCCGGATTCGAAATAAGCCCTTCCGTGCAGGCCCAATACCAGCGGTCTCTAATCTCCAGCAGCCAGAAATTACTAAAGAACCCATTGCTCTTGAGAGTAGAAGCATTGCCATCCGGGGCCAGCATTAACCACTACAATAGCGAAGCGATAGCCGAGGCCTGCGAACTCATTAAGGGAGATGCGGAGAGCGTGGTGATGGGCTACAGTCAAAATGTGCTGTATCAGAAGCTTTTTCGTGAGGCAGTGTGGCGCGATATGCTTCTCATAAAGATTCTCCTCGACGACAGGGCACGCTTCGATCGGGACACAGAGGATTTCATCCGAGCTGTAAAAGCGGCGCCCGGCCGCCTGGACTACTACGATCACTTTCGTGACCTAACCGTATCTTCTTATCCATTCCGGCGGCATTATTTTCTGAATATGCCAGAAGAGGAGTTCCTTTCCACACCGGCTTTTAGCTTTGCGAAGCTCAAAGCTTTCTTGATGCGACGGAATTATGATGGATCTCTGTCATCGGTCATCGACTGCATCGAAGATATAATGATCATCTATGACAGGGATTTGTACGATCAATGGATGTCAGAACCAGGAAGTCGCCCATGAATCGTATAAAGAAGGCCTTTGTTGTAGGCATACCCTGGATCGGATTTGTCGGGTTTCTAATCGTCTTTCTCAGCATTGTCCATGGTGCCTATGCCACGTTTACAACCTATGGTACCTTTTCCGGCAACCTCAGTGGACCCAGTGAAATTGGCATATTTTTTGGGGGCTTGCTCTGCTTGCTCTGTGCACCGTTCCTCTTTTTTGCCTGCATTCCTGTATTTAAGGGAATAGAGAGGGGAGAGCTGCGCTACATTAGTGTCGGATGGCTTTATGGCGGCGCCATCGCTCTGGTAGTTGCCGTACTACCCGCACTGGCCGTGCTTTCTCAATTCGAAAGCCTGTCTGCCCTGCGAGATGAAGGCAGAATGATCACCTATGTGTACGCGCCGCTTTCTCTATTGTTCTTCGGCCTTTTCGCATTCTTATGGGGATTTCGAAAAAGGGGTCAGGGTGTGGGACTAGATCGCTTCTTCGGGACGCCCGGATTCCAAATTGCCCTCTATGTCTTTCTGGCTTTGTTGCTTTTTAGTCTGACCTACAATACCTGGCTTCAATACCTCCATTTATTTGTGGAGAGTGCCATGGTCCTGGCTCTGGGGGCTACCGCCTATTTCTATGAAGCCGGGCGCAATATTCGACTGCGGAAGACACAGCCTGCAAGCAGGACATTCGCATCTTTCTACGTTTTTGTCGGGTTAATCCTCTGCCTGTTTCAGGGCACAGTGCTCCATGGCATACAGGCAACAGAAAATGCGATCAGAACCAGCTATGACTTCATGGGAAGCATACATTACACCGTTGGCAAACCTTCACCTTTTGAAAGCGATAATTCAGAGCCGGGTTATCTCTTTCTTCTGGTAAGCTTTTTACCGGCTATGGCAATTATGGCCCCATTTCTGCATGCACCGATCCGCCTGAAGGATCGACTCCAGGATGCGTCCTGCACAGGTCTGGTGGTATTGATTCTGCAGGCCGGGGCCACTCCTGTATCTTATACAGGGAATCACATCCTGCTTCTCCTTGCACTCGCTCTCTTGACCTTTTTTGCAGTGGGCAGATGTCTGCCCCTGTACCTCCAACACGGTCTTCCAGCCGTATCCGGCCATCTGCGGGGCGGTGCCATATGGATGCTTCTGGTTCTGGCAACCGGAAGTCTGGTTGGCACTGAATTCTTCGGCATGGGATTCTGGAAGCTCTCTCACGGCCTGGGCTCCTACAGCCTGCAGCTTTGCGCTGTGCCCTTGCTTCTGGCTGCGCTCTGGAACTTTCGAAGGGGCCTTTTGCCGGGACCTCCCACTCTAATCTCTGCATTGACTTTTCTTCTGGGGTTTTTTCTGGCTCTGGGGGCCTGGTGGTTGAGCTACAGCCATCGCAGCTTCGTCGTGGAGAAGGACGGGTTGTTTTCACTCCATCCGGCCCAGGGGTCCGGTGAGGAGGAGCGAAAGAAGCTGAAGGACCGTTTGAGCAGGTACACTCATCCGGCGGCCCTGGAACGGGATGCCTACTTTAGCAGCTACAGCTTCAGCTTTGTAGATGGCCGGGTGCAGCGGCAAAGGGATGAGCTTATTTACCCGTCGGAGGCTGCCCCACAATGTGATATGAATTCCGGGTCTCCGCCGGGTTACCGATTCCAGTTTCCACCATCGGCTCACTTCTCCCATCGGGTCATTGCTGCCGGTACCATTATAGAGGCAGATTTTGACACTGGTGCCCTGATGGGCCTGGCGAAAAGTGCCGGCACACCAATCCTGACTCCCCGGTCGGATGATGATCCCATGAATTCACGGGTATCGATTCGTTTGTTCGATGCTCTGTTCTTTGGATTCAATTTTCGCAATGGGCGTTTGCAAGAGGCCCATTATATCCGGGACTCATGTGGCAAAGCCACCGTTTCGCTGGTAGAAAACCAGGTCTTCACTCCCGAAATCTATGATAAGCTCACCCGCCTGGAGGATCAAGAGTTTGTTCCCCGGCCAGGAATGCTGCATTTACACAAAGGAGTGAGCGGAAATCCGGTCGCAGCATTGTTGCGCGGACAGATCGTGCGGCCCATGTATAAGACAATAAATGAAAACAAGGAATGGTATTTCTACCGGGGCTGGGCCTCTGGAGAATCCCTGATGGATTACCAGGTATTGATGGAATCGATTCTTGATGCGAGAGAGGCCGGTCCAGGAAAGGCCTACGAGAATACAGAGATCCGCTCCTTCTTTAATGACCAGGCAGGATTTGACCATCTGCGAAAGGCCATTAGATCCGGCTTCTATGCCTGTCGTTCTGCGGATCCGTACTCTCGCAATGATGTATTCGTCAGTGCCAGCTACCTGCTAACAGATGCGGATGGGCTGCGTTTTGTATCTGCCGGAGGCGATGGCAGGATACTGGATCCGCGAATCACTTACCTCGATGCGAAAGACGATTATCTTTCTGACCTTCAATTGGAAATAGACACATCGGACGCAACGGAACTGAATCCGGTCCTGGGCGACGATCTCCGGAAATGGAGAGATGTCTCTGCAGCCGATTTTCCAGGGAACGTGCGTGCCCTTCTCCGGGTTTCCCTGCAACAGCAATGCGGGACAGCCGGGTCTGAGGAGACCATGTATGTTCCAACGGTAATCGTTGATATTCTGGACGTGCAGTACGAATCCGAGCTATTTGAAGATGTGGTTATCCACGGAAAAAACTTTCGTCTGTCCAGGATGGCTCTGACGGAAGGGACAGCCCGTTCGCGGTTCTGCCATGTTTTCGCAAACCGGCCAGCCAATGAAGAGGAAGCGATGCTGTGGGCTACGCAGACAGAAGGCATTCCGGATTCGAACCGGGCGTTGTGCATCAAGTGAGGGGTGCCTGTCCGTTGCGGCTATTCATCTAGAAGCAGGCCACAGTTGCAAGGAGCTGGCGGGCGAACTTTCGACAGAACTCAGGCCTCAGGAAAAGCGAGCGGAGTTTTTTCGAATGGTAATATAGAATGCCATCGTCCGATGGCGACGGATGGATCTGCAGCGGTGGCAAAACCAGAAGAGATGGGCTCCCCCGCTCCCAACGGATTTTCCGTTCAGGCAACGTTCAATCGTACAGTGCCTGAATCTGCTCTGCCATATCTCGCATTCGATCGCGCAAATCCGCGGGCTCCAATACCTGAATCGCCGTCCCAAAGCTCATTAGAATGGCCACGGCGCGGTCCGGTCCGTGCAGGTCCGCCTCGAGCTCAACCCACTGCTTTGTTCGACTGCGCTCGGTGATGTCCATGGCGGGCATATTCTTCAGATATTCCACTTGATCAACGCGAACATTGAGTTTCGTCCTGTAGGATGGGAATGCCTCTACGAACTCTTTCGCCGTTTCCTCCCAGTATCGGGCCAGATCAAACCCTTTTGGCATCTGTCCTCTATCTGCCAGCACTCGGACGTCTTTCATGCGCGATAGTCGATAGGTCCGATTGGAACGATTGCTACGCGCCACAAGATACCAGGCCTTCCCTTTGAGAACAAGACCCAGTGGTAAGACATATCTGTTTCGTGGCCCATTCTCCGTAGCGTAAGTGAAAGAAAGCTTTCTTTGCCCCAGCATTGCCTCTTGAATGGGTTCCAGTGCTTGAGGACGAACTGGGATGTGCCCCCATCCAGCAGGGTCGATATAAATCATTTTCTGCGCGGACCGAAGTTCATCCTTCAGGTTTGTGGGCATCGAAGCCAGGAGTTTCAGAATCGCCGAGTCGAAGTCCTGTTGCCGCCCCAGTTCACGAGCGATGAAGCCCGAGTAGCTCAACAGAAGCGACAGGGCCTCGGTCTCTTTCATGCCTGTCAGGTTAGTGCGATACCCCTCACTCAACTCCCAGCCACCCGCGGCGCCGCGTTCGGCGAAAACGGGCACCCCGGCGGCCGACAGGGCCTCCATGTCCCGATGGATTGTTCGCTCGCTGACCTCCAGTTTCTCCGCCAGTACTCTGCCGGAGGTCCGCCCGTGCGCCTGCAGGTGCATTAGGATTGCGATCAGTCGGTCAGCTCTCATGGATTGAATCGGGATGCTATGCCGCTACTCATGGCATGCTCGTCCCGTATTATTGCCATACTGCCTGGTGCGCAAAAAAAGAAAACCATATATGTCAGTAGTTGTCATATATGGTCGGCTATGGTGTTTGTTATGAAACAGAAGATAAACACCGATCCAGGCGAATTTCCCGCACCAACTCTAGTTGAGGTCAATGGTGTAGAGCTTGAAGTCTTTGAAGCTGGCCCAAAAACTGGAGGAAAGCCCGTGGTTCTATGCCATGGCTGGCCCGAACATGCCTTCTCCTGGCGCTATCAAGTGCCTGTCCTTGCCGCGGCAGGATATCATGTGATTGTCCCCAACCAGCGCGGCTATGGCAACTCAACAAGTCCGACAGAAATAACGGACTATGACATTGAGCATCTGTCGGGTGATCTCATAGGGCTTCTGGATCATTTCGGATACAAAGATGCCACCTTCGTAGGCCATGACTGGGGCGCGATGGTAGTCTGGTGGCTGAGTCTACTCCACCCGGGGCGCGTAAACGGTTTGGTAAACCTGAGTGTGCCCTACCAGGTGAGGGGAGATCGACCCTGGATTCAGTGGATGGAAGAAGTGTTCGGCGAGGACTATTATTTCGTCCACTTTAATCGACAGCCAGGCGTGGCTGACTCGGTACTGGACCAAAATGCTTCCCGTTTTCTGCGAAACCTGTTTCGCAAGAATTTGCCTGCGATGGCACCTCAGCCGGGTATGGCGATGATAAACCTGGCCAGAGCGGAATCGCCCCCGGGGGAGCCCCTTATGAACGACGCCGAACTTGCTGTCTTTGTCGCGGCCTTCGAATCATCAGGGTTTACAGGCAGCATCAATTATTACCGCAACCTGGATCGAAACTGGCAATTGTTGGCGAATGTGGACCCGATCGTCCAACAGCCGGCCCTCATGATTTATGGCGATCGGGATTTGATTCCCAGATTTGAAAGACTATCAGAGTTCGTGCCGAATGTAGAGGTGACGATTCTGGATTGTGGTCACTGGATACAGCAAGAAGCACCGGATGAAACGAATCAGATAATTCTGGGATGGCTGGAACGGCATTTTGCCGGGAAGGTCTAACGAGGTTTGACCGGGATAAGCTTTCGGTATTCTCTGTGGCCTGATCAGATGATAAAATTAATGGACATTAAAGGAAAAGGATGTATCTACTTCTTATGTCCAAAAGTCCCCGGAAGACTCTAGTAAAAATCGGAGCGGGATTCGTGATTCCCGTCGGTCTCGCTATGCTTGCGGTATTGCTTGGACCGGAGCCGGACGTGCCGGCCAACAGGTTGGATAGGGCTCGGCTCTACGATCGCGCAGGAAATTCTTTAAAAGCGGTGTTTGAGCTCCGTGACGGGCTTGAGGAAAACAAAAATGACATCCGTTACAACCGGGTCTTCATTGAGTTCTTGTACAACGTGCCGGAGTTTTCCAGTAGAGGGCATGAGATCCGTAAGTCGGATGAAGTTATTGCTGGTTACGAAAACAGCTGTAAGAATGGGGTCGGAATCGATTCGGTGAAAGGTTGCTACTTCCTGGGACTGGTGCTTCAGAAGGAAGGCGATTTTAGCGAGGCACGCGCCTATCTGAAGCGCTCAGTTGAAGCCAATCTTGAATTCGCCGCGGCGGACCTGGGCTACCTGTATGAACTCGAAGGAGATTACGGCGAGGCGGAGCGATACTTCCGGTTGGAGCTGCAGCGCAGAAACGAGGCTTCCAGAAAGTATGCGATACAGGGTTTGCTGAGAAACCTTGCGGCGACTCATTCCTGGGATGATTTTGCCCAAGTGGTGGAGGGCATGAATGACCGAGAGAGCGTCCCGAGTCGGCCTTTGCAGCGCTATTATCTTGCTACCGGTAATCTAGAGAAGTATATCAGTTCCATTGTTGCTGACTCCCTCCCTGGTCTGCGACCGGTGGCGCTTGTGGTTACTATACTACTGATCGGGGCCTGGCTCAGTGCACTGTTCTTCTGGCGCGGAACAAGCAGTTTGCCCATTGCTTCCGTAATACTCGCAGTGGGTTCGGGTCTGATCATGAGCGGCTTGTTCGAAGTCATTCGAAACTGGATTCATTTACTCCACGATACTACATATAGCAGTCGTTGGTGGATGAATGCCATCAACTCCTACATCATACTGGGTTTTGTGCCCGAGTGTTTGAAGCTTGGTTCTGTGATGTTAATAGCTCGTCGGTCATCTATGGAATGGAGACCGCTACATTGGATGTTGTACATGGCCGCCTGCGGATTGGGATATGCGGCCTTCCGGGTCTATCAAAGTGCTGCACCGGGCGAATACGGGGACATCCTGTTTTTCGCAACAGCTACTATTCCTTTGCATGTGTTTCTGGGCGGCGGTTTTGGACTGTTCATAGCCGAAGCGGAAAAGCGATCTCTTTCCACCGGTCGGGCAGCAGCGATTGTGCTGGCAATGGGTGCACTGGCGCACGGAACCGTTTATTTCCTCTTTTCTCTAAATACTCCGTTTGCCGGGGCATTCGTGATGATTCTTGCAATGTACAGCTTCATTACATTCCTTCGGGCTCGGCCGCAGGCACAACTGCATAGCCAGGCTTTGCCAGACAGGGACACCACTCTCTCTATGGATATCACCCGGGTGCCATTTCTGATATTCGGTCTGGTCGTGGCGTTTCTTCTTCTCTACACTGGTTTCGAATTGCCGCGGGATGGATTCTGGCATACCGCACTCATGATCGTGGCAGTGAGTGCCGGAAATTGTACAATGATATTCGTATCCTCTTTACATGTCTGGCCAGAAGAATGGGAGAAAGACTGGTACAAAGGATTTTTCGGTGGCTCTGGTAACCAACAAGAAGCGAAAAACTCCGCAAAGGAAGAGAGCGCTTTCCGAGAATCCGATGGATCGAACTACCACAGGGTGGACGAGACCATTGCAGATATGCGGCAGCCACCCTCCTTCAGCGAACCTACGGGGAAGGGGATTTCCAGGGCTCCTTCCTTTGAGTGGGCCATTGCAAGAATGGTTCTGACGCAGTTAGTGGTCTGGGGATTGATGCTATTGATCTACTGGTTCGTCGGAGACTTCATTGAGCGAGTATCTCCCATTAAACCAATCACTCTGGCCGTCATCGGCGCCGCACTGTTTCTGGGGCCGGCTATTCGAAACCTGGTGGCCTTGCAAAAGGCTTTGAAACGGGCGGAGCTGGATAAGGAAGGCCTGCATGCAGTGACGATGTATTCTGGCACCGTATTCATACCTTACGACAAAATACTGGAAGTATGGACTGCTCCAGAAATAGTGGACACCCGATTTGGGTAACCTCTGA
>CETN01001475.1_pt1 | contig 11891 bp, 16 predicted proteins | sample 531301 | NCBI WGS metagenome assembly CETN01 (sample SAMEA2622656, study PRJEB7988) | marine metagenome | isolation source: saline water (ENVO:00002010), including
AAAGTGAAAAGTTATATCTATGAACTTAGGAAGTTTATATCTCCTAATGTCTGCAAAAAAGTAATATCTTATTTTGATAATAATTATGACGATGCAAAGATAACTGGCTCTAAGTCTGCTGTAAAAGATGTTAGAAATTGCGTAACTAGAACCATATTAGATAATCAAACTTTTGGTTCTAAGTTAGTGGCTAATTATTTACAAAAGAAAATTTTTCATTTATGTAAAAGCTACAAAACAATATATCCTTACTTTTCCATAACTAGAATTTCTCAATTTGATATTTTAAGATATGATTGTAACGATCATCCCGCAGGGTATACTTTTCATACAGATATGGGTTCTAAAGCCACAGAGAGAACTCTTTCTATATCTATATCTCTAAACAATACCTATGAAGGTGGAGAGTTTGTTTTTGATTTACCAGATGGTAAAATTGAAATAACACAAAATGAAGGAGACGCTATAGCTTTTCCATCTAATTTTATGTTTCCTCATCAAGTAAATAAAATAACTAAAGGCACAAGATATGCCTTGATAGCGTGGGTGGTGTAATGAATCCGATATTTATTTCAGAATTTTTACCCAAACAAATTTTAGATTTATGTTATTCCTACTCTGTAATTAAATATGGTAACAAAAAAGATACAGATGTCGATGGACAAACGGGTTCAATAATTTTTGAACATGGGGACTATTTAATGGAAACTTTAATGCAGGCAAGTCTTCCAGTGATCGAACAAAACGTGGGGAAAAAGTTATGGCCCACGTATTCTTTTTTTAGAATATATGATAAAGGGTCGGATTTAAAAATACACAAAGATAGACCGTCTTGTGAATATACTGTCGCTCTTTGTCTTGGAGCAGAACCTGCAAATGAACCATATGAAATATTTGTAGGGGAAGAAGATTCCACCTCAGATTATAAATATTATGATGGGGAGGGTAATTATAATCGTTATAAAATAGAACATAAGTTTCCCATGGTTCCAAACAATGCAGTTATATTTAAAGGCATGGAAAAAATACACTGGAGAGAAATGTGTAAGCACGATCACTTTATAACAGTGTTTTTACATTATGTAGATCAAGAGGGCCCTTACGCAGAGTATAAATTTGATAAGAGAGAATCTTTAGGTGAAACAAAAACTTAGTGATTTTATTTTTCATAAAAACTGTTTTCCAAAATCTTTGTGTGACGAAATTTTAGCAGAGTATAAAGGAGAACTGTTCGATAGAGATTCTCATGAAAATAAAACGACTAGATTTGTAGGTCAACTTCAAATAAGTGATCCTGAGATAATTAATCAAAAAAATAGTTACACTAGAAAGTGGTTAGAAAAACAAATATTTTACAATGTTGGAAAGCTTATAAGAGATTATACTGAGTATGTTCATCCTTTCACAACTATGTTAGAAGAGGACACAGGTTACTCACTTCGTCAAATGTCTGTTGGAGATTACTATAAAGAACACAGAGATGACGGTAAGAAGCAGTCCGCAAACAATGTTGTGGTAACTGTTTCTATTTGTTTAAATGAAGAGTATGAGGGAGGGGACTTTACTTTTTTTAAAGAAACCGTGACTAAAACTTTAAAAAAAGGAGATGTTTTAATGTTTCCCTCTAACTTTTTATTTCCTCACGGTGTTCAAGAAATTACAAAAGGCACAAGATATCAACTACTAACATGGTTAAGATAGTATTTTACTCAGCTCAAACAGGAGAGCATGGTTTTATACCCTGCATAAAAGATCAAATGATAGATGAGTTTGATTATTATTTTATCAACGACAAACATAAAGATGCAGTTGAGGGTAAAGGTTGGAAGTATATGGATATATCTAATGATTTTTTAGATTTTCCTAATGAAAAAAGACAGAGAATACCTAAAACGATACCAAAACTTTTTTTCCCAGAGGCAGATTATACAGTATACGTGGATCCAAGATATTACATAAGTAAAGATTTCTATAAATTATGTCTTGAGATAATACAGGAGGATAAGCCTGATTGGATGGTTCCCCCACACGATACACGATTCTCTTTTCAAGAAGAAGTTAAAGATGCAATAGTTAGAAAAAAATTTCCTATTGACCAGATAAATAAAATAATGAAAGATTTAAAAGAGGTAGATTTTTACAATACTTTGTGTGGCTGGCAGATAAGAAAAAATAGCGATAAGAATCACGAATTAGGTAAAAAATGGTTTGAACTTATAGATAAGTATTATGACATAGATGTTAGAGATCAACTATTATTACCTGCAGCGGTTCCAAAAGATTATGTTAGTTTGAATCATTCATATAAAGAATTGGAAAACTTGACATATCTTTACAATGTTTAATGTTCTAAATGTAAAACTAATTAACGGGTGTAATCTATCCTGTAAAGGATGTAGTCATATGAGCCAATACGCTTCTGCTTCTAGTAGAATTGACATAGATCAACTAAAAAAAGACATAATAGAAACTCACAAAAATTTTAAAATTAAACACCACATATCTCTTTTAGGTGGTGAAATATTTTTAGAGCCTCGATGGAGTGAAGTATTAACTTTGATAGAGGACCTGTACTTAGACACCATACAAGTTAGATTTTACTCCAATGGTTTACTTTTAAATAAAAACAAAGAAAGCATAGTTAAACACATTAACAGAGGAAGTGTTTTTAGAATTAGTTTACATGAGGGACCTGAAACTAAAATAGGTAAAAAAATTATGTCCGAGATTGAAGGCTTTCTACAATACGTTAAAACATTTCTTCCTGATGCGCCCTCAATGGATGATGTGTTTTTAACAGATGATGATTTGTGGGAGCCTCACAGAATAGCAGTATCATCAAACTATGATGTATTTTGGACTGAATTATTTAAGACTAAAAATAATAAATTATATCCTCATCAAAGTAATGATGTTGTGGAGAGCTATAAACATTGTCCTTGTTATAATGCTCAGTTGTACAATGGAAGATTGTGGAAGTGTCCACAAACTGCGTATCTACGAGATACTCTAAAAGCATTTGGTCAATTAGAGGATGAAGTATGGCAGCCTTATCTAAAATATAAAGGAGTATCCTTAAATCCATCAAAAAGTGACAAAGATAAATTTTATAGAGATCAAACTGTAGCTGCTGATTTTTGTAGCATGTGTCCTAAAGGTGGTTTTTATTCTAAGAAAGCACAAGACATAGGTAAAAAAAGACATATACAAGTGGTGCCTCTGTGAGAATACTAATACTAGGCGGGCATGGCTTTATAGGATCACACACCTCTCATATACTTTATAATCAAGGACATGAGGTTGCTATTGTAGACTGTCACCATCAATACTTCACATACCCTGATGATGAATATGAAACTATTTTAAATCAAAGAAAACAACATTGTAAAATTGATACAGTTTATATCGGAAAAATAGAGGACTCGTCATTTATGAAATACGTTTTTAATGATTTTCAACCACAGGTCGTAATTCATTTAGCGACTTATCCTAATGTCCACATGGTGAAAAGAAACTCTTTTGATGCCACGAATAACATGATTAACGCCACAATAATTATTTTAAATTTATGTGTTGCCCACAATGTTAAAAAAATAGTTTTTTCTAGTTCCTCTATGGCTTACGGTCATTTTCAAGAACAAGTGCCTGATGAGAGCCACCCCACTTTACCAAGATCTTTATATGGAACGTATAAACTTGCAGGAGAAAGAATGTGTCATACTTGGAAAAAAGAGTTTGGTCTCAACTACATTATAATGCGACCATCAGCTTTATATGGAACTAGAGATATGATAGCTCGAGTTATATCGCAGATGACAAATTCTGCCATAAAACAAAAAAAAATATTTGTAAAAGGGGCCGACAATAGACTAGATTTTTCTTGGGTTGATGATGTAGCAGATGCTTTTGTCAGAGTCTCCACACAAGAAATTTACAATGAAACATTTAACTGCACTAGGGGCAAAGGAAGAACTATACTAGAAGCCGCAGAAATGATTAAAGAAATATTAGGTGGAGAGATAGTGCAGGCAGAACAAGATTTACTAACATCAAATAGAGATACTTTAAATAGTGATAAAATAAAAACAATGACTGGTTGGAATCCAAAAGTAGATATAGAGGAAGGCATACCAAAATATATTAAGTGGTTTTTAACTACTCACAATGTCTAAAGTTTTAATCACAGGACATAAAGGTTTTATAGGAAAACATTTATATAATGCTTGGAAAGATATTCATGAAGTTGATTGTTTTGGTAGAGGGGATAAACTACCAAACAAGGATTATGATTTAGTTTTTCATTTAGCGGGGTTGAGTGGAGTAAGAAGTAGTTGGAAAAAACCTTGGAGATATTTTAAAGATAATGTTTTACTATCAAGAAAAATATTTAAAAAATACAAAAGAGTTATCTATACAAGCTCATCGGCGGTCAAAGAACCTTGGAGAAGTCCTTACGCACTAACCAGATATTTAGTAGAAAGAATTGCTCCAAGAAACTCCCTAGGTATTAGACTGACCACGGTCTACGGCCCAAACGGTAGAAAAAATATGCTTATATCGAAAATACTTGATAACAAGTTGTCATATGTTAATGTCGATTGCGTAAGAGATTTTATACATATTTATGATGTTTTAAGATTTTTTAATATTGTAATGAATTATAGACTTGAAAGAATTATAGAGTTGGGGACAGGTATATCAACACCCATTGTTGATTTAATTGATTCAAAAACCACGAAGAAATATTCTCCTTTTTATGAAGTTAAAACAGATAAGGTGAATATAGAAAAAGCACGTTCATTAGGGTTTAGACATCATTACGATATTAAAGAGTTTATAAGAGAACATAATAAGACATGAAGCCTTTTTTTATTAAGAAAGCGATAGAAAAAAACATTCTTGATTACTCAGAGGTGGATAGTGTTTTACAACAATCTCAATCAGAAAATATTAGAGTGATAGATGCAGAGGGTAAAAAACTACACCCCACTGCTGAAAACATTACTAATAATAGTGTGTTAATAGACAATGTAAAAAACTATAAAACAGAATTTAACTCGCTAAAAGAATATTTTTTACTAAAAACACCTGAGCTACAGGACAACATTGGTTGGGATGTTCATGTGTATTCCTCTCCGAGCCATCAACAACGTTCGTTTAAGATGCACATAGATAATGCTTATAACTATATTGTTCAAACTTATGGAAAATCTAGGTGGATATTACCACATCATTTTGATGTTATTACTGAACCTGGTGATGTAGTTTTTATACCCATACATGTCGCTCACGAGTGTATACCATTAAGTAAAAGAGTTTCATTAAGCTTTCCATTTTGGATGTAAAGGAGAACAAATGTTAAAAAAAGAAGAACTAAGAGCCAAAAATTTTAAAATATATTTAGGAATGCCGATGTATGGAGGTTTGGTGACAGAGAGCACTTTGCATGGTTTATTAAATTTACAAAATTGGTCAACGGCAGCAGGGGTAAATTTAAGGTTTCAAACTATCGGTAATGAAAGTTTAATCACTAGAGCTAGAAACACGATTGTTTCTATGATGTTGGACTCTAAAGATTTCGCTGCAACGCACTTACTATTCATAGACGCAGACATAGGATTCAACGCTGAGAACGTAGAGAGACTTCTTTGTTTTGATAAAGATATTGTTTGTGGCATATACCCCAGAAAACATATTCACTTTGAAAGAATGAAAGGAATAGTTAATGATTTTCCAAACGCTACCCCAGAGGAAATAGAAATGAGATCTTTAGGTTACAATATAAATTTTGACAATACCAAAGGCATTTCTATGGAGCATGGATTTTGTAGAGTAAACGAAGCAGCAACAGGAATGATGCTAGTAAAAAGAGAAGTTTTTAGAAAAATGATAAAAAAGTTTCCTGAAAGAAAATACGATACAGATCAAATTATAAATGGTAGAGCTTATCGCTCCAACAACTGCTATGATTTATTCGCTGTTGGTCCTTATCAAACAGGAGATCAAAAAAGATATTTATCTGAGGACTATTATTTTTCTAGATTATGGCAAGAGTGCGGTGGAGAAATTTGGGCGGATATGACAATGCCTTTGACTCACTTTGGCAACAAAGCTTTTAGAGGTCATGTTGGAGCACTGCTTAAAACACAAGATGAATTAGAAAATAAATGGGATAAGATTAATCAAGGTGTCTGAAGAGATAATTATACATAAAGAAGTTATCTATAGAGATAAGTTTGAGGGAAATATAGATATTATAGATAAGCACATCAAACACATATTAGAGTTTGACAAAGGTAGATTTAAAACAAACGTGGGCGGTTATCAAAGTAATTTTATAACTTTTGGATTTGAGGAGCTTATAAAAAAAGGCTCTGATATGTGCACGAGTATTGGCCTAAAAAATAATAATATGGAAGGTATGTGGATTAATATAAACGATGGTAACTCTTTTAATCACCCACATATTCACAGCTTTGTGAGTTGGTCTATGGTTTATTACCACAATATTTGTTGTGATAAATGTCCTATAGTTTTCACACACTTAGTGCCTCAGCTAGTCGATAAGTTTAAATACAAGTATGTTCCAAAAGAGGGGGATATCATTCTTTTTAGTGGTAGGCAGCCTCATAGTGTCATGGCCTGTGGTAACCCCGATCACCGCAGAATATCAGTAGCTATGAATTTTAGGACATGGAGTTAATGACATTTTAAAAGATTTTTAGTATATTTTAGCGATGCCCTTATTTAATTTTAGACCAGCACCAGGTATTAACAAAGAAGTCACGGACTATACAGGCCAAGGTAAGTGGACCGATGGAGACATGGTGCGTTTTTTTCAAGGATCTGCGCAAAAAATAAAGGGTTGGACAAGATTAATAACCACAACATTAGTGGGAGTTGCCAGAGATATGCATGCTTGGGTAGCTCTTGACGGCACTAGATACAATGCTATAGGCACAGACAGAAAACTATATTTATATCAGGAGGGAAGAGCTTATGATATTACTCCTCTTCGTAAGACTACATCTTCTCTTGCAAATCCTTTTACTACAAATGGCACAGTTTCTGTAGTTGTTACAGACACATCACATGGTGCTCAACAGGGAGACTTTGTTACTTTTGATTCTTACTCTACCCTTGATGGCTTAGACATGAATAAGGAGTTTGAGATAACATCTATTGCTAACAACAATGCTTATGTTGTGACAGCCACATCTGCAGCTTCTGGTTCTACATCTGGTGGCGGAGGAACTGGAAATGCTAAATATCAAATAAATATTGGACCGGAACTATCTGTTCCAGCTTTCGGTTGGGGTACAGACACGTGGAGTTCAGGGACTTGGGGAACTCCAAGCTCTTCATCAAACGTTACTCTTGAAGCAAGACAATGGTCACTAGATAATTTTGGTCAACTTTTAATCGCAACTGTATTAAACGGTGGTGCTTTTGAATGGAATCCTAACAGCGGAGTGACGACTAGAGCAACTGCAATAACCAATGCACCAACTAAATCAAGATTAAGTTTAGTTTCTACTCCAGACAGGCACGTTTTGTTTATGGGCACTCAACCCACAATCGGAGGCACCAACGCTCAAGATGATTTATTGATTAGATTTTCAAACCAAGAGGATAGAAATACATATCAACCAACAGCAGAAAATACTGCTGGTTCTTTACGCATTGCCGACGGCTCACGGATCGTGGCCGCAGAAAGATCTAGAGGACAAATATTAGTTTGGACAGACACTTCATTACACGCACTACAATTTATTGGTCCACCTTTTACTTTTGGTTTAAGACAGTTAGGTCAAAACTGTGGAATCATAGGTAGCCACGCAGGTGTGGATATTAATGGTGTAAGCTATTGGATGTCACAAGATTCCTTCTTCCTATTTGATGGTGCTGTAAAAAAATTACCTTGCACAGTAGAGCAGTTCATATTTAACAATATTAATATTACCGCTTCAGAAAATTCTTTTGCAGGGCACAATGGTGAGTTCAACGAGATCATGTGGTTCTATGCAAGAACAGGATCAGATCAAGTAAATGCAATAGTGGCATATAATTATACAGAGGGAACATGGTGGACTGGAACACTATCTAGAACAACATGGATTGATAGAGAGGTTTACTCTAATCCAATAGCAACAGAGTATGATGAGTCTGCTACTGCTAATAACGAAGTCATCAGTGGTCTTACCGACGGTGCATCATCTGTATTTCTACACGAAGATGGAAACAACGGAGACGGTCAAGCCATTACTGCTTTTGTTAAATCAGGTGTGGTTCAAATAGGACAAGGAGACGAGTTTGCTTTTGTATCTAAAATAATACCTGACGTTGAAGAACAAGAAGGAGTTTTAAATGCAAAGTTAGAATTTAAGAACTATCCTAATAACAGCACGAGCGTCACTAAAACAGTGAGCTTTCAAGATACCACTGATTTTGTCAGCTTACGAGGTAGAGGCAGAGAGTTTACAGTTAATGTTGTTTCTAATACTACAGGAACAGCATGGAGGCTTGGAACACAAAGATTTGATATACAACCAGATGGCAGAAGATGATTTTTATTGAGGACAATTTCCTCAATAAAGAAGATTGTATTTATTTAAAACAATTAGCAGAGGACAATAGAGAGACCGCAGATCCTTACAATGATATTTACACTTTAAATCTACATAAATTAAATTTAAAAAAAACAGTGCAAATGGGACATAAGCTATCCAATAATATATCTATGAGGGGTATTTTAGCTTACCCTGAGTTAATGCAAATAACTATTTGGCCCACGGGAACAGAGCAAAGTGTTCACGTGGATGAAACTAGAGATTCTACAAACTTCACGTCAATAACTTATTTAAATGATGACTATGTTGGTGGAGAAACATATTTTACGAATGGTATAAATATAAAACCAAAACAAGGGAAAACAGTATTTTTTGATGGCAAAAGATATCAACATGGGGTTAAAAGAATCACAGATAAAGAAAGATTTGTATTAGCAACATGGTATACTAATGATATAAATAACGTGTATTACAAATGGCAAAATTAACATTACAAAGATTCCCAGACGCACCTGATGAGTATGATAGACAACAATTTTCTGAGCTGACTAGATTACTAGAGGCTTTAATTCAACAACTTAACACACAGTATAATCAGGATACTCAAGAGGAGTCCACAAGAAGATCCTGGTTCTTTGCATAAATGGCTGACGTATTTAAAAGATTTATAACTAATGTCACCACTACAGACTTAACAACTGTATTTACGGTGCCAACAGCCAATGTCGCTGCAACTCCACCAACTCCAGTTTCTACTTTCATAGTAAAAACTATTAATGTTCATAACTATGATGGATCTGCATCTGTGACAGTTAATGTTGATCACAATGACGGCAGCTCAGACTTTCAAATATTTCAAGTCGATGTGTCTGCTACTAACACAAACACAATAAACACAAGCATGGTTTATCAAGAGGGAGATGCTTTAAAAGTTCAAGCAAACGCTGCTTCAAGAGCAATGGTTGAAGTTTCAGTATTGGAGGTTAAACAACAACAATAATGTATGTACTAGCTGACGTGCCAAAAGAAATATTAGACAAAATAGAATTAGAATTAAAAAAAGACATAAGTGTTCCCTATAATCAAAACTTAGCAGGCAACTTAAAAAGAGAATTTGATTTTAGCAGAGCTAAACCAATTTTAGTTAATTATTTAAAAAACTTAATCATAGCACACAATGAAAAGTATAACACATTAAATGAGATGCAAGCCACTTTAACTAAACCCTGTGATATATCTTTAATTAGTTTGTGGGTAAATTTTCAACAAAAGTATGAGTTTAACCCCCTACATCTACATGAGGGTCTATATAGTTTTGTTATATGGTATAAAGTTCCTTTTTCAATGGAGGACGAATACAATCAATTTCCAAAAACAAGAAAAAAACATGTTAAGGCAGGACACTTTTCTTTTGTTCACACAGATAATATAGGTCGTGTGGAGCACACTGATTTACCTGTAGATAAAGAATGGGAGGGTAAGATAGCTTTATTTCCATCAAATTTTCATCATCAAGTTTATCCTTTTTTTACATCAGATGATTATAGAATATCTATATCTGGTAATTTAGCTTTTGATACAAATCCAAAGTAAGTTTTGAAAATAAAATTTTATAGTCACTATAAAGACGTATTAGATAAACCTAAACCTGCTAAATTATTTATCCCTGAGGCTTACAAAAAAATGTCAATAGTGGTTGGCAAAAAAATAGGAGATAGGAGTGTAAAAGGGTGCATACCTTTTTTAGATGCTTATCAAAGTGGTTACATTATATCTTCACCAACAGAGATACATTGCTACTATGATTTTGAAGAAAAGGCTATGAAGTTTGATTTTCCTGTAGGAACAAAAACACAGGAGATAGATAATTTTGGAATAACAACTCATAGTCAAGAACAGATGGCACCAGGTTTGAGATACAACAGAAGAACGATTGATGCGATATTTAAATTTAACAATCACTGGAGAGTTCAAACACCCAAGGGTTATAGCTGTCTGTTTACACAACCACTAAATCAAAACTGTCCTTTTAAAGTTATTGATGCGGTAGTAGATACTGATGACCACCCCTTACCCGTAAACTTTCCTTTTTTTTGGACACATGATGCAGAGAAACCATATATAATTAAAAAAGGAGATCCTATAATACAAATCATCCCTTTTAAAAGAGATGAATGGACTATGGAAACTCATCAAGAAAACTACAAAGAGTTACAAGAAAGCCATATAAAATGGAGAACTTATTTGTATGATATCTATAAAAGATTGGTTTGGAAAAAAAAGTCGTATAAATAAAACCTATTGATTTCCTAGTTTTTCGCCTATAGAACTATAGTATGGCAAAGATTATAGATGAAGCTAAGGTCTTGCGTTATGATGAGGTCGATGGCAAAAAAATCCCTGTTTATAGTGCAAAAGTAGAAACAACAGTTACCAACACAAAAACAGGATACGAATATAGTTCACACGAGGAGTGTCAGGCAGATATAGACAATCCTGAAACAGAAACAAAAGAAGAGGACATTAGAAGAGATGTTCATGTTATAGCTCCAAACGTATTTGCTGGAGCATATTTACCACCAGAGGAGTAAAATGTTTAAGAAGATTCTACCCGCAGTAACAGGAGCGATAGGTTTTGCAATAGGTGGACCTATGGGGGCTTCTATTGGTGCAGGTTTAGGATCAGCGATTAGAGGAGACAACCCCGCAAATATAGCTACATCAGCATTAATGGGTTATGGCCTAGGAAGTTTTGGTCAAAGTGCAGGGCTATTTGGAGCGGCTCCCTCAAAGTTTGGAGCAACAGCAGTTCCTGCAGACATTAAGGCTGCAAAAAATGTGGCAGACTTAAAAGCTGCGTTAGGTGGTGCACCAACTTCATTAGCACAAAAAACTGCTGCTCAAGCTTTAGCCAAACCAGGACTAGGCGCACAAGCTTTACAGTTTGCAAAACAAAATAAATTACTAACAGGTGCGTTAGGCCTTGGAGCTTTAGGAGGTTTAGGGGCATTTGATGAAGAAGAAAAGGTAAGTAGTGTCCCTCCTTCACCACAGGCAGGAAGTAGAGGTATGTTAGATATCGCTCCTCCTCGAGCAGTTTTTTATGATACTGCAACTGGACAGTACGGAGCATCTTCTCCAACACTACGACCAATAGCACAGGTTGCTGAGGGGGGATTCCCTCGTAAGACTGGTCAAATTTCTGGTCCCGGCACAGAAAAGTCTGATGACATCCCTGCCATGTTAAGTGACGGAGAGTTTGTAATGACTGCAAAAGCAGTTAGAGGATTAGGCGCATTGAATGGTGCCGATAAAGATGAT
>CETN01078956.1_pt1 | contig 11881 bp, 22 predicted proteins | sample 531301 | NCBI WGS metagenome assembly CETN01 (sample SAMEA2622656, study PRJEB7988) | marine metagenome | isolation source: saline water (ENVO:00002010), including
TAATTCTCTGGCAAGCCCTCAATGGAGTCCGTGCCTTCAAACCATTTTACAATACGTTCATGGCCCCTGATGTTTGGGGCTTTCGTAAACCCATCAAACATCTGTGTCTCCATAATAGCTCACTGGCTCTTGCTGGATTACCTCTGGCTCATAAACGTGCCTTGCCAAGCTGTATTTAAAAAACGCCTCGCCTATCGAACCATATAGCCCCTGTTCCCTGATTTTTCGAATAATTACCCGTGTCTGATCTTCTTCAAAGTCCCTGTGAACCACCATGCCCACATCAGCCATATTGTTCCAATGCGCTGACCCACTAACATCGTACAGGCTTGGTGGCGGATACGAGCCATCACTACCACGCTGCATTTTTGCTGGATGAGCAACAAGCCACATTGTTACGTTGTGAGATCGGCAAAACTGCTTGCACTTAGATATCAAATCACGGATATGCTCGTCTTCCCGCTTATTTTGCCCTCTGGTGGCATCTATCTCATTATAGGGGTCAACCACCAATCCGTTTATCCCATGCCGCACACAGGCCGCTCTAGCCTTGTTTAAAAGCCAATCTATCGTTGGTATGGTGTCCTCTGCCTCGATGAAATGGAATCTATCATCCAGAAACGACATTGCCTCGACAAGCTCTGATTTTGTCATCCTCTGGTTTACACCAATATCAAACGGTTTCTTTACCACCTTTTCTGCCAGCCGCCTTATGTGATTGGCTGTTGAGTGTTCTGGTGAGAATATCGCAAACCGCCAATTATTATCCCTTGAAAGGTTCACTGCGAGCTGGTCGATAAAGTTGGACTTTCCATGATTAGGAATACCTGTGACAACGCAAAACGTAGATGGCATCACCCTGTAAAACTCATCTAAATTAGTAAACCCTGTGCTGATTGGCCTCTGGATGTTGCCATCGTAAATATTGAAAACCTCTTTTTCGTAATCCCGAATAGTGTATAATCCGTCAATCGGGTGTGGGGCGGCATATTCAATAATCTCCCTTAAAACATCGGCTCCATGCCCGACCAAAACCTCATTGGCATCCTTACACTTAATGTCATATTGATCAGGATATTGCACAGTCCAGCAGCGATCCTTGCCAAATCTATGCACTAGCTCCAGCTTCAACGCCGCACCAGCCGCATCATCATCTACTGCAACAATGACTTTTTCTGCCTCATTGATCCAATCACAAGACTGCAATGCCTGAAATCTTTTGTCATCAGCATCGAACTTTGCCGTTTTTGGCGCGCCATCTGGCAATGTGCAAGCATATGAGAACCCTGCTTCAAACATCGAAAGCACATCCATTTCACCCTCGACAAATATTACCTCCTTACGCCCTGTCGCTTCCCAATGCGCTTTCACGAAATCAATATTGAAAAGCGTTCTCTCCGCCCCGTTCTCCTGTCTAAACTTTTTGTCCTTGGTTCTATACTTGATATTCACCAACTGGGAATCTTTGTAATAGGGAAAAGCATAACAAGCCTCTTCACCATCTCCGAACCAGCTACTTGTTCTGGTGATATTAAAAGCCTCAACTGTCGCCTGACTGATGCCCCGCCTTTTGAACCACTCAATCATTGGCTGGCTTTCTGTTTGCTTGATTGGGGCTGGCCTCTTGTACTCCACTGGTTTTTTATATGACCTTGATAAACCACCTACAGCCCCAGTCCATTCGCAATGGTGGCATTTCCATACAGCCCCGCCATCATCCTCAATGGTTACTGATAAGCACTGGTCTTTTTTGTTTTTTCTGGTGTGAGAACAAATAGGGCAAATCGTTTTATGATCACCCTCACTAAAATTTCTAAGGCTAATGCCCTGTTCGACTAATTTTTCCATAATTACCCCGCAAGCTGGTTTCTGTTACTGGTCGCCTGTTCTACTACCAAAACGGTTTCCCATCTCTTTTGATTAAGCCATGTGGTTGCATGAGGTATATACGCTCTCTCCTTACCCGCGCATAACTTCTTGAATTTGCCTGTTGCGGAAAGCAACTCTGTTACCCCAATGAATTTTGCTGTGGCCTTTTTCCAACCCTCAAAAGCCTTGGCCTTTGAACCATCCTTGCGCGGATAAAGATTCCACCATTCCTGAAACTCACTGGTATATTTGTCACCCCTTCCAACATTATTATTATTATGTATATCTCTGATAGTATTGGGTGTTGTTTTTGTCACCCCCACCCTGTCGTTTTTGTCACCCCTGACCGATAAGGTGAATGTGTTGCTGGTTTGCTTGCCATCGTCTCCGTAACGCTTTGTGACTGTCAAAAGACCAAGCTGTTTGAGCTGACTAATTGCTCTCATAACTGTGCGGTCATTACATGAGCAAAGCTGGCCTAGTTTTTTATATGAGGGATATGTTTGGTGGCGGTCATCAGCATAATTGGCCAGCATCATAAGAACCAGCTTTGATACTGAGTTGGGGCAGTCTTGACTTGCTGCCCATGACATTGCTTGAAAACTCATTTGATACTCCGTTTATTTGGTCGCTCATATTATGTTACAAAATGTTACATTTGATGTAAACTCATGTCATGCTAACTTGTCCGACTTGTAAATCTACTGAACTCAAGGTTTTCCCAACCAAACCAAGGGATTTACCCAACGGCAAAACAAGATCAAGAATGTGTCTAAGATGTGAGACACGCTTCACTACTATAGAGACTGTCATAGTTTTGCCGCCCATCGAAAAACCAAAGCCACAAAAAAAATCAAAGCCCCGTAATAGAAAGCGAAAATTAACGCCCCGATTAAGGATCGTTCACAAAGAACCAGACTTTGACTCCATGACTGATGAAGAGATTGAGGCATATTTTTATGGTGACGATGACTCATCGTAACGGCTCCCCTGCGATCCAGCAAACCAAAGACCACCTCGTACCCTTGCTCAAAGGCGTAACACGATGGGGCATGAAACTTGGGAAGCAGATGGCCATGCCCCTGTCAGGGCTGATTAAGGTTTCTCCTGTGGAGAAAAATCCCATATCACCGCCTTCATAGTCATCATTTAATATTATTGATATGCTAATCTTGCGAGTTGAGTGATCACCATATCCAATATCAGTATGCCAATCGTATCCGTTAGATGGCGCATCATATTTTAATAACTGAGGTCGTTCCACAAGCCCTGCCAAATTCAGTTGAAATTGCTCATTGGCAGTGATGGCGGCTGTGCAGATTAAAGCATCAACCCATTGGTTGTTTTCATGTATAACCCAGATGTCAGTATCCCGTGTTTTGATATCTACCACATTTGAATCATCTGTTTGGAAACGCCCTGTTTTATGAGGATTTTGTGAATCATTGTGTAGATCGATCAGTTTTTTGCAGTCTTTTTGTGAAAGTTGAAAAGCAGACATTACGCCTAACTCCCGTTCTGCCCCTTTGGGCGGTATTGCCATGCTCATTCTACGCTCCTAACAATTGAGATAGGGTGAAACAATATCCTTCTTTTTGCCAAATAGTTGCATCCATGCTGACACAACCAAGCACAGCATTGATGACAACCCATTCAAAAATTAGAACCAGAAAAAATAGGAACAACACTAAAACCATGATATTAAGCAATTTCCTCATTTGCATAATCATTTAAAGCTCCTATTTTTTAACTAATTGTTGCAGCAAAAATGCGTTGTTGCCAGAGCCAAAGTCATCAAGAACGCTATGACCTCTGCCAGCTAAACACCTTGCTACAGCCTTGTGATTTGCGGGGAATATTGCATAGTCAATTTGCTTTGCTAATTCACGACACTCCATCAAATCCCTTTGATATAACTGTGCCTCATCTTGAGATGCCCGTAAATCAACCACAGGGCTGTAGCTACAAGCGGTTAAAAACCCAAGACAGAATGAAGCAAACCAGAGAATTGTTAAAAATCGAAAAATATTCATCGCCTCATCCTTTCCATTTTATCAATAAAGGACTTAGCCTCTCCCAACGTCATCCATTGGTATGGCGTATGCTCTCCACATATCATCACATCCAGCGGATCGACACGATTTACAAAACGGTGGGTGGCCTTACGGATACCATCGCTATCCTCATGCTCAATCTCTGGCTTGTAAACAAAGCCTCTATAAGAATATTCTGGCGCATTGTGCCAGTTAATCATCTGTTTCATTGGTCGCCCCTTTTGTTAAAACACGCTCTATCGCAACCTTCAAACGCGGGTTGATATATCGCTTGCCAGACTCAAGCAAAGAAACGCTTGATCTGTTGTTGTAGCCCAATAGCTTTGCAAGTTCAGATTGCGTCATTTGCATTTTAAGTCTGGCGGATTTCAATTCACTTGGCTTCATGTTTACCTCTCAATCAGAGCTTTTTTCATGCGCTTCCACGCGATCATAAATAAAGTTTTCGATGTCAAGCACCAGTGATTGCAATGTTCTGCACTCGTCCTCTGTGAGACTACATACAGCACTTTGCACATTGGCTGGTGAATGATCTTCCGAAATTGATTTCAGGGCGGCTCTGAACCTTTCTGTGCCGCCCCTTGTGTCATTGATGTGAATTGGTGATGTCATTGGCCGCCTACCTTTCTACTTTTGGGCGGTTGATTACAGTCTGATTCACACCGTCATATTCAGTGTGATCTTTGACAGTGACCTTCATGGTGATGGTCTGACCCTTCTCACCAATCTCTGCACTGCCGACATACTTGAAAACATCGCCCTTGCTGTTCTCAAGAATTGTGAAATAAGAGATGCCGTAAAAACCATCAATGGCTTTTACAACTGTGATGGTTGCAGTGATATCGATGCGATCACCAATCTGACCAACGTGGCTGGACTTTGAACGCTTGGCCTCAAGCTCTGCTTCGCGCTTTGCTTGTGCGGCTTTGTTGGCCTCGACAACCGCCATGAACTCATCACGGCGTGATAAAACCTGTAAGCGGATATGCTCTTTGACAGTATCGGAACGCTTGGTGTCAATGTCGCTATCCAGATACCAGTTGGCAAAATACTCAATAGGAATAACAGAAATGGCCTGACCAGAATGTTTACCAAACGGCATTGTACCTTTGGCAATCAAATTCAGATCAGCCTGACGCTCTGGGTTGCACTCGCCCCATGTATTCAGACCCGACACTTTTTCTGGGTTAAATTCTTCTAACAGGCTGTCAACATCGCCACCTTCAGCGCGGATGTGATCCTGTGCCTTGCGTAAAGCCTCATGCGGGTTGCGGCTTAAATTCTTGATGTGGGCAAAACGCTCACCACCATCAGAGTCATACCCATTGAACTGGCGCAAGGTGTACATACCATTGCCGCCGCCTGTCCAGATTTCATATTCTGCTTTGATATCCATCGATAAAACTCCTAATAATGATTTGGTCAATATCAGAGCCTAATGAAGCTGTTTACATATGTCAACACTAACCAAGCAAAATATGTGATATAAATGGTTTTTCTCCCTTAACTCCCCCTTTTTCAGCCGAATTTGGGGGTTCTTTTAGCCTTTATCGCCTCGATATAAGCGTCTAAATCAGCCTTATCCCACACGATTCGCCGCTCCGTAATGCGAATCGGTTGAGGCAATATCTGATCCTTTGCCATCCTTAAAAATGTTGTTTTGCTCAAACCTAAATAATTTGATGCCTCTGTTGCGCTATATAACCTTGGGCTTGTCATATCGTCACCGCCCTCTGATTAGCTGATTGGCTACGCCATGCCTCAATCTTGGCACTGGCGGCAACCCGCATAAACCGTATCTTTTCATCTGCAAAAACTGCCTGTTTCAACGCCTCAAGGTGATCTATATACCTTTGGTCACGGTATGCTTGCCGCTCTTGTGCGCCAATCGCCAGCCCCGCAAATTCGCTCATAATCATGGCTTTTAGACTCTTACGGTATTCTTCCAGATAGATTCTGTCAGCCCTTGCCTGTGCCGCCTCGACAGCGGTGTCACGCAAATAATCAATAGCCTTTTCCACCTCTTCTTCAGTGATCATAATCCATTGCCTTTGCTCTTTGAGCTTCGACATCACCGCCAGCATCAAGCCACAAGTCACCAACGCTGACATCTTTTTTGATGTCAAATTCTGGGTTGACTAAGACACAAGCCTCATTTTCTACAGTGTTTGCAACGATCACGCCCATAATTTTTGGCCTAACCCCATTTGATAATCCAAACCATTGATTAAGACTTTCACTGCACCCATCAAAGTCAAAATTTGTTTCCAACCCTTTTTGCCAATCGTATTTCATAATCACTCCTCATCGTTATGTGGGCTTTGCTTCCAATAGCGTCTGGCGGTGACTTTCCCATAATCTGCAAATCCCGCCATCTCTTCAAAAAATGCCATCTCGTTACCGCGCTTATGCAACATGAGATGATGCCTTTGACATAACGGGATGAGGTTGCGGTCTGTTGCTTTTAGCCCCATGCCTCTAACCCCATCCCAAGGCTTCATCAGGTGATGCGCTTGCACCGCCCCCAGACAATCCCCAGCGGCGGTCAAGCAACATGGAAAAGTGTGTATCCAATCCATATGGTTTTTATTAACGTACCGCTTGGGTTTGATTCTGGCTCGTTTAGCCATTGTTAAAACGGAATATCATCATCCAGATCATCCATCCTTTTTTCTGTATGCCTTGTTTCAGGCTTATCCTCTTTTGGTTTTGCTGGGGCAACACTGACTCTGGTATATGGATTATTGTTTTTATCCAGCCTTTTGTAACACCACATCATGAGCTTTTGTAACCCAACTGTGATTTCTCCAGAGAGATTATAGCCATGCTTTTCTGTGATTTCCTTATTGACATAAAGACCGCCAGCCTTGACCCAGCCCTCAAATATTTCTATCTGATTCCCGCTTTTATCCTTTGCTTTTGTTTTTGTTATCAACATTTCATTGTTGGAACCTTCAATATCCACCTCGCCTTTTCTGACCACCTCAGTGGTCGCGGCAGAAAAAAGATTGCCAGAATTTTCGTATTTATTGCTCATATGAGACTCTCCTGTCGTGGATCGTGTGTCAGCGGTTTCCAAGTGATATCAATTAGCTGATATGACCCGCCAAACTTTGATTGATGATTTTGACCTGTAGGTTTCAAAGCCTTCAATTCATCCACTGAAAGCTCCATGATTTGCTCGTTGTGGAAAAGCCTTAAACCGCCTTTCTTAATAGCGGCTTGAACCTCATAATCCCGAACTGAAACAAAACGCCCCTTCCAGAGCTTACTTACTTGCTTTGTTTTCATTTTCCACCCCCGTTGGCTCTACATATTTGCCTTCGTAAATTTCAATGCCAAGGCCAAACAATGCAAGACACTTAACCATGCACCGCATCTTGGAATCGCTGATATCCCTTGCGTCTGGGTTAGTCACGGCGTTGTGGCGGTAGTCAGTAACAGCTAGCCACATATCGCGGCTAACCCCTTCAATGGTAATAGTGCAATGCACACTGCACCCCTCAGATGCGTAATACATCACATCATAAACCTTTCCGCCACGATCAAACCGCTCAAACTCTATTTTGTGATCAGGGAAATTCTCTGTCAGAATCCGCAAAGCAACTGACCATTTCAGATAATGCAATTTGGTTATCTCACCGTTGCGGTTTGGATTGCTTTCGATTGCAGATATATCATCAGGAGCAAACTCCACTGCCCTGAATGTGTCCCAGATATGTTTATAAACAATTCCGTCATTACTCATTGGTCGCCTCCATTTGCCATATTGATTTTGCGGTTTCCCGCTCTACATCAGACCACATCCAGTGGTCTAAATCTGGGTAAACAAGCTGACAACATTCTAGTATGTCATCGCTATATGATAATGCTATTTGAAGGGATCGTGCCGCAATCTGAATTTGCCTGATATGATAATCAACATCAGTAATCTCAAAGCTGGTCACGCCCTTTTTTGATATATAATCAATCACAGGAACCCGCTTCAAAGCGTAGCCATAGATGGAACCCTGCCTTGCGTGGGCATATGACAGCGCACTAACGGCGTTACCTGTTTTCATATCACGCACTTTCTCGCCTAGCCGCAAATCGTAATAACCAATAAACGGCACAGGCACATCAGGTAACATGGTAGTCACTTTGCCTTGCGCGGATTCATACGTTTCGCCCAACTTGTCATAAAAATCTGTTGCTGATTTTATAAACGCGCCCAGATCACCACGCTCCTTTTTCAGCTTGGATTCTGGCTGTTCAAGTTTTGATTGTTTGGATTCCATGTCAAACAACCGCTCTGCTTCGGCTGTTAAATCTTCATGCTTCAGTTCTGGGTTTTGCAGCTTGCGAGTCATAACCTTATCAACCGCTGTGCCTCGCCACGCTGATGCACCAACACTGCCATCCAGTTTGCCAGCTATTTTCATCAAACATCTGGCGGGTTGGGACACCCACATATTGAGAGTTGATGCTGATAGGTGCATTACTCCGTGTTTTTCAAATACATTCATGGTCGCCTCTTGTTACGCATAGATACATATTGGTTTATAACTACAAAATAAATTTCATGCAAATGATTATTTTGTTATCATGCAAACTCCCCCAACATTTTCTGGTGAATAAATGCGTAAAAATAAATATGGTTCGATCAAAACGGTTGTGGATGGAATCACGTTCCACTCGAAAAAAGAAGCTGAACGATACAAGATTTTGGCTTTGCTGGAGTCTCAAGGCAAAATTGACAACCTGAGATTGCAGCCAAGAATACCGCTAATGGTCAACGGCGTAAAAATTGGTCACTATGTCGGTGACTTTGAATACAGTTACAGTGACAAAAAGGTTTTGGAAGATGTAAAAAGCAAAGCAACTAGGACTGCCGTTTATAAAATTAAGAAAAAGATTCTTGAAACCTATGACCCTCCTGTAGTCATTACAGAAATTTCTTGATATAATTCGCTAGTCAACAGACAAGTTTCAGTCCATCGGGGCTACCAGTGTAAAGGTAATCTGATGGTTGTAGCGGAAGTTCTAACTGGAATCGCGCTTGTTCAAAAAAGCGTTGAGTTCATAAAATCAAACATATCAACTGCAAATGACATCCGTGACATTGCCAGTTCTATTGACGACCTGTTTACTGGTGAGAAACAGGCACAGCAAGCTAGAAATAAAAAGTCTGGTGGCGCGGGTTTAGGCGATCAGTTTGGAATTGATACCGTAGCAAAGGAAACCATAGATGCACGTCTAGCTGCCGAGGCTCTGCAAGAGGTGGCAACGCTTGTTGATTTAAGATTCGGTCATGGAACATGGAGTGGGATTTTGGCAGAGAGAGCAAAACGCATTCAAGAGGCTAAAGAAGCCGCCGCCGCTGAACGAAAAAGAAAGTTAAAAGAAGCTAGGGAATTTGAGGAATCTGTGAAACAATTTATCACGGTGGCTGTTGTCATACTCATGGCGGTCAGTCTTTTTGTGGTTTTATTCATGGTGATATAAATGAAACAAAAAAAATTACAGCGCGGGTCAAGATATGAGCATCATGACCTTGATGGTGACGGCATTGTGACTGATGATGAAATAGCCAGAGAAGAGCGTATGATAAAGCTGGAAAACGCAGACAAGATGCAAGACCAGCAACGCTTGATCTGCTGGGTCAGCGTTATATCCAGCGCAGTCTGTATTCTATTGGTGGTTTCTCCGCTCATAGGCGACCAGAGAGTTCCTCTTGTTACGTCATTGCTTTCCACCTACGTTGTGGCAAATATGGGCATTGTGGCGGCTTTCATGGGAGCGACAGCCTTCACTCGCGTAAAAGAAAATGGAACGCACACCTAGCGAATGGCAGTCTCTTGTAATTCAATTCAAATTCAGAATATCGGCTGTCAAAAAATTGATGGAATCTGAGTATGAACAGGTGGAAAACCAGAAAGAGAAAACTGGAGAGGTACGAGAAACCAACTGCCAAGATACATCAAAGCCATGAATGTAAGATTTGCGGCTCCCACCTAGCCTGTTATTCTTTTGATTTCGGTCGCACTTGGTACTGCTCTGAACATAAAGAGAGCGGGAAACCATAGTCTCCCGCCCTCACTCTATGATGACCAAACCACAGAGTTATTCGATTGTTTCTGGAGTGCCTTTCCCCTCAAGGTGATAGTCGTGAATGATGGTTCCCAAAGCGGGGTTTCCGACCTTCATCTCACCAATCCAGACCCACTTTTTAATCCGCCCAAACCGATCTTTGAGTTTTCGCCAATGACCACGCCGCCAATGTTCTTTTTTTGGAGTGCCTTGGCCTGTGAACATCCTCTCGTAAATTCTCTTGCCTCTTGGCTTTGGTAGCTGAATATTTACCACTTTATATTCATTTTTAGGAACCACTCGACCAAACCGCCTGTGGTTAATATGCTTGGGTGGCGTTGTGGTTTCATGCACCACAAGGTCGTAATTTAGCAAACCTAACAGCGCAATTAGAAACCGCCCATCACCATTAGATGACATCAACGACATGGCTTTCAACTGCGCCATTTCTTCATTTGTCCAGCCCTTTGCAAATTGCTCTTGCGTTACAATCCAGTGTACAGCCGAACCTTGTATTTGCACAAAAGAACCAATCAACCATGACATTTCAAAATCGTTTTTTGACATAGGAATATCTGGATCGATGTATTTGAGTGTGTTCTCAGAACTATACATATCTCTATACCAAGACCCCATCAACGCCGTGCCAGTCACCGCAATGTCTGCCAAAAACGCCTGATGATCTTGGTCAGGATTGTCGTTTCGAATAGGGCCATCGTTAGAAATGTGAAATGCAATCGGCGGAGATGCTATTTTTTCTCCTTTTGCGCGAAAATAATTTTGATAGACAAATTTATCGTTAATCATCTGAATGTGATAACCAACACGATCCGATGTATCTTCAGATTCATCGTCACGAGCATCGATGCCAAGTTTATCAAGTTCACGAATAACAATTTCCCTGCGAAAATTCTCATCCCACTCAATCCACATATTATTAAATGGCGGGATGCCACGATGCTGCATTTGAATTAAATGCGTTGGCCTCGCCATAGACGCAAGAACGGCGTGTTCAACCATTGTGTTGCTAACAACAAATTTTTGAGATGTTGCTATTTGCGATTGTACATTCCGCCTCATGGCCTCTGCATATTTGCCACCCTTAAACGCGGCAATTCCTTTTTTCGGCTCTGCAAGAGCTGCTAACATCGTGTTGAATAATGTAGGCTGATCACCCTGATTCCGTTGTCGTAAAACATTTGCAAATTTGTCCACGCCAGCCCACGGAATTTTGTCTAGCTTTTGCTCATCCGTTATATTCATCACACACCCTCCTGTGAAAGCACAAGACACAATGCCTCATAAGAGTCCATCATCTTGTGATATCCATTGGTCATTGACTGAAACCCAATACGCTCTGCAATAGCGTTGCATTTGAAAGCGTGACTGTTGGCCTGATTCTGCAATTCCCAAAATTGCTTTTTTTCTTCAACAGTCATGCTGTCGAATGAGTCAGAGAGTGTATGTATTTTTTTGACAGCATTTGAAAATGCTGACCAGCTTAACGCATATGCTTGGATTGATTCTTGAAAGGTCATTTGAAACTCCTAAAAATGGTTTGGTCTATAATTGGAATCTAATCACCGTGTTTACATATGTCAACGCCACGCACAAAAATAATTAGATGTTTTTTATATTATTTTTCTCAAACATAAGGCCAGCAAGGGTTGTGAGGCGGTCTTTTTCTCGCATGCCCTTGTCCGTCAACGTAAGATTATTGCCTTCCCGCGCCACGAATCCATCCGCTAAAAGGTCATCCAGAATAAAATCATAAGGGTCACGTTGACTTAAAACAGCAATCAAACCACCAAGCCGCACATTTTGAACATTAGACAATCCCGTGCGGCTTTTCTTCCCTGACATTATTTTCGGAATCCTTTTATGCCGCG
>CETN01002918.1_pt1 | contig 11841 bp, 14 predicted proteins | sample 531301 | NCBI WGS metagenome assembly CETN01 (sample SAMEA2622656, study PRJEB7988) | marine metagenome | isolation source: saline water (ENVO:00002010), including
AATTAATAAAATAATATGAAATACCCAATATTTAAAGTACATGTAGATACAAAATCTGCATTAAAAGAGTTAAAAACAGTATTAAATAGTGGTTTTTTAAATGAGGGAGAAACAGTAATAAAATTAACCGAATTTTTTAAAACATATTTTAATCATGAAAATGTAGTACCTCTAAATAGTTGTACATCAGCACTTACATTAGCCTTAAAATTATCAGGTGTATCTCCGGGAGATGAAGTTATATCTACATCTATGACTTGTGTAGCTTCAAATACCCCTATTCATAATTTAGGAGCAAAAATAGTATGGGCAGATATAGATTCTAATTCTGGTAATATAAATCCTAATAATATTGAAAAATTAATTAATCCTAAAACAAAAGCAGTTTTATGTGTAAATTGGTCCGGAATACCCTGTGAATTAAGTCAATTAAAAAATATATGTGAAAAACATAATATTAAATTAATTCAAGATGCTGCACACTCTTTAGGTGCTGAATATAATGGAAAACAAATCCATCATTCTGCACATTATACGTGTTATAGTTTACAAGCTATTAAGCATATAACATCTGGAGATGGAGGTATGTTAGTTGTAAATACAAATAATGATGATTTTAATAAGGCAAAAACATTAAAATGGTTTGGAATAGATAGGGAAGCAACTAAAGATGAAAAAGGAGAATGGAAAGGGCAAAGATGGGAAGTAGATATTAAAGAAGCAGGATACAAATTCCATATGAATAATATATCAGCAGCTATAGGATTATCTCAAATACCTCACATTAATAATATTATAAAAACTCACATTAAAAATGGTTTATTATATGAAAAAATATTTTCAAAAAATACTAATATAAAACCTTTAAATTACCCAAAAAACTCAACCCCCTCTTTTTGGGTTTATACTGCTATGTTGTCGGAACATTTAGATAGAGATAAGATTATAGAAGAATTAAATGCTGAAGGTATAAATGCTGGGTTAGTTCACGTTCCAAACCATCCCTATACTTGTTTTAAAGAAAGTTTAACCAATTTACCTGAAACTATGTATTTTAGTAAACATCAAATTTCTCTCCCTTGTGGTTGGTGGTTATCAGAAAATGATATCAAACTAATAGCTAAATCACTTTTAAGTAAAATATGAAAATAGGAATATTAGGTAGTAGAAAGTTATCTTGTAAAATTCTTAACTGGCTTGTTAGTAATAATGCTAATATAATAGGGGTTGTAACTCCCCCATTTAAAGGTTGGTGGAATGATAATTTAAAACAATTATCTAAAGCTCACAATGTAAAAACATATGATACAATTGAAGAAATATTAGAACAAAAACCGGATATTTTATTTTCAATTAATTATTGGAAAACAATTAATAAAAAACATATCAATATGGTTAAAGAAGGTATTATAAACATACACCATTCATATATGTTAAAATATAGGGGAAGATATTCTACTAGTTGGTCTATAATTAATGCTAGAAAAACTAATAATTGGGTTCATGGAACTACTTTACACTATATTACCTCTAAACTTGATGAAGGACCAATAATATCAAGCTACAAGTGTGATATAACGGATGTGGATACCGCAGAATCTTTATTTATAAAAGTAGAGGATCTAGCATTTAAGATGTTTAAAGATAATTTTGATAAAATAATAAATAAAAAATCATTAAACCTTTTAGAACCTGATTCTGATTTTTATTTTTATGATAGGGATTCTAATAAAAACTTAGAAGTAAAATATGGATTACCTATAGAAGAAGTTTATGATTTTGTTAGAGCATGGACTTTTAAGGATAGACCTAAACCATATTTTTTATTGAACAATAAAAAAATAATATTAAGTTTAGAAAATGAAGAATAAAAAAATACTAATATTAGGTGGTACTGGAGCTTTAGGAAAGACACTAATAAAGAAATATCAAAGCAATAATAAAATATTTGTTTTTAGTAGAGACGAACATAAACATGTTAATTTACAAAAGGACCCACAATTTAATAATAATATAGTCTATATTATAGGAGATGTTAAAGATAAAAATTCAATTAGGAATGCAATAGAAGATTTTAAACCTCACGTAGTAATAAATACGGCAGCTTTAAAACATGTACCTATATGTGAAAATAATGCTTTTGAATCTATAAATGTTAATATAATAGGACACCAAAACTTAATTGATTCTGTTAAATGTAGTAATCATAAAATAGAAACTTTAATTTTTATATCAACAGATAAAGCATGTAAGCCCATTAATATTTATGGAATGTGTAAAGCCATATCCGAAAAATTATACATTGATTTTGCTGATAAACAATCAAACATAAAAGTATGTTTAGTAAGATATGGTAATGTATTAGAATCTACAGGTTCTGTAATACCATTTTTTAAAAATTTATTAGAAAATAAATCAAAAACACTTCCCATAACACATAAAAGTATGACTAGGTTTTTATTAACATTAGAACAAGCAACTGAATTAATAGAATGGACTTATAATCATCCAAACTCTCATGGAAAAATAGCTATCCCCAAAGTTAAATCTTTTTTGATAACTAATATAGCAAAATCTTTAATTAAGTATTATAAACTAGAAAATGAGGTGAAATTAGATATAGTAGGTATAAGACCCGGTGAAAAAATCCATGAAGAAATGATATCTACAGAGGAATGGTTAAAAACTGAAGATGGAGAAAATTATTTAATACACCAACAAATGGAATTTTTCCCACCAGGAGAACCTTCCTCTAGTGATTTTTTAAATAAAGAAATGTATTCTTATAATTCTAAAAATTCCATAATGGGATTTAGTGAAACATATGATTTTTTAAAAAAATCTAAAGTAATATGAAAGTAATACATGAACATACTGAATTTAGTTTAGATATGATAAGAGGTTTACCTAAAGCCTATTATTGTACTAAAAATAATATTGAACATGTTTGTGTTGTTAAACCTAATTTAAAAGAATTATATAGTTTAGTAAGCAATAATATAAAAGAAGATGCTCGTACAAGGATTCATAATCCTGATGATATATACCATTTTGAAGGGCCTAGTTTTTCTAAAAAAGAGTGGTTACCCCCTCCTTTAAAAGATATGTTTAAGGATCACTTAAAATTCAAAAAACCTACAGTAGTAATTAATAATAAATGCGCATCTGATAGTAGTACAAAAAATATTTTTAACATAGCAAAAAAATTTAATTTAAAAAATGATTTAGAACAAATTTTATCATTAGAAGAAAAATCATGTGTAAATTATTATAGTATTCCTATGCTTTCACGTATATTTGATTTATTATCTAATAAATATCAAATTTTATATATAAGACCTATATCTACAAATAAAAAATATGTAAAAGATAATTCAAAAGAAATACCATTTAATGATTTTGAGTTTATTGAAAATAATTATCCTCAAGTATATACTATTAAAAAATTTTTAGAAGATCCTTTATGCCCAACAAATAATTTTACATTAGCACAGTTTATGTTTGAGGCTACAAGTGATAAACATCTATCAACTATAGGAGGTAATTGTAAAATATCATCGTATTTTGGGGGTGATGTAATAATATATCAATGGGATGGATGGAAATTAGGTAGTCCAAGAGGAAAACGACCTATATTTGATAGTAATTCTTGGCTTAAAAAATTATCAAATGCTAATATTATAGGTATGCATAATTATAATACAATATTAAATTACATAGAAAAAAATTGGATATGACAAAATTTGCAATAGGAACTTTAGTACAATGGCATGAATCGGGTATTATAGGAGAATATATAGATTCATTAATAGAAGCAGTTAATGAATATAGTGGTAAAATAATAATTGATTTTTACATAGTAAAACCCCATGAAAAATATGAACACTTTAATGGAAATAAAAAAGATTTAGATAAATGTATAAAGGAAATAAAAAATAAATTAAGTAAACTGGACTCTACTATTACCATAGTACCCGGTATTTATTCTATATCTAAATATAGACAAAAATTTAACACAGATTTTTGTGAAAAAGCAGATGTATTAGTATGGGGTGAACCAGATATGTTAATGCCAAAACAAGCTTTTACAATATTAGACTATTTACATAAACAAGTAAATATAGATACCCCTAAATATTTAGCTACGTTTGCTACATCAAAAATGTGGGATAAAACATGGGAACCTTTAGAACATATAGATTTTACTAATAAAGAATTCGATGGAGAAAGTGATGATAATTGGTGGAGTTTAAAATATACTATGTCTAAAGAGGAAATGAATAAAATTAATAGTAAAGTTGAAGATTTAAAAGTTACTTTAATATCACCCCATAAATTTCAAGGTTGTGGTTTAGCTATTTCTTCAGAAGTTATTAAGTCAGGAGTTAATATACCTAAATCAGTATTTTTTGTTCATGAAGATACAGCTTTTATGCATATGACTAATAAAATATTAGGAAATATACCTCAATACCATTTTAAAAATATATTAATGGTTCATAATAGAAAACATCCTAAAAAAATGTCTAACGTAGTGGGTAAAGATAAGTTTAATAAATATGCTGTAGGTAAACTTAGAGAAGAAAATGAATGGTATAATAAAGCATTTCAAATGAGTTTACAAAATAGTAATAATATTTTTAATCCTAAATACAAATCATATTCTTGGGAGGATGTATGGAAATAAAAGAGTTATACAATAAAAAACTAAATCAATTTGGAGAAAATGATTTTAGATCTTTAAATTGGGGAGATAAGGAAGGTAAGTCAGCTAAAATTCGTTATCAACAAATGTTTAATCATTATGATTGGTTAGATAAAAAAGTACTTGAAGTGGGTTGTGGTTGGGGATCCTTTTTTGATTTTGGTTTTAAATGTAAAAATTATTATGGTATTGATATTAATTCTAATTTAATAAAAATAGCTAATAAAAAATATAAAAATAAAACATTCAAAGTAAAAGATATATCTGATTTAAAATCCATAAACTTAGGATTTGATATAGCGATATCGAGTGGAGTTGCAGGTAATAGACAGGGGCCAGCAGATACTCAAAGTAAATTAATGCATTATTTAAATTTTATGTTTAATTCGGCTAAGGTAGTTATGGTTAATTTTCCTAGTAATAGAGCAACTATACGGTCAGAATATGTTGAATATTTTGCCCCAGAATATGTGGTATCCCAAGCACTTAATATTACAACAAATATAGAATTAATTCATAAAAACCAATTTGATTTTTTACTAATTTTAAAACACAATGAGTAAAGATTTACATATACTTTGTGCACATTTAGATGATTTTGAAATATCATGTAATGGTTATGTTTTTAAACACTACAAACAATATAAAAACATTTATGTTCATGTAGCTACAAATAATAACCATAAAGAACCTATAACTAAAGATAATTTAAATATATTAGATAATATTTTAAAAGAAACTAAAATTCACTACATTCAACATAATTTTAATTCTACTAGATTAAGAAATGAAATGGATGATTTAAAAGACTCAATATATACTAGTATTAATTTTAAACGAAATTTTGATATACTATCTCATGATTCAAATGATTTACATACAGATCATCAGGTATGTTATGAAATAATGGCTGGTTTATTAAAATTAAGTGATAGATTTGTTACATATTATTCTCCAAGTTCATTAAATTTTGAACCAAATTATTTTATAGAACTTACAGAAGAACAATGGAGTTTTAAAAATGAAACTATTCAAAAATATGATATTAAAAAAGATCAATCATATACAAAAGTAGGTTATTATTTAAATGAACATTGGAATATTGGGATGGCTTATGTAATGGAAAATTGTGCTAAATATAAGTCGGAATATTATGATATTTACAAAATAAAAAAATGGACTACTAATGGTGAAGACTGAATTTAATAAAATATGGTCATCTTATTTTCATAAAGAATATGCCACTTTAGTAGAAAATGGCAAAACAGCTATATCTGAAGCTTTAAAAATATTAAATAGTGAATATGTAGCTTTACCTACATATACATGTCATAGAGTACTTCAAGCATGCTTAGACGTAGGTGTTACCCCTTACATAGTGGATTGTGGTTTAAATTTACAAATTGATACAACTAAAATCCCCATAGAAGTAGATACTGTTATAGTACCTCACATGTTTGGTATTCAGGCAGACGTAAAGTCTTTAAGTGGCTTTAGAGTAATTGAAGATTGTTCTCAATGTATTGGATTACCTGATTTAGGTAAATATTCAGAAATAGTAATAGCATCTACAGGACCAACAAAATGGTTAAATGCTGGAGATAATAAAGAATATGGTGGAGGAATTATAGCTCATAATAGTTCTTATTTTAATAAAGATTTATATAATAAAAATATTGCAAAAAAATTAAATCAAATGTATTTTGAAATACCTAATATATTAAAATCAAGAATAAACAAAGCAAAGGAATTTATAAATGCAGGAGTAGATTTAATAGGGCAGGATAAACCTAATGCATGGTTAAGAGCATTATATTTTGGTTCTCAAAAAAGAGTTCCATATACACCACTCCATGATATATTTCCTGGATTTAAATGTCCTATAGTAGATAGTTATAAAAATAAATTAGACTGGATTTCAATATTTGCATAATGATAGTTTCAATACATCAACCAAATTACATACCATGGATAGGTTTTTTTAATAAAATCCTATCAAGTGATATTTATGTAGTATTTGACGATGTACAATTTCCTCGAGGAAAAGATTATGCTAATAGGAATCAAATAAAAACTAATAATAGTAAAATATGGTTAACTGTTCCCGTTATAGGTAAAAGTGATTTAAAACCTTGGAATCAAATTAAAATAAATAAAAATGGTTGGGTTAACAAACATTTAACTAGTATAGAATCATTTTATAAAAAAGCACCTTATTTTAATGAATATTATTCTGAGATAAAAAATATATATTTAAAGGATCATAATTTATTAGTAGATTTAACTTTAGATTTAATAAAACATTTTATTAAAATTTTAAATAAAGAAACAAAAATAGTATTATCTTCTAGTATAAAAACAGATTTAAAGGGTTTAGATAAAATATTATATATTTTAAAAACATTAAATGCAACTAAGTATATTTCAGGGGATGGAGAAGGTTCTAAAAGATATATAGATGAAAGTTTATTTAAAGAAAATAATATAGAATTAATTTGGCAAAATTATAAACATCCAGTATATAAACAACAATTTAATGGGTTTATACCTTATATGTCTATTTTAGATTTATTATTTAATGAAGGACCTAATAGCAAAAATATAATATGAATATAGCATTTTTTACAGAAGGAAGTTATAAAGGCAAAATACCTCGAAACACACCTATGAGAACAGACCAGGCATGGGTATGTGCTTTAAATGCTACTCACCATTGTGTATTTCAGTTAAATGAAGTTAATCAAAAATATGATATTGGTGTTGTTATAATACCAAAAGAAAAAAATAGAGAACATTTATCAAGTCAAAATTATCCATTAATTAATAATATAAAAAATATATGTAATAAAGTAATTATTATGCAAGAAGGATGTCACTGGGACTGGATGGAAGATCCTGTGCCTACAATGGTTTGGTTTTATAATCAGTTATTAGAAGCAGATATGATATTATGTCATAATGAAGCTGATAAATTATATTATCAAGGTATGACAGATAAACCTACTATGGTATTACCTACACTAATGATAGAGGATAATATAAAAATAGCCAGTAAAGAAGATAGAGTATTTGTAGCAGGTAATTGGCATTTAACATATAGAGGGTTTGATGCTTGGGTTATATCAAATGAATTTGATTTACCTAAATATGGTTTTAAAGCAGGTAAATATAAAGAAGGAGAAGATATAAATGGTATTAATTATTTACCTTGGATGGATTGGTATTCTTTTATGTATGAACTTTCTAAATGTAAGTATGGAATACAAACTTATCAATCGTCTGCAGGTCAATTTCCTTTAAATTGTGCATATTTAGGAATACCTTGTATAGGATATGATGATGTAAATACTCAAATTGATTTATTCCCCGATTTAAGTGTAAAAAGAGGAAATTTATTACATGCTAGAAGATTAGCTAATAATTTACAAAACAATTTGGATTTTTACAATAAAGTTAGTATAAAAGCCAAAAAACTATACAATGAACTATATAAAGAAGATAAATTTCTAATTAATTGGAATAATATAATAAAAAATTTAATATGAAAATACAATTTATAGTAGTAGGATGGCATTATCACCAACAAGAATTTTATGAAGGCTTAAAAGAATTAGAAAATACTAATCAGGAAATTAATGTATTTTGGAGTTGCCATAAAGAACCCACAGAATACATTAAAGATAATTTTAACTATAAATTATTCCCTAATGTGGGGGAAGAATTTGTAGCATACCAACAAGCAATTGATTATTTATCTTTAGAAGATGATACCATTTGTTTTTTTATACATGATGATGTCATTATAAAAAATTGGGAATTTATAAATATATGTGTTAAAGGGTTAACTGAAAATAATAATTTAAAATTTTTAGGTAATTGTTTAAATTATCCTTTACCATCATTTGACCCTACGGAAGTTTATGCCCCTATGGGTATTAAAGAAGAATTTGATAATAAAACAGTTACTGACTATGCTCAGGATGAAACTCAAAAATGGTTTGATAAAAAATTAGCTCCAGTAATGGTTATAAGAGGAAGTTTTATTTGCTGTAAATACAGTGATTTAAAAGCTATTTATGGGTTTGAACCAAGAAAAGAAGCATGGGTAGGACCTAAATGGAGTGATGAATATCAAAAACATTGCTATAGAGGGGCTAAAGGTTTAGGTAAATTTGGTAATATGTTTATGTTTATGTTCTCTTATAAAATTAATAGAGTATTTGGCCCACAATGTATATCTTATCTAAGTAATAGATATTTAGATTCAGATTACATATATGAAATGGGAAGAGGAGAAATAGACCCTAATAATCCAATGTTATGAAAACAACAGAAATAGATTTAAAATCATCAATTAGAGAACAAGGTAAATATGTTACTCAGATATTCCATTTTGTTGGAGGTGTAAAAAGAACTTATGATGGTATTATAGTAGATAGTATTAGACAAGGACAATTTACAAAATTTAAATGTAAAAATGGAGCAATGGTAATAATAAACGATGTAAATGTATTAATGATAGAAATTTTTGAAGAGAAATGATACAAATATATTCAAATAGTTTAGGTAAAGAAGAATTAAATGCTATAGAAAAAGTATTTGAATCTAAATGGTTAGGTAAAGGACCCAAAACAGAAGAATTTATAAAAAATTTCTCATCTAGGGTAATTACAGATAATTATCAAAGTATAGCTTTTACTACAGCAACACCATCTAATTTCATAACCACTACTTGTTGTACTGAGGGTATATTTCAAATAATGGATTTATTAGATATAAAAAAAGGAGATGAAGTAGTATTACCATCAATTAGTTTTGTGGGAGTAGCAAATGCTATAATGTATAAAAAAGCTAAACCAATATTTTGTGATGTGGATAAACATACATTAAATCCTACGGCTAAACATATAGAAGAAAAAATAACATCTAAAACTAAAGCAGTAATAGTAATTCATTACGCCGGTGTGCCATGTGACATAGAAAATATATCTAAACTATGTAAAGAAAAAAATATTAAATTAATAGAGGATAATGCTAATAGTCCTTTTTCCAGATATAATAATAAAAGCACAGGTACTTTTGGGGATTTAGGGGTTTGGTCATTTGATGCTATGAAAATATTAGTTACGGGGGATGGTGGATTAATTTATTCTAATAATAAAAAATATATTAGTAAATTAGAACGTTTAACTTATTTAGGTTTAGAAACATCAAGTGGATTAAGTAGTACTATAGATAAAAAGTGGTGGCAATTTGAAGTATCTTCTGCAGGTAGAAGATCTATAACAAATGATATATCATCAGCTATAGGGATAGAACAACTAAAAAAAGTAGATACATTTATAAGTAGAAGAAAAGAAATACATGAAATGTATAATTCTAATTTAATAAATTTAGATTGGATAAAATTACCTAGTGTACCTAACTATACTTACAGTTCATATTATATGTACCATATTCAGGTAGATAATAGAGATGAATTTGCTAAATATTTAAGAGAAAAAAATATTTATACTACTTTTAGATATTATCCCCTACACTGGGTTGATTTTTATAAAAGTAAAGAAAAATTACCTAATACTGAATATGCAGCAAATCATACTTTATGTTTACCTTTACATCAAAACTTAACAAATAAAGAGGTTAATTACATAATAAACACAGTTAAAAAATGGAAACGTTAGATATTTTACAAAAATATCATATAAGTAATAAAAATAATGTGTTAAATAAAGATTATACATGGGCAAATACCCCTGATAGGACTAACTTTAAATATGCATATCCAATAGCTAAAGAATTAATACGTGCTATATCCTCTATGTTAGAAAGAAGATTAATGCCAGATAATTTTAAGGTAATGGATTTATTTAGTGGTACTGGAGCTGTAACTTATTTAATAAAAGAATCATTTCCTAAATGTGTTCCTATTTGTGTTGATTTAAAATACCATAATACATGGAAAGAAATAAAAAGCAAATATCCTGATTTTAATTTTTTTCAAATTAATTATTTTGAATTAGAAAAAGAAACAATCTCCCTAAATTTGGATCTAATAATAACTTTTAATACATTTAGGGGATGGAACAATGATGTAGGACCATTTATTAACCAAAATTATTCTAAACAACAATTTTGTAATTGGGTAAAAAATAATTCTAACTATTTTATAACAGATAGAGGGAATGTAGAAAACTACTTTAAATTAATGCATTTTAACTTTCCTTTTAATAATTTAAAAGCAGCATATACAAAATAAAAATGAAAAAAATTACATTTGTAATACCAAGTAGAAATAATTTAGAATTTTTACAATTAGCTTATCAATCAATAAGAAATTTAGAAACACAACATGAAATACTAGTATTAAATGATGCCAGCACAGATGGAACTCAAGAATGGATTAATAATTTAAATGATGAGGATCTTATAGTACATCATAATCCTGGACCAGATCGTATTGGTATAGTTGGTATGTTTGATAAAGGTATTGAGATGGCAAGAACAGACATTATAATGGCATTTCATGCTGATATGGTTGCTGCACCAGACTTAGATAAACATATATTAAAACATTTAGAAAAAGGTACTGTTGTTAGTGCAACTCGAGTTGAACCACCTTTACATCCTGATGGACCCGAAAAAGTATTAATGGATTTTGGTATTGAAGTTGAAGATTTTGATTATTATAAATTTTGCAATTGGGTTAAAGGACCAGTAGATTCAACAGGGGGATATCAACCAAAACATGGTAAATTAGTTACTGAAGGTATATTTGCACCTTGGTGTATATATAAAGAAGATTTTTTAGCTATAGGTGGTCATGATGAACTATTTGCACCCCAAAGTAAAGAAGATAGTGATTTATTTAATCGTTTTGTTTTAAATGGTTATAAAATACTACAAACATGGGAAGGTTTAGTTTATCATTTTACTAGTAGGGGTAGTAGATTTAATAAATATGCTGGTGGATCCGCAGGACAAGATAGCCCTGAATGGCAATATACAACTAGTAAAAATGGAAGAAATTTTGTTCGTAAATGGGGACATTTTATTAATCATGATGATTTTATGAAACCTATAATACCACCTAAATATGATATAGGTATTATATTAGATAATAATAGTATTGATTT
>CETN01160336.1_pt1 | contig 11841 bp, 9 predicted proteins | sample 531301 | NCBI WGS metagenome assembly CETN01 (sample SAMEA2622656, study PRJEB7988) | marine metagenome | isolation source: saline water (ENVO:00002010), including
ATGCAGACTATACCACCTGAATATGCAGAAATTCTGGAATACACCCGCCGGTAGATACAGGCTGCAAAGCTGGCTGGTTACGGCGTCATCAGCCATTGTAATCTCCGCTTTGTATTTCCTGCTGCATGCGATCTTCCCGCCAGTGGAATCAACGCTGGAAACCGTCCAACGTGAAAACTTAATTACTCTGTTATTCATCGTTCTGTCCGTGCTGATTCTGTTCCCTGCTCGGGCTTCGCTCCTGAGGCATCTGTTTCGCCGACAGGACTGGGAGACCCTGGTAGATGAAGACATCCACCACCTGGACTTTCTGGCACGCCAGTTCTCCGTGGATTCCCTTCTACATCAGATCATTCCGGATCTGCTGTTCTGGCTACGAGTTACCTCTGCCCGCATTGCAATACTGTCCGAAGACCGTAAAAGCTACAGGTTTCATATCTATAAGAACGGGCGAATCATCAAAGGAAATGCGATCTACTACCAGAAGACCGAAGATCTTAAGCGAGAATTCAAGGGTTTCCGCAAAATAGCCAGAATAGATGACGAAGAGGTTCCCGAATCTCTGAAAGAAATCATGCAGCAAAACCGCGTGGCCTGGATCGTGCCGTTCATTTTTCGCACCCGACTACTGGGCTTCCTGTTCTTAATGGAACCGCCTCGAAACAAATTCGCGGACCGTGCCTTGCAGCTCTTTGCGGGGAAAGCCGCGGTTAGCATACAAAACCATATACTGAGCAGTAAGATCATCGATGCCGGCGAGTTCGAAAAGGAACTGCAAAGCGCAGAAAAAGTGCACAGCCTGATGAAAAACTCCAGGGTGCCCACATTTCCGGGCTTCCAGCTTCTACCCCACGAAGATGACAGCGGCAGTTCCGTACAGGAATTCTTCACCATGGGCGAAACCCTCTTTCTGGTAATCTTTGCCACTTCTCGGGGCGGCGGCGTATCGGGTCTTTTGCTTTCCGGTCTGCTGGGCCATCTGTACTCCCTGGTGCATCTGGAGTCCGATCTCAGCATTCATCGTATACTGGGTCATATGCGAAAAGAGAACTACTTACTTCGCACAGAGCCCGGCGTAGAAATGATGATAGCCCAGTTTCATGCCGGCGGATCGGTAACCGTTTTCGTAGAAGGAAAGCAGTTTCGCTTTCAGGACACCACGCAGCCCGACCGTATTTTGATTTCCCCGGGCTGGCGCAACTATGTGGACTTGAGCCCGGGCATCCTCTACAGGGTGGAGCATAGCAACCGAATCCTTCTGGATATTCGCGCGCAGAAGGAGCACGCCATGCAGGAGGAGTTTCCTTGAGCCTCTTGATGAATCGCTGGGTGTACCCTCTGGCCGCATTTCTTATGGGAGCGGCGCTGCTGCTTCTTTTTTCCCGGGAAGTCTACAGACTACCTTTCCTGTACCTTCCGGACGGAACCGTAGTCTATAGCACGGAAACCAACCTGCTGCCGTCGGACCGAATCATGCTCATCGACGGTAAGCCGCCTTTACATACCGGCACCGCATCCAATGTGCCTCAAGTCCACCGCGTGATATCGCAAGAAGGGGAAGAGATCTTCCAGACCGAAAGGTTTGACCTGGTGGATTTTCTGGAGATCTACAAACTACTGATTCTATACGCCTTGATTTCATTCTTGTGCGGTATATGGTTCCTGAGCTACGGAAACGACCTGCATCTATCCGGATTCTGCTTTGCCTCGGTTTTCTATATAGTCTCCGGTATGTACCTGCTATCGTACCAAGATGGAATGATTCTTTGGCAGGTGGCGGGATTTCTGCTCATTCCGGCTCTTCTGAATCTGGGATTGAGGACCACGGGCAAAGAAGTGCCGCAGCAACTTGCCCTGGGGGAAATACTCTTTGTCCTGTTCTTCTCATTGCTGGCCTACAGCGGCTCGGAAAGGGAAGAAAGCGTTCATAATCTAACCTACCTTGCCGGCTATCTATACCTGATTGTGGCGCTTCTGGTGCTGGCCATTCAAATCGATGCGTCCCTGCGCACAGATGCCGAAGGCATTGATCGCATCAAACAATGGATTCTGGCCCTGGGTACCTTCGTGGGTCTGCTACTGCCTTCGGCGCTTACAACAATGCACATATGGAGAATGGATCCGTTCTTCATTCCCGTTCTACTGTTCTTCGTATTTCCGGCCACATTATTGTATGGAACCTACAGAATCCATCTTCTGCCTTTCCAGCTAATACTGACGCGTTCCCTTCTGGCCGGAATTCTTACGGTGGTATTCATTGGAATCTACGGTCTTGCGCTACTAACCATTAGCCTGGTACTTCCAGAAAGTCATGACGATGCTCGGTGGATCCTGCACATCGTCACGATTTTTGCCGTGACCTTCTTTATGGATCCTGCTCGGCGATACACATCCAGGATCCTGGATAAGCGTTTGCTCCGCCCCAGCGGCGAACTGGCGGAGTCGTTAAAGCGACTGGCCAGCTTGATGAGCTATCCGCTGAAAATCCAGTCTACGGCCGCCGCATTTCTCGGGGAAATCGAGCGAACGCTAAACATCGAAAAGGCCTATCTGCTTTTTTCTACATCCACCTTTCCCGACCTTCGCATTCGCACCGAGGGGATTTTGCGTCTGCCGGACGGTAGTCCGCTCTGGCGACATGTTGCGCCGGAACAGATTGTCGTTACATCCTATCTCACTTACGGCACCGGAGTCAGAGGCGAACTATATAAGTTCCTCTATAGAAACCGCATCCATCTGGCCGTGGGTATTGAGGGCCTGGAAATGCCTTCGCTGCGTCTTCGGCTTCAAGAGCATCTAAAGGAACTGAAAGCCCAGAAGGAGGAGAAGAAATCTTACTTCAAGCTAAACCGAAACTCCCTTTCCACCAGACTCCGCCTGCCTACAAGGGCGGCGCTGCTCATCGGCAAGCCCAGAAACCGAGACGGATTGCTTTTGAGCGAGATTCGCTACTTGCAGGAAGCGTCGCGATTGGCAGGCATGATGGTAGAAAACTTCGCGCTTCTGTTTCAGGAAGTGGAGAAAAGACAGAAGATGCGCGAAGTGTATCTGGCCGGTCAATTCCAACGCCAGGTATCAAGTAGCTTTGAGAATCTTCCGCAAGGCATCCGAATGTCTTATTTCAACCTTCCGGTAATTAGCGTTACCGGAGACTACCTGGATCATATCGAACTACCGGACAACAAGAGCGCTGTCTTTCTGGGAGACGTAAGCGGTCATGGTCTGGGAACCGGGTATCTTGTGAATGCCATGCGAAGCATCGTTCGCTCCCACCTGGCCGCAGGCTCCAACCTGGTTGAGACTGTGAACACCTTGAATTCCTTTCTGCTGGACCGCTATGAAGGCAACGAATTCTTCACATTGTTCGCGCTGGTTCTGGATCGTGAAAAGGGAGAAATGGAGTACCTGAACGCCGCCCATCCGGGTCCGCTTATTCGCAGTCCCCAGGAAGATCAGATACTCAAACTGGAGGATACGCAAAGACTACTGGGCGTTCTTCCCAGTCCGTATAGAACCAGTTATTACAGTCTAAAACCCGGTCAGCGTCTTTTTCTTTGCTCCGACGGTGTCCTGGAAACCTTTGCGAAGAACGAAGAGGCTTTCGGCGAGTCTCGATTCGCTCGTTTCCTGCTGGACGAAGGAGATCGTCCTCTGGAAGAAATCAACCTGAAACTCAGGGAAGAGTTGAATCACTTTCGCGGATCCCGCTCGCCGGACGACGACACTACATTCCTGGCTCTGGAATTCGCGCCCAAACAGGGTCCGCTGACCACGTTGCTATCCTTCCTGAAGCTGGATCGTGACCGACCTCTACCGGAACCGCCAGAAGACCCTTCCGCCCCCGGCCGGCGAAAGTCCGTAACCATTACCCGGGACAACCTGGGTCGACTGGAGGACGAATAGACCAATGAAAGACGTTCTGAATCGGCTGGTGGACCAATACAACGATACAAGATATCTTTCTTCGGATCCCCTGGAACTGGTCCATCGCCATCCTGCGAAGATTCCCGAGGACCGCGAAGTGGTGGCTATACTGTGCGCCCTTTTCGCTTACGGAAGAGTGAACTCCATCCGTAGCTTTCTAAAACAATTGCTAGAATTTCTGGGAGATTCTCCGGCAACAGAACTGGTTCGCTTTGCATCCGAAAGAAAACGGCTCTCTTCCGGGTCTTTACCCTATTATCGATTCCAGAGCCAGGCCGACATTCGAGCCATACTGCTTCGCCTGGGAGAAATGATAGCTGAAAGTCGAGCTCAGGGCAATGGCAATGGCAATGGCAATGGCAATGGTAATGGCAATGGCAATGGCAATGGCAATGAAGGTTCGGCCGGTACCGATGGTCCGGACAACGGTAGGGGAACTCCACCCTTGCCAATGGAATCCAACTTCGGCTCCCCCCATTGGAATACCGAAAGGCGGATTGCTTTCTTTCAATCTCGATTCCTGGCTGGCATTCCACCACAGGACCAAAGCCCCGGACTGCTACATTGGATTGGACAATCAGAAGGAAACGGAGCCCGGAAGAGACTCTGTATGTTTCTTCGCTGGATGGTGCGAAGGTCCTACCCGGACCTTGGCCTGTACCGCAGCTTTTCTGCCGCCGGCCTGGTGGTCCCTCTGGATGTTCATATGGGAAGAATCGGCCAGAACCTGGGGTTAACCAGCCGGAAGACCCGGGACTGGAAAATGGCTGCCCAGATCTCGGCAGGCCTGGCCCGCCTGGACCCGGAAGATCCGCTCAAATACGACTTTGCCCTCACTCGACCGGGAATACTGGGCAAATGCAGCGGCTCCTACCAGAAAGAGGTCTGCCCGCGCTGTCCTTTGCGGTCCATCTGCGCACAAAGCCGGGCTTTCTTTACCTGAACCGTCCACCCGAAACTACTCTACCGGACGCTCCTGGTTGCCTGCAAATCTCTTTGCTCTGAGAGCATAAATTGCGAAACTGTTCAAATGCGGTTACGAATCCTTTGTATGGGAGCCCATCCGGACGATGTGGAACTGGGAATGGGAGGCACAGTGGCATCCCTTGTATCCCGTGAACACGAGGTACTGATTCTGGATCTAACAAATGGCGAGCCCACGCCTTTTGGATCTCCGGAGATTCGGGAAAAGGAAAGCCAGAAGTCCGCCGCCATCCTGGGCGCCGCCCGCAAGACATTGGACATGCCGAACCGCTACCTGGAAGAGACCATCGAGAACCGAAAGAAAATCGCCGCCGAGATACGCAGCTTTCGGCCCGACTACATCTTTGCCCCCTATCCCGTGGATGCGCATCCAGACCATATTGCTGCGGGCAACCTGGCCGAGTCCTCGCGCTTCTATTCCAAGCTGACCAAATCGGACATTCCAGGTGAGCCCTTTTTTCCGCGAAGGGTGATCTACTACTTCCCGGTGCACATCCGCCTTCGTATGGAACCGTCCTACGTCTTCGATATCTCGGCCCACATGGACAAAAAACGTGCCGCTATCCAGTGCTATGAGTCCCAGTTCAAAGCGGGTAAAAAAGAGCATATCATCGAAAGCGTTTTAAACGAAAACAAGTACTGGGGATTTCAAACCGGCGTGGAAGCCGGGGAGCCTTTCTATCAGAGAGAGATCACACTATTTGAAAACTGGCCCGAGGGATACCGTTGAGAGTAACTCTTCCGGAAAGCATCCAATCACTGGATGGAAAAATCCAGAGCCGGCTGGAGAAATGCCGGGCCGGAATACTATGTCCGGATACGCTAAAAGAGCAATCCCTGGCTCTTCGCAAAGCCCTGGGCTGGACGAAAGATTGCGGAATGATTGTTGCCGCCGGTCACCAACCCGTTCTGTACCATCCCGGGCTTCTAATGAAGGATGTGCTGGCACATGCTCTGGCGACCCGCTATCAAGGAGTAGCCTACAACATAGTCCTGGACACCGATGAAGTGGACCTGGAGTTCTCTTACCCGGGACTGATGGAACTTGATTTCTCCAATACGGTGGCAGGCACCGCATCCTGGCCTGTGCGAAAGAAAACCATTCGCTACGGAAACGCAAAACGGATCGTCGGTTCCGTTGACTTTACCGAAAGAGATCGCAACGCACTATTGCAAGCTTGCCAGGAAGCCCGGAAAGGCTTACACCTGGTTCTGAATCCGTTGGCTCGTCAAAGAGTTCGCCGGTCTATCCGGGCTTTCGAAGATTCAATTCGAGTGGCCAGTTCCATACTCGAGCCGTCCATCGCCTTGCGAAAGGAAGTCCACAGGGAACTGGGCATTTCCATCCGCGACGTTAAGGCTTCCGACCTGTTTTCTTCCGACGCCTTTCTCTATTTCGCCGGCTTCGTAGCTGAAAGAGCCGCCGAATTTCGCCGGGTCTACAATAGGGAGTTGGCCCGATACAGGCAGGAACGCAGAATCAAAAATCCGGCGCAACCGCTGCCCGATCTGGACGATGCCAGCGGAGAATTGCCTTTCTGGTACATAGAGAACGGTATGCGAGAACCGCTACAAGAAGCTGGTTTCGCCGAAGCCATGGAATCAGTTAAGGAAGGTCGAGGAAGCATTTATCCCAGGGCTGTGACCACCAGTCTGTTCTTCCGATTGTTCTTCTGCGATCTGTTTATTCATGGCACCGGAGGGGGCCGGTATGATCGAATTACCGAAAAGTTGATCTCTGAATTCTTCCATTGCGATGCGGCCCCCTTCGTTGTAACCACCGCCAGTTTGAGCATGGATCCCCGGGCAGATCTCCCGGTGGATTCCAGAGAACCGGAGCAGGTGCTCTATGACTTACGAGAGATGAAATTTGATCCGGCCCGCAATCTGGGACCGGATTGCAGCCTGCGCCAAAAAAGGGATGATTTGATTCAGAATTGGCATGAAGCGAAGCGAAGCGGAGAGGATCGATCTTCGCTGCATGATGAGTTTATCAAACTCCGGCGAAAAGCATCGCTGTACATGCGGCATTCCAGGCATTCGTTGAGCAAAGAACTGGCACGGGCAAGAGATGTGCAAAGGGCACGGCGAATTTACGGCGATCGAAGTTATCCGATTTTCTTCTACGATAATTCGGCGCTCAGCGCCGCCGTTCAAGAAATTGCCAGACCTACCGGCCAGCGGGCCCCTGCTGTGCACGGTCCATAAACGGGCCGAAACCATGGCAGGCCCTGGCCGCCAAGCCGCGGAACAAAACCCCGGGAATATCAGGACGGATCTTTGAAGAGGGAGCCAATGTTTTTCTGAGCAAGGGCGGCTTCGTAGTCTTCCCGGTCGATCAGCGTAAGGCCCAGATTCTCCTTCTTAATGCGGCTCAGGATTTTTCCCGTTTCCGCAGAATCCTTTAGCCGCGTAGCCAGGTACTTGAAATCGGTGCCGCAACCGCTGCATTTAGAGTCCTTCAAATAGTTCAACCCGATCTGCTTGCAGGAAGCGCACGTTCCGTAAAGATCGTCAATCAGGAGTAGATGCCTCTTAACTGTATCCAGATCCAGTTCCTGCCAGACTCGCAGTGAACGGACGCTACCTTCCTTTTCCTGGCCCATATCTTTCTGTGCTCCGATCTGTTATCCTGTCAACATTATGCCGGCCCGCCCTCCATCAGCTCGACTGAAGCCAGCGGTAGAATTCCTTTTTTTTGCCGACCAGATCGGAAACCGTGCATTCTTCTGCGGCGCATACACGTTGCAAGAAGCGATTGATTTTGGCCGGCAAGGTCGGTCCCCTGAAGATGTAACCTGAATAGATCTGTACCAGATTGGCTCCGCTCAAAATCTTGTGCAGGGCCCGCACAGGCGAATCAATGCCCCCCACGCCGATCAAAGCAAAATTGGGGCCCGCTATTTCCCTGGCTTTTTCCAGAAGCTCGGTGCTTCTGTCGAACAACGAATGACCGGACAGGCCACCCATGGTTTCGCGCATTTGGTCGGTAGTTCCTGGTAGCTCTCGACTAATGGTGGTGTTGGTCAGAATCAATCCGGCGGCGCTGCCTTCCAGGGCCGCTTCCGTGAGCGGAGCCAGATCCTGGTCGCTAATATCCGGGGCCAGCTTCACAAAGACTGGCACCGAGGAATTAAGGCTCTCGCGCGCCCGGTTCAGTTCAAAAAGGAGATCCTTCAGGAATTCGGTGGACTGCAGATCCCGGAGATTGGGCGTGTTGGGCGAGCTAATGTTTATGGCAACATAGTCCGCATGGCTTTGCAGCAACTTAAAACACTTGAGATAATCCTGTATCGCCTGGTCATTGGGGGTGACCTTGTTTTTGCCGATGTTGATCCCCCGGGGCTGTTTTCGCGCCGGCCCGGTGGACGATATTGATGCATCCTGGCGGGCAAACTCCGCCGAAGCGTCGTCCATGCCGGGGTTATTAAAACCCATGCGATTGATCAGCACCCCTTGTTTGGGAAAGCGAAACAGTCGCGGACGCGGATTTCCTTCCTGGGGCAGCGGGGTGAAAGTACCGCTTTCTACGAAATCAAAACCGGCCGCCGAGAGAAAAGGATACAGAGTCCCCGTCTTATCGAAACCAGCAGCCATGCCCACAGGTCCGGGGAAGGAGATGCCGCTGCAATTCACGGCCAGGGAGGGGTGGCTATAGCCCAGCGTTGCCCGCAGATACGCGGCGCCTCCTGGCAAAGACAGAAGCGCTTTCGACGGTCCGGCGACCAGGTCATGGGCCGTCTCAGGATCAAGAGAGAAAAGGACAGGCTTTAGTAATCGATAAAGAAGGGCGGGATGCATGCTCCCAGGGTTCTAGAACTGCCTGTAAAGTCCAACCAACTTACCAATGATCATTACTTCTGTAGCAAATATGGGCTTGTATGCCTGATTTGCAGGCTCCAGTCGCACCCTCTTCTTCTCTTTGTGGAAGTATTTTAGAGTTGCTTCGTCCTCAATCAGCGCCACCACTATCTCGCCGTTTTCGGCGGTGTCCGCTTTCTGGATCACAGCGATGTCCCCGTTATGGATGCCCGCTTCAATCATAGAGTCTCCGGTGACACGCAGAGCAAAGACCCCGCCATCGGGAACCAGGTTGCGCGGAAAGGCCAGATACTCCTCGATGTTTTCCTGTGCCAGTATGGGCAAACCGGCCGCGACACGGCCCACCAGAGGGACACTTACGGTCTGCTCCAGTGTCATGGGCTCTCCCCCGGCGGAGGTTCTGAGAAGCTCAATGGCCCGGCTCCGATTCTTCACGCACTTGATATATCCTTTCTTCTCTATGGCTTTTAGGTGGTCGTAGGCGCCTTTAGCCGTGATCTGAAAGGTATCGCCAATCTCCCGGATGGTGGGCGGATAGCCCTGCGACCGGATAGACTCCTCGATAAAGTTCAAGATGGCCTGTTGCTTCTCAGTGAGATCCTTCATAGGCACACAGAAGATAGGGTAACATAAGTTACGTCAACGATTTTTTGCTTAAATTTCGATGAGTATTTTCCGAGAATGGCTGTAGCTGGCGATCCACTACTCTCTGGATAATTGATGTGTCCGAGCAAGACTGTCAATCCAGAATGTGACATAATATCCGGCGGACCGGCGGCGGGCACAATGTGAAATAATCGGCGGCTTGTGGCCGACCAGCCGAATGCGACATATTCCGGCTCCAGGCCCCTAATGTGACATAATCCGGCCGCATGTCGATTTCGCCACAATGAGACATAATTCGGGGACCGAATTGCGCTACTCTCGCAGAGTAAGGGGGCTTATTCCAATGCGAATCCGAGGACCAGAAAGAGCGTCAGCGTGCTAGACTTCCCGAATTTCTTCTACGTGTACTTCTTCCAGGGACTGAAAGGGATGCCGGAAAAACAATCGCTCCAGGCTTTCGATATGATCGGTCACATCGGTGAGCAGGATTCGAACGCTACCTTTCGAAGTTGCCGGATTACTGGAATCCGGCCCTTGCTTTAAGAGGCTCCGGGTCTTGAGTTCCTGAGCCACCGCCCGGGCTGTTTCCACCGAAGAGTCGATTAGCTTTAGCTCCGGATACTGGTCCCGGATGGCCTTCTTAAGAAGCGGATAGTGGGTACAACCCAGCACCAAGGAATCCACCTCTTCGCGCACCATTTCGCTCAGGTATTCTTCCAGAACCTGCCGGGTGAGCTTCTTATCCATCCAGCCCTCTTCCACCACCGGTACCAGTAGCGGACAGGCCCTGGAGAAGATGCTCAGATCGCCATTGAGCTTGCGGATCTCTCGTTCGTAGGCTCCCGATTTAATGGTGGATCGGGTTCCAATGACTCCGATTCGGCCCGACTGGGACTGGGAGACCACGGCCCGGGCCCCGGGATGGATGACGCCCACTACCGGGCAGGTGAGCTCTTCCCTTAGTATTGATTCTGCATGAGCGCTTACTGTATTGCAAGCGATGACCAGCATCTTGATATTGAACTGAAGTAGATGATGACTAACTTCCCGACTATAGCGCAGTATAGTGGCCGGGGACCTGGAACCGTAGGGCACCCGGGCTGTATCCCCCAGATAAACGAAGTCTTCGCCTGGTAATGCGGAAACCAGTTCCGAAAGAACTGTGAGTCCGCCCATGCCGGAATCGAATACGCCTATGGGAGAGGATGGCTTCAGGTTATTCATAGTAGCGTTCGATATCTATCCGGCCTTGCCAGAAAGCGAATTATCCCGGGTTGTTTCCCGAGGACTTTGCTCCGTCTCCACAGCAAGCTAAACAATCGCCTTCTCCGGAAACATGTTCAATGAGCCGCAGAGCGGACCCGATCGCCGGTTCCTGATGCCGACTCAGCGAAGAGTAACCGATACATCGCGGGAGCCGTGCCGTTCAGGTCTGAATTTGTGTGAACCGGAAACGCTTTGCATTGATTCCGGATCGCAGCCTAGCGACTGGCCTCCAGCCCTCTAACTTTGCGCTGGCTGGTCTCCCAGGCCGAAGGCATCGTGTACAACTTCCAGGGCCTTTCTACCCTGCTCTTCTTTCACGGCCACGGTAATCTTGATTTCGGAAGTGGAAATCATCTCAATATTGATTTCGTTTTTAGCCAGGGCGTCGAACATGGAGGCCGCCACGCCTGAATGGGATTTCATTCCGATTCCTACGGCCGAAATCGTGGCGATCTTCTCGTCCACTTCGACGCTACCGGCCTGCTGCTCGGCGAGGAAGGCATCCACAACCTCGCGGGTTACCCTCAGGGTGTTTCGCGGCACGGTAAAAGATATGGTGTTCTGGTTTTCTTTGCCGGAACTCTGCACGATCATATCCACGTTTACATCGGCCCGGGCCAGTCGATTGAACAAGCTGGCAGCCAGGCCCGGCCGATCGGGGATATCGATCACAGAAATCCTGGCTTCGTCGGTCTTAAGGGTTACGCCCCGTACTACTACTTTTTCCATTACTTGATCCTCGGGTACCACTCGCGTACCTTCTGCATTGTTAAAACTGGATCGAACATGAATTACGATTCCATACTTCGAAGCCACCTCTACACTTCTAGAATGTAGCACACCCGCGCCCAGTCGGGCCAACTCCAGCATCTCTTCGTACGCGATGGCCTTCATCTTTCGGGCAGTGGGCACTTTGTTCGGGTCGGTGGTGTAAACTCCATCCACGTCGGTGAATATTTCGCATTCATCCGCCTGCAGAGCTGCGGCCAACGCCACAGCTGTAAGATCGGAACCGCCTCGTCCCAGAGTAGTGATGTTCGATTCTTTATCTACTCCCTGAAATCCCGCTACAATACAAACCTGTCTTTCTTCAAGATAGGGCCTGACCCGGGAAGTATCGATCTCCTGAATCCGGGCCGAGGAATGCTTTGTATCGGTTAGGATGCCTACCTGTCCGCCGGTGAAGCTAATGGCGGGCACGCCCAGACCATCCAGCGCCATGGCCAGAAGGGCAATGCT
>CETN01043425.1_pt1 | contig 11810 bp, 12 predicted proteins | sample 531301 | NCBI WGS metagenome assembly CETN01 (sample SAMEA2622656, study PRJEB7988) | marine metagenome | isolation source: saline water (ENVO:00002010), including
CTTTGGAACTGTGGTGCCAAGAGAATGATCACTGACTCCCCATTCGCCCGGGCCATCTTCAGCACGATAGCCAACTGGGTTTAGTGTGTCTTTAATCCAAAACATTCTTTCAATGCTAACTTTATCCAAAGGGGTAGGATACATAGAGACGCAATGCATAACAACGTGATTTTTGCAATAATAAGGCAGCCACTTCATTAATTGCCTGGCCTCTTCTTGCGTAGTCATCCCGGTTGAGCATATCACTCTGTCAAAACGTGAAGCTAAATCTCTAATCATCTCTTCATTAGTTGAGTCGCAGCTAGCAACTTTAATAGTATCCATGCCTAAAGTAGATAAAAATTTAGCGCGAGGACCATCAAAACAAGTTGTTAAAAAATTAATTCCTAGCTTATTGCAGTGCTCAATAAGTTCATGATGTTGTTCGTCCGTAATCTGTGCGCTTTTATAAAAATCTCTCTTATTTTTAAAATTAAAAAAAGATGAAGAGTTATCCCATGGTCCGGGCTTAAGATTACTCTCCTTCCAAGATTGAAATTTAGCATAATTTGCTCCACTTTCATGTGCAGCATGCACCATCTCTTTTGCTAGAGAGATGTCTCCGCTGTGATTAGCTCCAATTTCTGCAATAATATTAATTTTATTCATTTTCTTCACTCATGTTTAGTTTTTTATCATATTTTTTAATTTGTTCTAAATTGTCTGTCCTATTGTTTCCATGTATGCGATATCTATATAAAGGTACTTCCAGGTAAGCTAATTCATATTTTTGCTTAAAACGTTTTATAAGATCATGACCTTCGCGCATTTTAAAATTTTCATCATAAAATCCGATGTCACATAATGCCTCATAAGTAAACATAGTCCCGCATGCAATCGGGTCAATACGATTAGAAAAAAAATCTATAGTTTGACCAACTTTATCTACTTTTTTATAGTCGCAACAAACAGCATGATAACTCTTGTTCATAGAAATAAAGGTATGCAACATATACAAAAAGTGCTCCGATACGTAGTCATCGCTGTCAACTCTTACAAAATATTGGCCTCGTGCGTGTTTTAAAATTTTGTTTAAAGAGTGAGGGAGACCCATATTTTTATCGTTTTCCAGAAGCTTAATATTTAATACATCACTCATCAACTCGCACACATCTCTTAGACTGATGCCTGGATCGTCGTTCACAATTACTACTTCAAAATCATCATGACTAAAAGTTTGAGATGCCAGACTTCTTAAGCATCTATATAGCCATTCTTTCTGTTTGTAGCAGGATATTCCAACAGTCACCTTATACATCGTCGCCTATCCTTTTTTTATCTTTTCAATATCTTCTTTGTAGTGCACATCGATATAGTCTGTTAAAATGATACTTTTGTACATGCCAACACCGCAATCATCTACAACTCGACGACGAAAAACTCTTATTGCGCCATCAGTAAAAAGTGTATTTTTATTTATAGAGATACAGTCCCAGGTTTGACTAAGAGGGTGTGCTACTTTTTCAATAGCTTCATCTATTTTTTCAGTCTCAATTTGTGGTGAGTTTGCCTGTAGCAAGCATATGATATCCACCGGCTTTTCTTTCTCTAATATAGATAAAGCATGCTCTATCACTTGCTGCTTTCCAACAGAGTCTTTAGTAAGGGGTTCTGGCCTATCAATAATAAGGGCGCCGTTCTCTCTTGCTACTGCTTTGACATCCTCGCTCTCTGTAGAGACGTATGTCTCGTGTATATACTTTGACTTTTTAGCAGCATCGAGTGTCCATGCTAAGAGTGGCTTGCCACTTAAGGGATATATATTTTTGTTTTTCAGTCTATTGGATTTTCCTTTTGCTGGAATTAGAGCTATTATTCTCATGTAAGCCTCATATACCTTGAATATTATAGTCTTTCATGTTGGCACCGTTGTACTCACTGGATGCTCTAATTCTATCGTACGCAAAATGATTCTCTAACGGCAAAATCCAACCTTCGCGTGCGCCTGGGGGTGGCTTATCATATTTCATTTCTCCAGATTTAAAAAATATTGTAAAAACACTACATGTTTTATAAAAAGAAGTTTTGGCTACCATGTCTTCTATCATTACACCAGTTTTGCCAACGTCTAGCTGTGAAAAAATTACTAGTGCTTGCTGTTTGGAAAAAATAGTGCCAGGCAACGTGTGAAAAACTCTATTATTTTTATAAACACGCGTGGACTCAAACTCTTCTAGTACTACATTTTCTAAAAAAGGATTTTCATAACTAAAATGTTTATCAATTTCTTTTTTAGCGGTCGCTAGATGAAAAATGCTTGACTTGTTAGCACCTAATAGGTGAAAAAAATCATCAAACTTTATGGGGTTTATAATTTCGTGATCATCATCAAAATACATGCAAAATTGAGATTCACTTTTGATGAACTTTTTCATCAGCTGCATGTAGCTTAAATTCATGCCTAATCTTTCAGGCTGAATTGCTATGTCAACATTACAGTTCTCACCGGCTAGCTCTTCGTAGCACTTAGCAACATCATGCTGCGTCCCTTGTCCATCCGGACGTCTATAATTGTCTATGTTGACAAATACATTAAAATTAAAATTTGGGTTTGCATCAATTATATTTTTTTTTATAGTCTGTGTTGTTGTTTTAATTAAATTTAAATCTAAAATTGCCGGCAAACACAGAGCAATATACTTATTGTTTCCAGTACTCATATATGCCTCTTTCTAGTTCATAATTCGTCCAAACAAAACGATCTCGCATCGGCTGCTTAGTAGCCCAGTTCCACATCTTTGTTAGCCCCTCTTTTAAGTCTACTTTGTGCTCAAATTTTAACAATTCTATAGACTTATCCCATGTAGACCATGCATATTTAACTTCATGTCTTTTTTCTAAATGAAGCGGTTTGAGTGACGTTCCAGTAACATCTAGCAAGGTAGCACAAGCTTCATTAATGGAAGTCTCCTTAATACCGCCTAGATTTATAATTTCTCCAATACACTTGTCATTTTGTGATGCGTTCCAAAAAGGGATTAAAGAGTCGTCAACGTAACTAAAAGCTCTTTTTTGCTCACCATCGCCAAATATAGTTGGCTGCATGTTATTCAAGATTTGATACATCCAGATACCTAAAACATTCCTATACTTATCCCAAATATTTTGGTTTATTCCATAAAAATTATGAGGCCTGACAATGGTATATTCTAATCCATGCTGCTCGTAAGCAATTTTTAAATCTTGCTCCACAGAAAATTTAGCAACTCCATAAGGATCTATTGGGCATTGCTGAAGGTCTTCATGAAAAGGAGGTTCATACTTATTGCCGTAAACCGACATGGAACTGGCAAACACAAACCTCTTAACAGCGTAATTAATGCTCTTAGTTATTAAATTAGCAGAGCATATTAAGTTATTTTCATAATTATACTTTCTTATAAATGGACTAAGACCCTCAGCTGCATATGCGGCAAAGTGATATACAATATCCGGACGCTCCTCTCGAAAAACTTGATCTAATTTTCGCAAATCTAAAAGATTAAATTGATAAAATTTAACATCAAAACTCACGTTTTGAATATAACCGCCACTAAGGTCATCTATTCCTATAACCTCGTGCTCTGTATTCTCAACAATCCAATCAGCTAATCTAGAGCCTAAAAGACCAGCAACACCAGTGATTAAAATTTTCATGCCTTGCAAAACTCCTGAACTATTCTTTCTGATGAGCCATCTTTGAAAAAATACTTCTCTCTCATAATATCATACTCTTCCTCTAAATTTAAAGCTAAAATATTATCAATAGCTAGTTTAAAATCATTATATTCAACACCTGCATCCAACACAGTACAAAATGGTTCATCATATAGAAAATCAAACCCTCTTCTAATGTTTTTTGGTTTAATATTGAAATCTATAGCTGGCGTTCTTGAGATCGCTGCTTCTTTTATTGTTGTTGAGCCAAAGTTAATCAGCAAGTCTGAAACTTTTAAAAGCTCTAAAGTATCATGAGGATACCAGCAAGAATCAATAAAATATTTATCTCCCTGAAACTTGGGATCAACTGGGTCTTTGCCCCTGGTTTTCACCAATATGTTGAAGTTCATTTTTTTTAAAAATAAGTATATTTTTTCTAAATTAATTTTGTTAGCATCTCTTCTTCTAGGGGCAACTACTAAAGCTAGTTTTTTTTCACTCGATAGACCCCACTTATTCATAATCGCATTTTTTGAAGTGGTATCTAAAAAATCATACTTTGGAGATCCTAGATATAGATTTTTATTTGAAACACAATTATAATATTTAGCTATATATTCGCTAGGTAAAAGTATGTGATCTGCAGTGTCTACATAATTTTTCCAAGAATCAACAAAATCTGTCATATATGTAATAACTATTTTTTTGTGTTTTTCATCCAGATGATCAAGGCCATTTCCTTCAATCATAAATGTTGGGCCAGAAACATTAGATACATCTTTTAACTTGTGAATGCCAAAATTATACGCGCTAGAATATTGTTTTATTAGATTTTCGTACCTAATTGGACAATTATACTTGTTGGACGGAGAAATAAAATAGTTTGATTTAATATTTTTTTTATTTCCAGCTATCGTCAGAGGTATAAAATATCTCAAATATGTCATTTCTTTTAAAATAAAATTCATACAACACTATACATATTGTTTAATTTATTTATCAAAGCTTTTTTTATTTCCAAATCGAGGGCTACAAGGTCTGCAGATTCTTTTATTTTTAAAAACTCTGGATGTGAAAAGATATAATGTCCGCAAACACGAGTTAGTTGTCGTTTGTTTTCTTCTGGGTTGAAAGAAGGCGGTACCCACTTCTTCCACTTACCAGAATCATAACAAATTTTGTATAGCTTTAGCAAATCATCTGCCGGCACATTCTTAATAACATTTTCTGTCTCAAAAACACCAAACTCTGGTGCTATGTTTATCGCGTCTAAACCTAGGCTAAATCTAGTCTTGATTTCTTCTAGCGTTAAATAATCTCCATTGTGCTCTTTGCTTAAAACTCTATGCTTTCTGCAAACGTCTATCATCCGTCGGCATCGCTCTGTATCGAAAGTGCCCATGTTGCGTGTACCAACTATTTTAGTACCCGCCTGTATAACGGCGTACACCACCTTCTCTGAAAGATTTTGTAACTTATTAAAAAGCGCAGACAAAAAATAATCTAGCTCTTCAGACGTATACTTGTGAATTGCTTCCTCAGTGCCTACTTCGTAAAAACAACTTGGATTTACTTCATTGCACATTAAAATATTATTGGCTGTTTCCTGTACTATCTCATCTAGGCTTGTAAACTCTTTCCAAGGATCAATGTGGATAAGATCAAAGCCAGAAACAGAATCCACAATAAAAGATTTTTTATCTCGAAAAGCACTAGGAGAAGCTCCTTGTTTTCGCCCTCCATGATCTCTCTGCGTAACGACTTTGTTGCTTTTTGATCTTACATATTTTACAAAATCTTCTGTAGTCCAATTGTTTACATACCCACCATCGTACTCAACTTGACGACGTGAAGGAATTAGACCTATCTCTGTATCTGCGCTCTCACAAAACTCAATAACAGAATCAACAATATTTTTGCTCATAGGCCCTATATAATATTTAATTTTTTTAAATCTATCTTTCATTGCACCCTCAAAGGAAAATCTAATCCAGTATACAACTTATATTGGTACGATGCTTGAAGCATGCCTAGTTTTTTACCCGTATCTGTATCCACCAAACAATCAATAAACTCATTACTTTTATGTACAGAAATATTGGACACAGGAGTACAATTAAAAACTATTGAATTTTTTATATCTACTATTTTCTGCCAATCTTTTCTTGTGATGACATCAATATTAAAATTCATAGATCTAGCTGCGTGAGAAACTGCAGCTGCGTAGCCGCCGTTCCCTAGAATTACCAAACTTTTGTTTTCTTTGTCCATTAGAATATCTTTTGCAGCTAAATAATCAGTATTATAAGCTATAAATTTGCCATTTTTGTTTACAACAGTGTTTGCAGCCTGTATTTTTTGCGCCTCGCTTGAAACTTCATCAACATATTCAAGTATTTGTTTCTTAAATGGCATGCTTAGCGCAAAACCAGAAAAATTAAGCCACCTAGTCACATGATTAATTTTCTCAACGTTGTCTATTGAAAAAGACTTATATATCGCATTAATATTGTGAAAATAAAAACAAGAATTAAACAGCAAACACCCTCTATTTCCTGCTAGGCTAGAAAAAGAACCGTAAAGTTTTGTGTCTTTATTTATCAACTATTTCCTCTAACATCTCTTTGGATTTGAAAAACAACAAGTTACCAAACTCTTTTTCATGCAAAGGAGCCATATTTAAGTAGATAAGGGAAGTAATCGCTTTAATTCTATCTAAATCATACCCATTATCAACTACCCACTCTTCATATATTTTTTTAAATTCTTCTAGCTTCGTTTCGTTCTTATAGCTATATTTTACGGTTCCACGCCAAACTTCACAAGAGAAGTTTTCTTCATCTTTCATCAGCTTATAAGACATGAGAACTCCGCCATACATCTTTGATAAGTCGTAATAGACATCACCCACATCGCTATCTGCAAAATCCTGCCGCCAATCCAACAAACAAAAGTTGCTATCGGAGCTGCTATTTTGCGCAAGTAGCACATTGTCAAATTGTAAATCACCATGAAACAGCTTAGTAGGAAGCCCAGAAGTAATTTTTGACCAATCAAACTTATTTAACAAACTATGGATATCTCTTACACTAGAACCATTTATTTCATGACTCTTACAGTAAGAAATATCCCTATCTGAAAGAAACAATCCTAATCTTTTGGATGTTTTTTCTTTATAAAACTTTATACAGTTGTCTTTTATATCTTGGTCAACTGGCTTCCACATTTTCTCTTTGAGAAAATAAAGAAACTGCTTCCACACTTCTACATCGTTACAATCATACAGAGTTGTTCCTTCAACCCATCTATAAGAGTACAAATTTTTTCCACAATATTCTAGTTTTGGCACTAGATCTCCTAGTGTATCGGCTCTTTTAATTCTACCTTGGACAAAGTTTTCATTTGAAGACATCTTAATAAAGCTGTCACCCACTTTATATAAAAACTCACCATTAGTTTTTGGAATGCTGTAGCTAATCTTTTTTTCAAACATGTTCTTAGCTCTAAAGTAGTTGTCAACAGTTCCAATATCATACCAATCAAAATTATGACTCTTTATTTCTTGGTAAGACTCAAGATTGTAATAAGCGCTAACAATCTCCCCTGTGTTCACATCCTGATCGTTTTTTTCTAGCTCTCTCCAAAAGATATCATAGTCGTAGACACCAGCTAAGCCAATAAATGCATAGTCGTGTCCATCTTTTGATTTATTTTTAAAGCTAGTTATACTGCCATTTAAAACATCGGCAGTAGCATAATGCTCAGGCATACTAGTTGGGTAAAGCCCCATCCAATTACAATCAGCTGCAGGTATATCACCAGTAATTATTGTATCAACGGCTGCCCAAACAAACGGTCTTTGCAAGTGCTGTTTAGCAAACGCTATTGAGTAGCCCGGGCCTGTGCCAGGGCCTTCATATCTATCAACTTCAACAAATATAAAGTTTCTTTCCGGATGGGCAGAATTGCAGTATTCTTTTACCATGTGACTTTTATAGCCTAACACCACCACAATATCATACTCGCTTGGAGTTTTATCTATTAAATGAGAAATTATTGCTTTGTTATCTAAAGGTAACAACCCTTTATTAGTATGCTGAGAAAAACGTTCGAGTCGACTACCAACCCCAGCAGCTAAAATGCAAAACGCTGGCTTCATGTGTTCGTGCTCTAGCTTCCCCGATTGGCGGTTAGAATCATCAGTAATTCGAATTACATCATCGACTTCTGGTGTTGAAACTTCTTGTAGAATAACATCAGTTATCGCAATGACTCTGTGCTTTCTAGGTGGTTTGACAGTAAAAAAATCGCCGGCGTTCATTATTTTTTTCTCAACGACGCCTTCATCGTTTTCCAACCAAACTTCTGCTGTACCTTCAATTATATAATTTGTTTCTAGTTTTTTGTTGTGATATTGATAGCTTGTTTTTGTTTTTGCATTTATGTATATGCGTTTATAACAATACCTATCATTTAATTCTAACCATATTTCTTTTCCCCATGGCTTATATACAGTTTTCATACTTCGATATCCTTAATTCCATAGTTTCTTTTAACACAGTGACAACTAGCTGTTGGTGTTCTGCTGTCAGACTTTAAATCATTGACGACAACCCTCTCATAACCTCCTAGGCCCATAATTAACTGATCATAGAAGATGCCTAGCATATTAAGCTGCTCTTCTGTTCTTTGTCTCGTACTCTCTCTTCTTCCTGTAACTAATATTATATTGTGACCGGCACGATCCCACTCATCTAGTTTTTCAATTGTTCCTTCTAATAGTTCTGGCCTTCTTGTTACTTGCTCATACAAGCCACCAAAGTGCCTTATAAGAGTTCCGTCAATATCACAAAATATAGTCTTCTTGCTTTTATTCATTGGTTATTGTCCTCACACTAACTTTTTTAATATATTCTCTAACTTTTGCCATGTCTTCGTCAGGTGTCATGTCTTGTAGGTCGTAATGATGCCTAACACAGGGAGACGGACCACTCTTAGCAGTGATCATTGCTTGTCCCCAGGGGCGCTCAGATCCAAAAAATTGCTTGTTAGCATATAAGCCGCTATCAATAAGAAACTTTCTAGCATAATAGTGGCTATGAGTAAACTTGCCAGGAAAATGTTTAATACTCTTAAGATAGTCATACATGCCACCTGCAAACTTATTCATGTTGTTGGAGTTTAATATGAACCACAAATCATGTACACCATGATGTTCTGAGTCTGGCCCAATTAGATAGAGCTTTGACTTGTCCATTTTAAAGAAATCAAAGTCAACTAAATAAGCTAAATCTGGTCTTGTCAACATTACCATGTCGTACTCAAAATTATTTTCTTTTTCATGTTCTATTTTTAAGTCGTTAACAACTTTTGCAGAATACCATCTACTAAACAAAGAATGAAATCTAAGATTATCTAAACCTTTAAACTTTCCATCTCGCCACCTAATAATTTCTCCACCGAGACCATTAGGATCCCCAACAACATATTCAAAATCAAATATAATTTGAGGTTCTATAATACTTTTAATAGGTCTGAATGTCTGTTTGAGTTCATCTTCAAATTCATAACTCCAAGAGTGCATAAACACATCGATATTAGCTTTATCGTTAACCTTCAAAATTTTGTCTTCAAAGTGCTTTTTACAGATTTGTAAAGGTATGGTTCGACCCGTACCATATTTATCAGTCCTGCCTATTGATCCGTGCATTAATATAGCAATTTTCATTTTACACCATGAATAAGCATATACAATTGTGGCGAGTTGTCCCACAAACTAAGCATTTGATAATTCTGCAATATAAAATATTGTTTGAAAGTTTTTAATTCTAACACTTTTGGCACCTCTTCGAATACAGATTTCTTTACATTAATATAGCCATGTTTTTTGACTGATAAAGAAAATTTTTTAAATTGTGCATTATCTAAAAAATCATCGTCCCATATAGATGACCACAACAAGTTGTCTTGTCCATATGCATATTCATGCTCGTTATCCTTAACCCATCCTAGTTTATATTTTTTAAAGCGCCAGTGATCACCTAGACCCCAGTCAACGTACAATGAGCCTCCTGAATTTAAAGACTCATAACACCTTTTAATAAAATCTTCTGGGTCTTTTGCAAAATAAGGACACCTTGTGGAAATTATTGTATCATATTTTTTAGGCAAAGACCAGCTGCTATTTATTTCCCAGTTTCCAATGCTCCTATCATACAAATCGCCCGGAAAAAAATTATTACTAGAATATCCAAGCAGTGCTACTTCACCACGTGGTTTTATATTATATTGATACCAAGCCTTTAAAATAGAATCGGATTTACCCACGTACCCTCTCTTAAACAAGCTCTTGCATGAAACAAAATTTATAATTATCAATATTTTTTAAAAATTTGTCTAGCTCATTAGTTTTTTGTTGATCTAAATAATTATTATCCCACTCGCATGCGTGATACACAATCTCAGTTTTATCAAACAGTTGTAATGGTTTAAATGGAGGACAAGAGTTGTAGTAGACAGTATCAACCTTCGTGTCTATTTCATCATAAGTCTGCTTAGCATAATCATCTGGGGACAAAGCGAAAACTTTAATCCCCAAGTCTCTTGCTGCCATGATGGCACTCGGGCTCATTCTCCATGCCGGTGGTCTAAATATAGGCTTAAACTTATCTCTAAGTCCGGCTACCTCTGTAGTTTCAAACATAAGTCCCATTCTATCTATTGCTTGATCGTAAGACATTGATTTGAACTCGTCGTTATTGCTAATGCCAGGTATTCCATGAAAAAATCCATGATATGCTAGTTCAAAATTATGTTCTGACAAACCTGACAGCACTTCACAAAAACGCTCTTCTTTATCAATTCTTAACGCCTCTCTAGTAGCTGTTTTACCAACAGTTCTCCAATACGATATAGGAATAAATAGTGTAAATTTAATATCAGAATATTTTGATATTAGCTCGTGACATCTATCTAGAACTGCTACGGACGAAAGAGGATGAGGTGATACATCATCAATGCTTATGTTTATTAATTTTTTTGACATTTTTTATCTGCTGAATTAATCTGGGAAAGACCTTTTCTGGTTTGAGAAGGTCAACTATTTTAATTGTTTTTTGATATCCGCCCTTTTCATATTTATCCAACATCTTAAATAACTCTCTAGGAGCTGAAGATATATCATTTACCACTTCACCAGTCTGACCTGGTAAAATAAGATCTGAGCTGCCAATGTGCGGCATGCTTAGCATAGGTAATCCACACTGAGCTGCTTCAACCATCGCCCTAGGGCCATTGTCCATTTTTGATACGCATACAAAAATTTTACTTTTTAACATAAGGTTAATCTTTTTTTGTAAAGTTGTATTAACGTGCAAATCAACATTATCATGCTGGTCAACAAAAGACTTTACAGCCGAATAAACATGAGTGTGGTCTGTGACTCTGCCTTTGTTAGCAGGGTTTCTACCAACAATGCAACCACGAGAATTTTTAAAATTATTATGCGCGGACAAACTCGCTAAGAACTCCAGGTGTCTTTTTCTAGGGTCAAAAGAGGATACCATAATCCAATCATATTCTTTTTTAGTGTTTTTAATAATATCTTTAGATAGTTCTGTTGTGGCGCGCGAAGTTAAATGGTGTACAGAATAAGGTATATTTTTAGTTACAGTTGAAGAATAAGCAGTACCTTCAATCAATCCAAAATGATGATGTTTTGGATTTAGATTGTCAGAATGCGTTATTCCATTAAACATAGGGTTAAAAATAACAAATTTACCAAACAACTTTGAACAGTCCGGATAACCATTGTTGAGGCCGTAAATGTAAACATAGTCATCGCTTGTCTTGTTAACAATTTCGTACATTTTTTCATCTTTTGCCCAGTTTACTGTAATCTTTTTCTCGTCAACTTCAATCTGCTGCAAAACTTCATCTTTGTGATTTTGGTGGTGTCCTTCTCTGGGAAATAGAACAACTTCGTCAACAAGACCAAATTTTAAAAAGTTTGCGTACAAGTACGTAAAGTGCTCCGACAAAGGATCTTCCATTGGAGTTAATGTGTCTCCATTTGTGTGAGCCACGTGATTTTGCATAAAGCTAGGGGCGTTAATTACATATAACTTCATTAA
>CETN01077554.1_pt1 | contig 11774 bp, 18 predicted proteins | sample 531301 | NCBI WGS metagenome assembly CETN01 (sample SAMEA2622656, study PRJEB7988) | marine metagenome | isolation source: saline water (ENVO:00002010), including
ACTTTGAAGAAAAAAGAAAAATCAAAAGATACTGACCCAGATGCACAAGGAGTTGCTAATGTTTTCCAGACACTTGAAAACAGACTTCTTTCTGGCTGGAAAGAAACATCAATGAATGGCAACAAAAGGTTAAAGTTAAGCCTTAAAAAGTTTGAAGGGGAGAAGTTAACACCACCATCACAACCTAAAGAAAAATTGTCTGAAGAAAAAACTGAAATAAAACTTTCAGATTTAGATGATGAGGTTCCATTTTAATGATACCTAAACAGCCAAAGTTTGTTTCAAAAAAGCATCTGCAGTTTGTAGCAAGTCAAAAATGCTGTTTATCTTATAACTTATTTTGTGGGGGTGGTGTACAAGCTCATCACCTCCTCAAGCCTTGGAATGGTATTCGTGGCATGGGTATAAAAGCTAGTGACAAGAATGCCATCCCACTTTGTTATCATCACCATGCAGAACTACATGACAAAGTTGGTGATGAAGAAAAATTTTTTACTAATTATAAACTTCCAAAAGAGTATGGAAAAATGGTTGCTGTTTATCTATGGACTATTTCACCAGTTAATAAGGAAAAAAATTTATGATCGATGAAGAAAAAGTTGAAAAAGCTGTTTTATGGTTAACCGAGAATGCTGGAACTTCAGCTAATGCTAGAGCCACTAGAATATACCTAGATGAGTATAGAAAGTCTCTGAAGGCACTAATAATGAAAGAACATTTAAATAAACCAGTATCGGCACAAGAGAGAGAAGCTTATGCAGATGAAAAATATCATAAGCATTTGGAAGCCTTGCGAATCGCTATTTATGAAGATGAGAAACAAAAGTTTTTGAGGGTAGGTGCAGAGGCAGTGATAGAGGCTTGGAGGACACAACAAGCCAATAATCGCTTTAAAGTATAGAAAAACTACAAAAAAGGTAAAATATTGTTGATTTATATATGTAAATAAAATAGTATGTAATCAGTTCAACAACAGAGAGAAAAAAATGACAGATACAAAAAAGCAATTTCACACAGTTAATGGTAATCAGTTGATGCTCACTCATTATAAGAGCCTCAATAAAAGTAAGTCTACTTATATTATTCGCACTAATGGTTATAATTCTAAAATCTACTGTCTTTATTACAATTATCCTCAATGGAGTGGCTACACAAATGAGAGTGGTAACTTTGTAGGTAGAGTAGAATGGAAACAGGCTTATTGCAGAAATCTTTCAAGAGATTTAGAAAAGGCAAAAGCTAAATTCAAGGAATTATATTCAGACCACGATGTTAACCTAATTGTTTGTGAAGCTGATAAGCTCAATGATTATACTGCAACTGGTATTGATTGGGATGAGGTAGAGCGAGAAAAAGCTATTAGATTAGCAAAGCAGATGAAAAGAGAAATGGTCTGGGCAGAGTGCAAACTTATCAGATCACTTAAATGGTCTGTAAGAAAAGGTTTTAACAACATTCAAAGTCTTAGATCAGAATTTGTTGGTAATGTCGGTGATAAGATTGAAGTTACTGCAAAGATTTTATCCAAGATGCACTTCGATACTGAGTGGGGTAGTTCTACATTGACTACTCTTGTTGATGGTAATGGTAATGTGTTTACAAACTTTTCTGGTTCAGCACCATTTTATCTAGAATATAGCAAAAACAAATCACCTTTTAAAAGTATGGATTATGTTTGTGAGGAAGGTGACACTGTTAAGTTTTCAGCAAAGATTAAGTCTCATAAACCATACCAGCCAAAGGATAAGAACTTCACTATCAATCAAACTAATGTTTATTTTGTGAAGAATGCAGAGCTTGTCAAAATGGGTGTTGAGAGAGATCAACATGAATGGGCAAAACGGAAAGATGAGGAAAGAAAAAAAGAAGCATATAGAACTGCTCAATATAACAGATGGCTTAAAACTTCAAATGCGAGGTGGTCATAATGAGACAGATTATAAAGGGTATCGTAGAAGCCGTAATATTTACGGCTTTTATGGTTAGCTTGTACATGGGCATGATTATGTTCTGTGCATTAAATGACAAATGTTACAACGTAGAAATGGGAGATAAATATGGAAATGATTCCAATTCCAGCATTTCTGGATAGAAGAAATCCAGAGTGCAAACTTTATATCGGCAATCAAATGTCGGTTATAGTTAAAAAAGTTCCAGAGATTGTTTCAACTAATCAAAACACTCAGAGAGCTTTGACCAATACTTTTAAAAGCAAAATGGCATACGAAGTTATTCAATATGTTAGAAGAGGTTTTGATACGTTTGGTAAACTTAGAAAAGCTATTTCAGCAGTTTTACATTTAGGTGCTATTTCTGATAGAGAACTTAAAGCTGGTATTAGATATGCCTTGGTTAATAGAATACCAGTTCCAAAGGTTATCGGTAGAGGTAAAAGCAGACAGACCACTGTTAGGTATTTTACTCTGGCTAAGAAAAGCTCAAAAATTTATGAAGCTGTGGAAGTATAATGACCAGATTTTCAGATGAATTTGTAGACAGAGTAAAACAACATTGGAAAGAAAATAAGAACAAAGTAAAATACGTTGTTGAAACTGGTGTTCATTTCAAACGTAAAACATCAAAAAAATATACGTTAGATGATGTAGCTGAACATTTTAATATTACAGAAAGCCAAGCCAGAAGAATTATTTATGTTAAAAAATCTTAGACATCGAGAAACTAAAAATGACCTTCTTAATGAGGACATTATTATAAATGAAACATCTCATAGCTGGGATGTTTCTTTTTGCAAACTGCCTATTCAGTATAAGTTGGACTATGCTTTACTTAGAAAAGATGAAGTTGTGGCTTTTGCAGAGATTAAAAAAAGAAATAATACAATCTCTAAATACAGCACTTACATGATTTCACTTGGTAAAATATTAGCTGGTAGGCAGTTAACATCTGTTACTGGAAAAAAATGTTTTCTGGTTGTCGGTTTTACTGACATAACAGCATTCGTTAATATGGATGTTGACTTCACTACAAAAATGGGTGGTCGTTTTGACCGAAATGATTGGCAAGATTATGAACCCACTTGCCATATTGATATTCATAAATTTAAAAAGTTAAACAAGAGGGGATAAAATGACAGAGATATTATTTGCAAATCAAGTTTTAGCTGGGTTATCAAATCCAGACAGGGGTGTTTTTGCTTACTGCACTAACAAAATGGCTGGTAGAAGAGACACTAACAAAAATGCTATGATGGCTTCTAGAAAAGCTAGAAGAGAATTAGTTGATGCTCAAAAGTTTTTTATTGATAATAAATTACTTGAAGTTGCTAATCAGCTATCACAGCAAAGTCCTAGCAAATTGGTAGAATTAGCTAAACGTGCAATACCACCTTTTAATAATATGTGGATTGAGTGGGATGAAGTTCATAGGCTTAATATTATGGATGCTAGAACTGGTAAAACTTTTGCTAAGATGGGTTATCATATACAAAAGATTAATGACGAGTTTTTTTACACAATGTTTGGTTCTGATAAAAACTTTGAGAATGGAAAAATAGTTTGTGTTTCGAATGGCTTTTATTTTTCTAATAGTGATGAGTTTGGTGATGATTTTAAAAACAAAACTGATTGGGATAGAAATGTTAGCATACACGATGAAAAACTTTTAGAATTATCTCAAAAGAAAACACTCAGCAGTTTGTTAGGTAATAACTATTCAAAAGCAATGGAACTCGTTGAGAAAAAAGAACGTAAGGCATTTGATTGGTTTAAAAATCGAGTTGAAACTGCTCAGAGTGTAGGCATGGAAATGTTTTTAACTGATAAACAATTTGGAACTGGATTTAACCATGACCTTATGAGTAAGCAAGTTGAATCAGATTTAAAGGCTATGGAAGGCGATTTAAGGCTTATTATAGCTATATTAGGAACACTTAACTATGACCATATAGTTTATAACCATGCTAAAACTAATCCAAAGATAACACACACTCGATATGGTGTAATTGCACCAAAACACACTTTGAAACTTGTTACTATCGATCTGCCAAAGCCAAATATTAGAAAAGTTTATAAAGGGATAGTCAGTGGTATGGGTACTCCTAAAGCAGAACACATGAGAAGAGGACACTGGAGAAGAAAGCCAGATGGTAACAGAATATGGATTGAGCCTATGAAAGTTGGCAGTAAAAAGAATGGCATAATTGAACATGATTACTTTCTTAGAGGTAGAGAGGAAAAGACCAATGTTTGATGCTTTAACTTGCATGGCTGTTGCTATCTATTTTGAAGCTAGGGGAGAGCCACCAGTGGGCAGAATCGCAGTAGGGCAGACAATTTTACAGCGAGTATATGACCATAGGTTTCCAGATAATGTTTGTGATGTAGTTAAACAGGGAAACTATTATAGCTGGGATAATACAAAACCTATAAAGTGGGAGTGCCAGTTTACATTCTGGTGTGATGGTAAACCAGAGAAGATTGATGATATGTTATCTTGGGGTTTCTCATTAGATATAGCTGAAGCAGTTATGGATGGATATTTGTTTGATGTTACAAATGGAGCAACTCATTATCATGCTTATTATGTCAAACCTAGTTGGTCAGAAAAGTTCACCAGAACTGTAAGAATAAATGACCACATATTTTATAGATGGGAGATAGAATAATAGAACTCTGTCACCTTGTAGAGCAAGATACAAATAATAGTCGGATATATAATTTTTTATTTATCCCTAACCTTAGAACAATGGAGAAAGAAATGCCAAGTTATGAAAAACTTTTATATAGATTTAATAAAATAAATAATCGAAAAAATATTAGTAACTTAAAGGAACATTTTTTTGAAATTTTTAAACTTCATTTTGCAGTTAAATTCAATATGGAAAAAACTGGTGTTCATGCTTTTGAAGCAAGTAGATATGAAAGTTTAAATTTTAGTATTTGCCAAGCAATATTTTTACATCATGCAATGCCTTTTTATGAACTTGGTGGCAATCCTATGACAGGATATGCAAGTAGATTAAAAGGTAAAGAAAATGAATGTGTTCAAATATGTAATAGCACTGGTGTTTCATCTGCGAGTCATGGAAGTCAATTAGCTGATTTCAGTGTTTATGCTGTAAACTGGATAAATGATGCATGGAGAAAAAGAAAAACTGATATTCCAGATAATAAATATTTAGAAAAACTTAATAAAGATTGGATAGAATATATATCCAGTAGTGAATTAGTATAGGAGTAATTATGAAACTAAAAAACTTTATAAAAAAAAATGGATATACTTATAGTACATTTGCTAAAGAGATAAATGTTTCTATGAGAAATGTATCAATGTGGGCAAGAGGTGAACGATTGCCAAGGTGGAAAGATGCTAAAAAAATATTTGAAATTACTGATTATCAAGTTAATGGACAGGATTTATATGACCAACAAATACTTCGCAAAGAAGGTGACTTATAAAAACATACAGTTCGACTCTAAAAAGGAGTATGAGCGTTATGTTTATCTGGAAATGTTACTAAAAGAAGAAAAGATAAGTGAACTGGAAGTGCATCCAGAGTTTCCACTTATGGTTAATGGCACTAAAATAGGTCGTTATACAGCCGATTTCACTTATAAAGATAAAACTGGAAATGTGGTAGTAGAGGATGTCAAAAGCAAATATACTAAGACTAGGGATTATTCATTAAGAAAAAGAATACTGGCTACTTATGATCCACCGATACATATAAAGGAAATAATGTGAGAATTTATTTTAAAAGTTTTCTAGTAAAGTGTTTTTTTAGGGGGTACTTCACTAACATAAAGAGTATTTATACCCCCTTAAAAGGCTTTATATGGCTTTTTGAAAACACAAAATGTGTCTTTTATTATCTTCTTGCTAGTTTTTTTATAAAAAGTTAAGATAGTTTTACAAAGTTTAAGGGGAGAAATTTTATGAGTTGGACTTCATTAGCATGGGCATCTAAACAAAAAGCTGGTTCTGGTAATAATAAACTTGTTTTATTAATGTTAGCTAACTTTGCTAACGATAAACACGAATGCTTTCCAAGCTTTAAAACTTTATGTAAGATGACAGAACTTAGTAAGGGAACGATAATTAGGTGTATTAGTTCTTTAGAAAAGCTAGGTTTAATAAATGTAAAAAGACGATTTATGGAAAGTCAAAATAACAGACAAACAAGTAATTTATATATATTAAATGTAGTGTATCAGAATGAAACCCCCCAGTGTCAGAGTGACACCCCCCTGTATCAGAGTGAAACCCCTAGCAGTATCAGACAGACACCCCATATAACCAGTAATATTATTAACCTTAAAAAGAACAAGAGTAAAAGCTATTCAGATGAGTTTGAAAAGTTCTGGAAAGAATATCCAGATAGACCAAATGATAATAAACATGGTGCTTATTTAAAGTTTCAACAATCACTTAAAGAAATAAAGTATGATGATTTATTAGAAAAGACTAAACAATTTGCTAAATCTCAAATCGGTGCAGATAAAAAGTTTATTCCACAAGCTAAAACATGGCTTAATCAGAAGAGATATAATGATGAGATAGCTGTAGAGAAAAATGAATCAGATAGCTCTGACGATTGGGTAATTAAATACTGGAATAGTATTGATACTGAAAAAGAGAGGGAAAGATTTAGTAATGGAGTTTATTCTTCTCATGTAAAAAGACTTATGATTGAAGGAAAAATTCACAATGCTAGTTAGATATGCTAAACTTGAAGATGTAAAGTATATCGATAATTTGAGAAAAAAGGAGAGTTATAGTTTAGGCTTTATACCGAAGATGGCATTTGAGAGTGCAATAACTGGTCAAAAGACAACTGGTAATAGATGGTCAACAACTTGCAATGATAAACTCTGGGTAATAGAGGAGAACAAAGATTTAGTTGGATATCTATTGATGTCATTTGGACAGTGGGCAAGAATAACCCATATAGCCATACAAGAAGATGCAAGGATGATCGAAAGAGGAAGGAAGTTGTTAACTGAAGGAGTTAATTATGGACATTTGGTTCGTTCTAGAACTACATTTGTATCTGGTTGTGCTGATGATCTTCCGAGTAATCATTTTTGGAAGGCTGTAGGCTGGAAGAAACTTGGTAATCGAAATGGAAAACATCATTCCAATATTTGGAAAAGTAACTCAAAAAGACAAGTCAATGTCTATCACTATCAGCAAGGGGGATTATTCTTCAATGACCAACACCAGAACTAAGTTAGTCAACAGACGTATAAATGAAACATTCTCAATACAGAATGTTATGGGAAGTAAATTTTATTGCAGTGTAGGTTATGATAAGAATGATAAGATAAAAGAAATGTTCTATACAGCCAGAGGTAAATCTGGAAGCGACATGGATAGTATGCTCTACGATATGGGAGTGTTGGTTAGTATCGCTTTACAGAATGGTATAAAATTAGAAGAACTTTTGGATAGCTGTTGCAAGAATGAAGATGGTAGCTTTGCATCACCAGTGGGAAAAGCTCTGGAAATAGCGAAAGACATGGAGAACTAATATGACTATTCAAATTACAGAAATAGAAAGTTCTAAATTAATTCCTTATGCTCGTAATGCAAGGACTCATAGTGATGTTCAGATATCTCAAATTTGTGCATCTATACAAGAGTTTGGTTTTACTAATCCTGTTCTAGTAGATGAAAATAATACTATTATAGCTGGGCATGGAAGAGTAATAGCATCGCAGAGGATGAAATTAGAGAAAATACCTTGTATTTATTTGAATAATTTATCTGAAGCTCAAAAGAAGGCTTATGTAATAGCTGACAATCAATTAGCTTTAAATGCTGGATGGAATGAAGAATTACTATCCATAGAGGTAGAAGAACTAAAAAATTTAGATTTTAATTTAGATTTGCTTGGTTTTGACGATCCAGAAAGTTTAATTATAAAAGATGTAGAGGGTTTTACCGATGAAGATGAAATACCAGAAAGCCTTGATGAAATAAAAGTTAAGCAAGGTGACTTGTGGATACTTGGCAATCACAGACTTTTTTGTGGAGATTGTACTTCAGCAGATAATATAACTAGCTTATTCGAAGAACAAACTGTTGACCTTTTGTTAACTGATCCACCTTATGGTGTAGATTACTCCAGTAAAAATACATTTTTAAATAGTATAGATAAGGGGAACAGAATACAAAAAGATATTAAAAATGATAATATTGAAGATATAACTCAGTTTTGCACAGATTTTTTATCTATCATTCCTTTTAGCGAATATAATATTTTTTATATATTCTTTGGTGGTCTACAGTTACACAATTTAAGAAAATCAATAGATGATAGTGGTTTAAAATTTAGTCAGTACTTAATATGGAACAAAAATAACCATGTATTAACTAGACAGGATTATTTAGCTAAAAATGAATTTATTCTTTATGGATGGAAAAATAGACATAAATTCTATGGAAGTAAAAAAAGAACTACAGTAATAGATTATGATAGACCATTGGTAGCTGATTTACACCCTACTATGAAGCCAGTTGGATTATTAGAAACATTTATAGAAGATGGAAGTCTTAATAATCAAAATGTTTATGATCCGTTTTTAGGAAGTGGTTCTACACTTATAGCTTGTGAAAAACATAATAGAAAATGTTTTGGATTTGAATTAGAGCCATCTTATGTATCTACTATAATACAGAGATGGGAAAACTTTACACAAAAAACTGCCTATCATAGTGAAACTGGTAAATCTTTTAAAGAAATATGTGATACTAAATAAATACTAAAAAGTGCAAATTATGGCTAATAAAAATCAAAAATATAAAAAAACTAATCAACACGAAAAACAAATAATGGAAAATTATTTTGTTCAAGGTTACGGCACTGATCAAGGGGTTTTAATGTTTCCGACTATAGATGAAGTAGCCGTTAAATTTAATATATCTAAAAATACTCTGTATAAATTAGCACAAAGGGGTGATTGGAAAGAAAAACAAGATAAGTTTGTCTACAAATACAACGAAGAAAGAAATAGAAAAAAGAGAAATTTATTAATGAAAGAGGGGATAGATATAGATGATAGAATGATAAATTTATCTAAAGCACTTTTAAATAAAGTTATGGTTACAGTAAGAGATAAAGATAAAATGTCTGCTTATCAAATAGACTCGTTAGCATCTGCATCGCTTAAAATACAGAAGATGGTGAAGTTAGCTTTAGGCGAATCTACAGAAAACTTCAGTATAGAAAATAAAGATAGTACGAATGAAACATTCAGAGAAGCTCTTGAACTTATCGATGAGATTAGAATCTCAAGAATCAGAACAGAGGGTAGTACAAGCACTCACTAATTGGAGTGTTAGGGGTAGGTGGAAACAGCTTACTCCAGATAAAGATTTTAATATATGGCTTATATTAGCTGGTAGAGGTTGGGGAAAGACAAGAACTGGTGCTGAAGATGTAATGCAGTTTGCTGTTCGTAATCCAAATACTATTACAGCCGTTATAGCACCTACTTTTGGAGACCTTAGAAGAGTATGCTTTGGTGGAGTAAGTGGTTTGATGTCTATAATACCAGATGAGTGTTTTAAAAACGGAGATAGGGTAGAGGGTTATTCAGTATCTAGGTCAGAAATAAACTTATGGAACGGCTCTAAAATAGTTGGTTTTAGTGCTACAGAGCCTAATCGATTAAGGGGTTCTCAGTTTCATAGAGCATGGTGTGATGAATTAGCTAGTTGGCAATATCCAGAAACATTTGACCAGTTAATGTTTGGATTACGTTTAGGCGATAGACCTCAATGTATCATTACTACAACCCCTAGACCAATAAAGATTATAAAAACCCTTTTAGAAAGAGAAGATGTTTATATTACTAGGGGTAATACATTTGAAAACGAAGATAACCTAGCCACAACGGCTTTAGAAAGCCTCAAAGAAAGATATGAAAACACAACTATGGGTCGACAAGAGTTATATGCAGAAGTATTGACCGATATAGAAGGTGCTTTGTGGACTTACAGTATGTTTGAAAGGCATAGAATTACTTTAGAAGAGTTACCAGAAATGGAAAGAATAGTAGTAGCTTTAGACCCAGCTGTTACATCATCTGACTCTAGCGATGAAACAGGCATAATTGTCGCTGGTAGAGGGTTAGATAAAAGATTTTATGTACTAGAAGATGCTACTATTAAAACATCCCCAGACAAGTGGCTTAAAAGGGCAATAGACTTATATTATATTCATAAAGCTGATAGAATGGTCGCAGAAACAAATAATGGTGGTGATTTAGTAGAAAAGCTGTTAAGAACAATAGATGATAAGATAGCTTATAAAAAAGTCCAAGCATCAAGGGGTAAACTTGTAAGGGCAGAACCTATTGTGGCTTTATATGAACAGGGAAAGGTAAGTCATGTCGGTTCTTTGGCTTCATTAGAAGATCAGCTATGTACTTACGCTGGGGGTAGCAACTCACCAGATAGATTAGATGCCTTAGTCTGGGCATTGACAGAACTAATGACAAGTTCTGGTAACATATATTGGAGAGTCAGTTAATGAGCTTATTTGATAGAATAAAAAATGTTTTTGTGCCACAGCAACCAACCTTACAGACAAAGCAATCACCAGTAGTGATGTATAACAATGTCAGTGGAGCTTATACCAGTAAGGATAAGTATGAGGACTTTGCTAAAGAAGGCTATCAGCAGAATGCAATTGTATTTCGTTGTGTCAATGAAATAGCTCAAGGAGCATCATCAGTACCATTCAAAGTGTTTGATGGTGATATAGAACTAGATAACCATCCATTAATAGACTTGCTAAACAGACCATCACCACAGTTTGCTGGTGTTGAATTCTTTCAAGCAGTTTATAGTCATTTATTACTAGCTGGTAATAGCTATGTCTTAAAAACTATGATTAGTGGACAGCCTAGAGAACTGCACATTCTAAGACCAGACAGGATGAGAATAAAGCCAAGTAAGACAAGAATACCAGATGCTTATGAGTATGTACTTAATGGTAAGGTCGTGGAAAGCTGGGATGCAGACCCAGATACTGGTGCATCAGAAGTCAAACATTTTAAAACATGGCATCCACAAGATGACTATTATGGATTATCACCATTGTCTGCTGGTGCAGTAGATGTAGACCAGCACAATATGTCAGCAAAACACAACTATAATCTATTGCTAAATGGAGCAAGACCATCTGGTGCAGTAATATTCAAGCCTAAAGATGAAAGTGGGATGACAGTTCAGCTAACAGAAGGACAAAGACAACAGCTTATGTCAGACTTGGACTTACGTTTTAGTGGCTCAAGCAATGCTGGTCGTACAATGCTGTTAGAAGGTGACTTTGATTTCAAGGAGATGGGATTGTCACCTAAAGATATGGACTTTATCCAGATGAAGAATATGACAGCGAGAGATATAGCACTTGTATTCGGTGTTCCTAGCCAGTTAGTGGGTGTTCCAGACAACCAGACATACAACAATGTGTCAGAAGCCAGATTAGCCTTGTATGAGGACACAATCATTCCATTGCTTAAAAGAGTAGAGAGCGATCTAAATGAGTGGCTTGGTAATGATTTCAATGAGAATGTTAATATCAGATATGACATAGATGCCATACCAGCTATGGCTGAAAGACGTAAGAAGATATATGAAAACGTAGTACAGGCTGTCAGAGAAGGGATACTAAGCCGTAATGAAGCCAGAGATAGATTAGGATATGAGCCAGTTGAAGGTGGAGATGAGGTTTATATTAGTGCAAATCTGTTCCCATTAGGAGAACCTATGGAGTCTGCACAGGAACAAGAGACTACAGAAGATGA
>CETN01038346.1_pt1 | contig 11773 bp, 8 predicted proteins | sample 531301 | NCBI WGS metagenome assembly CETN01 (sample SAMEA2622656, study PRJEB7988) | marine metagenome | isolation source: saline water (ENVO:00002010), including
CTTTGCCTCAGATTGCGTTTTTGGGCTGCGGTTAACTGTCCACCTAGTTGGAGTTCTGAAAGTGCCTGTGCGTTCAATTCTCGCCTCAGAGCAGCGGTTTGGGGGTCGGCAGATTCAATGGCTGCGGCGGCCCGACCTCCAAATTCCTCTAGTGCCTGAACGTCTGCCAACCGTTGGTTGCGAGTGGCATCCAAATCCATGCGTGATAAAGCAGGGTTAATTTCATTTTCATACAACGCCATTAACCGAGGTGCCATCTCCTCTATGATGCCTGCCTGAATGCCTGCATACTTTGGTTGGTACTCTGCCTCCGACTCAAATAATTTATCTGCAAACTCTAACTGAGTCTTCAGATTATCTCGGTACTCTTTAGAGTAGTTACGACTTTCGTTTTTAATTTTAGTGCTGCCCATTGTTTTTTAACTCCTGTGCCTTTTTGTAAAATTTCTCCCAAGGCCAAACCTTGGGGCTAGGGTCCTCTCGACGGTGCCATGACACGAATGGCAGCTTGAAAGGTGCGATGTCAAAGAACCGAGTGACCGAGTCACCAACTCCCAAATATACAAACCAAGTATCGCAATCCCTTGGCTCATAGTTATAACCGTAGTCCAGCACGAACCGGATGCCCTTGCGGGACACCGGTCGTGCCATGACAAACATCTCTTCGCCTGCATAGACATATCCATTGGCCAAATAGAATGCCAAGTCCTCCCCGAAAGATCGGGGAGACTCGGCATCGTAATGGTCATGGATTGCAACATCTATTGGGCGACGATTATTCACCTTCGCTGGACGATTCCCCCTCGCTTGATTCCCCCTCTTCCGGTGCTTCCTCGCTTGCCTCTTCCTCAACCGGAGCAGGATTAGCTGGACTACCAACAGCCGGTTCAACCGATGTATCCACCGTTACCTCTGGTGCTTCAAAATCAGCAACCGCAACATCACGCTTCTTTGCTTCCTCAAGTTGGGTTGACAGTTGATCGTCCCAACCTTGATCCGCATAAAATTGCGAAACTAATGCGTTCGCTCCCGCTTTAAACTCCGCAACCGTTGGCATCGAGTCCATTGGGTAAGAATAAACACCGTCCACATAGGCCGAATGTTCGCCTTCACTCATCGTCACTCCGATTACCACTTGGCATACGCAGTCTGTGTTATCAAACTTACTCATCGGCTCAAGCCGAACTACTTTGATTTCTTTACTCATTTTATTTTTGATTCATTTCCATTAAAGTTGGAAACAACTTAAATTTAGTTGGGGTTGCGAAAGGGGCGTTTGTGTAAATAATAGTTACCGGAGGTGGCTCATAAAATTCTGCCTCAAATCCACCCAAGTCCAAATCCAGACTTTCAATGTTACTTAAATTTTTACACCCACTACTGAGCCAACTAATTAGTAAGACAAGAAAAACAACTAATGCCCACATAATAACTTTTTCTTTATCCACTCCCTTTCTTTTTGGTTTTTTTGGGAACATAGAGTTTGGGTCGTAGTTAAATTGGCTCATGGCTTTCTCCTTGGGGATGGTTTCTTTTTTTCCACCAACTCCACTTTCACCGCACCACCTTCTCCCCCTTTCGGAAGGTAAGGCGGGGCATGGTTTGTAAGAATTTTCTCACAAGTTATATCTCTCAATGCTGTGTTACGAACTTTCATCACCGTCCCTGCAAATCCTAAATCAACCGCTCTATCACCCATGTAAAACGTAGTCTCAACCATGCCTATACGAGCGATCCTCGCTTGCCTTCCGTTAAGATATACAATCTCGTCAACAGCCCATTGGCGTGAAAAGTAAACTCCTAACCCAGCAGCAAATTCTTGTATAATTTCTCTAAACAGAAGGACGGCAACACCAGCAACAAACAGCCAAATCCAATCTCCTATGAGAGATTGTGCAACCCCCTCAAGGACGGCAGGATCAGACAACTGCTGGACTACATTAGTGTTCACCGTTTAAGCCACTCCTTAAAACTAATCCTCCGCACCTTATCCTCTGGATTCTTGCCAGCACGTTTCTCAGCCGCCAGTAACTCACGGTCAGTAAACATTAGGTGCATTTCAACGCCCCAAGTATCCCTTACCTTTATGTATTTATAGTTGGTGTTCGCTCCCCATTTGGGGTTGGCGTTTTCAACTTTATAAACTCTGCCTAGTTTCGGTTTCATTATCCTATTATGGTGAAGTAAACGTAGTCTCCATTTGAATAATTAAAATCGCTAAAATCTAATGACACATAATTAGAACTCATACCTCCGTTGGCATCGCATGGTACAACTTTACACTCCACGCCCATGTCCAGATGAGTGCCTTCATCATTACTAAACCTTTGCGCCCGTGTGCTACCCGATCCTGCATATCTCCGTACTTGAACTATAACGTCTTGTGTTCCTAGCCCGTGATTAATGGTGTACTGCTCATTGCCACTACTGTCCATTTGCAAATACCCAGAATACCGTTTGGTAACTGAGCTATGCAGAGTCATCACCGCCGTGCTAGAGTTTACGGTGAAATCGCTCCCATCAATTTTAATCCCGCCTTTGGTGGAAGATGATGCGGTTGGTAAGGAGTAACTACTTCCTCCGCTTGCCGCTGCCCAATAAACATCCGATCCATTGGTGTGCAGTACATGGCCGTTAGTGCCTAAACTCCCGTCCTTGTCTTTTATTCCCCCGTCAAACTCTGCTGCTCCAGAAAAATAGCTAGTGCCATTTACATACAGTTTGTAAGAACCCGGTGAAATAGTTCCTATGCCCCAATTTTGATCGCCATTTATTATGCCTGAGTCACTATTGTTTTGCCTAAAAAATATAGATTTGCCAGAGGCAGAGTTCACAAACGTATCACCGATGCTAGACTGAATTAGTGCGTAGTTAGTGCTGGAGGATTGATCCCGATGAGCAAACCCTGCGTAATCCGAATGACCTATGTACCCAACTCTAGCACGGCCAAATTGAGCGTATTTATCTGCGTCCGCTCCGAAAATGTTGTCTCCAAAGTAGCTAGTCCCATGAACATATAGACCGTAGCTATTGCTGTGTACGCCACCTACGCCGAGTCTGTTTAAAATATCTACATCACCGTCCTGCTGAATTGATACCCGATTATCCCATCCAGAACCGTTGTAAGATCGGAATGCCAGTTCACCAGTATTACCTCCAGCAGCAGAGTTTTTAATTTCCCATTCAAGTCCAGACGAGTTTGCAAGCTGAAGCGCCGTGCCATAAGGGCTGTCGCTGCGCTCTAACTTTAATGCAGTTCCCGTTGTGCTAATGCACGCTGACCCAGTAACGTGCAAATTATAACCCGCATTGCTACTGGAGTTGATGGAAACCTTACCGTCACCGTTGACCCTCATGGCGGTCACGCCGTTTGATGACCCTCTAAAAATGGTAAACCCGCTATTCCCAGTAGAGATGTAGTGGCTACCTGTGTTTTGATAATTCAGATGAGTAGTATAAGCCGATCCGCTCCATATTTGTGTCTCACCGTCTGGCTCTACTCTGAATTTATACCCCCCATTTGCATAAACACCGAAAGCTACACCCGTACTTCCTTGCTCATCCATACGCACCAACAGACCACTTGAGTTACCGCTAGTGGCTGTGTTGTGTATGCGGGACAACCAGTTGCCCGTGACGGATTTGTAGACATCAAAAGTGTATGATGGGGAAGCTCCGATGCCAACCGATCCATCATGCTTTATTCGGACTGCTTCTGCTAAATCAGTAGAACCAGCCGTGCTTACTTGTGTGTTAAATGTTAGCCCTATTTGGTTCTGATCTGACCCAGTTTGGATCGCAGCTATAGAGGCAGCTTGGAGGTTAGCCTCGGCGGTGCTGCAAAAACTAATAGCTCCAGCATAAGAACCAACTCCACTTCCGCTTGTGTTGGCGATATGGATGTCTGCTGTTTGAGATAGATACGCTCTAGTATATTGAGAGCCGCTTGTTACTGTGAGTGTATTAGTCGGACTTACCGTACCCACCCCCAGCCCATACCCAGCCGTGTTTATGAAACTATCACCATGTGTATTTAGTTTTACCCTAGTTGTGCCAGCGGCGTTCCTTAACCAAAACTCTCCATTACCACCATTGTCTTCGTAAATTCCACCCAAGTCGCTACCATCGGAAGCCATGACCCGTATTGGATATGTGCTGCCTCCAGACGATTTCACATGGAGCTTTGCGCTGGGAGATGCCGTCCCGATGCCACACCGACCAGCCCCATCAATCCGAATGCCTCTCGTAAAACTACCATCCCATGAAGCAACACCTATGTCGGCAAAGGCCGCAGCACTCCCACTTCCTCCTACTCTGCCTCCCTTCAGAACCAACCCCCGATCATTGTCGTTGGTAATTCTAACTACAGCCGCACCAGTATCAGCATCATCGCCACCTCTGAACCTAGCGACCTCAACCTCGCCAACAGTAGTTGTGCCTGTGGAAACCTCAAATTTGGTCGCTGTGGTGTCGTATGCGTATGGGGCAGTACCTCCAGTTCCGATGCCGACCGAACCCGTATCACCTCTTATGCCCATGTGAGTAGTCATTGTTCCACCAATGTTACTCTGGAACATGAATCCGTTAGGTGCGTTAGAACCTACTATAAATTTTACTCCATATACTAAAGTAGAGTTCTGCCCTACTTCAACGTAGTTAGAGCTAGCTTTGACTAGGTTTCTTGCGTAGTTGGAAAAATTCCCGTATAGCCCACGCCCAGTATTATTTAAATATATCGCACAAGTCTGAGTGTCGTTCCCCGCCCAAGAAGTTGCCCCGCTGAATATTGCTGACCCAGTAACGTGTAGCTTTGCGCTGGGGGCGGTAACTCCGATGCCAACAGACCCGCCAGCAGTCACCCGTATCCGTTCAGTAGCTGTTGCCCCTGTTTCGCCAGTATAAAATTGAAGCAAGCCGCCTCTGTCAGCCCTAAATCCTGCGGACTCCTCTCCCGTATTAAAGCGAGTCGTTGATCCGCTACTGTTAATATATAAATTAGACCCTATTAAAACAGTTGTTCCCGATGTATCGTCGTATGTTGATATTGCAGCATCAGCATTATCCGAATGTTGATTTTGGAATCGGATTTTTGGGGTATTAGACTCGTCAGCTTTGAAGGACAATAATCCCTCTGGACTTGCCGTTCCGATTCCCAACCGCTGATGCACTTGCACATAGCCCGTGCTGGCTTTTATAGTCAGTCTCTCTGAGTCGTTATTTGCAAAAGCAAGGTCTTGACTTTGGTCTGTCCATAAAAAAGCATGACTGTCGTTTACCCCTAGCCGCAGCCCATGAGTCTGACTGCCTCTTGTTATTTTTAAACCTAAATTCGCAGAGGAACTGCTGTCATGTATGTTGAGTTTATCCTGCGCTGAGGCAGTACCTAAACCCAAATTTCCAGTAGAAGGTCGCAACTGAAATGGTGCTGCCGTCTGATCTAGCTGATGCCCTAAACAGACGTTGTTGTATGAGTTTACTCCTAAATATACATCGTCACCGCTATTTTTAATATGGACAGAACAATTACCAGAGTTGCGGTATAGTTTTATTGGAGCGGCATCTGTGCTTGCAATGTCTAAACTTACGCTTGGATTATTTAAGCCTACCCCAAGTTTTGAATAAAAGTATGATTTATCTCTGGCTATTACGGCTGTCTCTGTCCCACTACCAGCAGTCCCAGCGGTTGCGCTATGAGTAAACTTAGCTATCCCTTGATTAGAGGCTGTGCTTGTGCTGGTAACATAAAGGCTAAAGTTAGTATCGGTAGTCGTTACCCGCTCAATGTTCGTATAATCGCCTCCACCTAAAAACTTACTACCGCCGTTAACGTGTAGCTTTGCGCTGGGGTCAGAACCTCCCAAACCTATTCCAACGCCAGTAGCAGTTATTCGTACCCGTTCAGCGTTGTTTGCATACAGTAATGTTTTTTGTATGCCTGAGTTCATCGCCAATACAGTAGCCCCATATCCGCTCAACGTCATTGGGGTTGTCCAATTGTAATGAGCAGCTAGGACTGCGTTGTACCCTGTGTTCTGTGCGTTCTGAAGTGTGATGTTGGCATTACTAGTGGCTTTTACAGTTAGACCCCCTGTTGTTCCCGTGTTGTCTATAAAAGCATCACCAACCACATGGAGCTTTGCGCTGGGGGCAGTAACCCCAATACCACACCGACCGTTAGTCAGTAGCGACATTATGTGAACTGGCGTGGCAGTCGGATTAGTGGAAGACAAATCACAAGTAAATGCCAACCTATCTCCTGTCGCAGTAGTGTCCGCTAGTGCTTGTATGCCCCACCATTGTCTATGGTTAGTTGAGCTATTATACGAATTGGAACTAAAATATAGTCTAGGAGAATTGTAAGCCCCTCCTGTGAAATGATTATAAAGCTGAACATATCCGTGATGGAACAAATCGGCATTGGACATTCCAACATTTATGTCTAAAGCAGCAACTCGGCTATTGCCAGAATCTGGATAATTTCTGTGGTAAATTCTTGCGGTAGGAACATCGTTTGTGAATCCGCCGTTATGGTAAATATCTAGCTTTGCGGCTGGTGCGGATGTCCCAATTCCTAATCTATCATTTGAGAAATCCCAATTTAAATTAGTATCGTAGCTTAAACTATTAGTACCATCCCAAACAGTCACCTTGCCAGATAAGCCTGCGCCTTTGGGTATTGCTAAAGGGTATGTATTTATTAGCGTCCCTGTTGTCGGCTCAGAAACAGTAGTCCCACTATTCGTCCATGTATCGCTAGTGCTTGTTGTAACTTCATAAAATGAGCCAGTTCCAACAAAAGTATTAAACGAACCATAAAAGTCGTAACTGGTATTAGAGACTTGAACTATTCGTATGACAGAAGGAGAATTTGTGTTACCGCCTAACGCAGTATGCCTTTGCGATCTTGCTGACCCATAAAAGCTACCTCCATCTGTACCATCGCCGCTTTGACTTGAGCTACCGTTAGAGGTTCTAAAATAAACATCTACTACTGTGTTTTGGCTTTCAAGAGCATTATAGCCACTTGCGCTAACAATCCTTAAAAATACATTTCTACCAGATTGGGAGGTGTTTAAATTACCTAGTTTAATCCAAGAGGCAGAACCCCCTGTGTTTGGTATGTGGTATTTATTGGATAAGTTTGGAGAAGTTACTTTTCCACTAAAGGTTCCTGTCGTTCCAGACAGAGCAGCAAACGTGCAACTGCCAGCTACCGTTAAGTTGTTGTTAACAGTAACAGTTCCAGCACTACTGACAGACAACGCAACCGACCTTGACCCAGCACTCCCAGTTTCTATGCTGGCGTTATACCCGCTCAAGACAGTTCCATTTGAGCTATGTTTATAAAGAAATGCTTCGCCGCCAGCGGTACTAGGGGTTGTATTATTGTTTAAAATAATAGTACCCGTTGACTTCAATGTCGCTGCCGTAACCTGACCAGAGAAGCTGCCAGCCACACCATATATAGTCGGCCACCTATTTGCAGAAGTTCCTAAAGTTGTAGACGAAGATGGGCTAGAGGAATAAGGGCTAATATTATAACCGCTTTCCATGCGGATATTTATTCTAGTATATAATCCGCTGCCAAAATTTGCGTTACCAAAATAAAGAAAACCAGCGGACTTGCGAAATACATTTGCGCCTCCAATGTTCACCCAACTACCGTCAGTAGATAGCGATGCTGACCCAACCACGGTCAGGTTGTTGTTAACGGTAACAGTTCCAGCAGATGAAATTGAAAGCCTTGTTGCACCTGCACTTTCGTCTCTAAACTCTAAAGCGTCTCCTATTGTGTCGCTATTGCATACAGACCAATTACCGTGACCTGAGTTTAGTAGCAATCTGGCATTTGAATTTGCGGTGTTGGTTATACTTAAAGTGGCGTTGTCATGGCCTGATCCTGTGACTGTTACAGCACCACTAAAGGTTCCTGTCGTTCCAGACAAGGCGGCAAACGTGCAACTGCCAGCTACGGTTAGGTTTCCACTAACGTCTCCGCTAGTAGCGTACAACTGCCACCGTTGAGCATTCGTCCCTAGATCATGTCCGCTTGTTGATGGGTAAAAGGATGTTGTAGTTAGCCACGCCCTGTCAGAGTTGTTTGCCCCCAACACAAGTGAGCCACCGTGCGAATACAACCAAGTAGTTTTTCGCCATACTGATGAGCTATAGTTTTCGTTCGCAACACCAAGCCTCCAGTACCCTGCGCCTGACCAACCTTGAATCTCTTGGAACGCCCCCGATGCTGTGCTGGTATTAGAAAACTTTGAGGATACTTTCACCCCGTTGCCGTTTTCTGTGATTTGCAACTGACCCGTGAGTGTGCCACCAGCTACCGTGAATAATTCATTATCGTCATAGTAGACTTTACCAGCGGTATCTAAATCAATTCTAAATTTGTTTGAGCCATTCCCCACAAACTGAATTTCATTTGGAGAAGATGACCAACGAATGCCCCAAGCATTACCGTTGGTTGAATGCGATGGATAAAAAGTTTCACTAATGCCCCAAATATCTGCATCTCCATCACCGGTAAGCCTTGAATAAAAACCACCTTGTAAAATAGGTCTATCGCCAACGCCCGATGGAAAAGTTAATTGTTTGCTTACCGTGTCATCAACATCTGCTCGGACAAACTGAGTGGAGTCTAAATTGTCTAGCGTGTCGGCATTAGTGCTGGCAGTTGGGTTAAGCAGCACATTATTACTGCCATCACCAACCCACAATTTAGCATCTTCAATGTTAACACCTAATTCTCCTTCTTGTAATGAAGGAGTGTTTCCAGCAGTTGTACTGCTTTTTATTTTTATGGTGTTAGGCATTAGAACGTGCCGCCGTCTATTGTGCTATTTGTATAAAGTCCGTTGGTAACTGTTGCTGCGTTACCCGTGCAACTAGCAGATGATCCGGTAGTGTTTTGGTTTCCGACTGCGTTAACTCCCGGCAAATTTATATTTGCTGTGCCATCAAAGCTAACACCGCCAATCGTTCTGGCAGTTGCTAGTGCGGTTGCAGTAGCGGCGTTGCCTGTTGTGTTTTGATTTCCAGCAGTATTTACACCCGGCAAATTTATGTTGGCAGTTCCGTTGAAACTAACCCCGCCAATTGTTCTGGCAGTTTCTAATGCTGTTGCGGTATCTGCATTTCCTGTGACATCCCCAGTTATGTCTCCAGTAACATTCCCAGTAACATTTCCGGTAAGATTCCCCTCAAATGTCGCTGCCTTAAAAGTAGCGTAACTGCCACCTACTTTAGCTTCCCACTTTGTACCGTTATGTTCGTAAAGGAGTGACGCAACATCACTTACTAAAAACCCCGCACCATCGCTTGCAGAGGCATTTGCACCATCAGCTACAACAAAAGTTTTGTCATCTATAGTTACAGTAGTTGAGTTAATGGTTGTGGTTGTACCATCAACTTGCAAATTGCCCGTTACAGTTAAATTGCCACTAACCGTTGGGTTTGCGGTTAGCCCAACCGTAAATGCACTAGCAGATTCAGTTACGTCAATTTGACTGCTTGTTCCTACAACCGGCTTGTTTATCAACTCCTCGGTTATCGTCGTTGGATTATTGTTGTCTCGCTGAGAACCAATCCAAAGATTGCCACCATTGCCGTTGTTGTTGTTCCACCCCAACTCGCCATATGCCAATGTGGTTGGATCACCCGTTGAGGTGTAGGTGTTTCGTTTAATTTGAATTACATTTGCCATTGCTATCCTCCTGCGTAAGTGCCTCCGTCAAAATTTTTATTATCAAATGCTTGATCTGCTGCTACCCCAAAACTTTCTGAGGTGACTATCTCGTCATATCTAGTTCCGTTGTGTAAGTAAAATTGCTTGGTCGTGTTGTCGTATATGACTCTTCCCTCTCTCCCCGTCTCGTTGCTCGATTGGTGTGTCAAAACCAACCCTTGAGTTGGCAAATCACCTTGGGAGTCACGTTGTGGGATTGCGTCTGCTCCGGTGCCAACGTGTACCGATTTAGGTGTGCCGTCCGACTCACCGACCAACGTGCTGCCGGTGGTGATATCTTTTCCTATTATCCCACCAGCATTACGGACCTCCTGCTCTGTTACCTCACCAGCATCTGCCGTGGAGGCAACTTTGAACTCCCCGTTGGGGAGCAAAGTTGCATCGCCACGAATCTTTCTTGGTACATACTTCCCGTCCTTGTCGGCAATAAGGATTGAGCCAACCTTATCACCTTTTAATTTGGAAGGGTCGATCTCAGCACTCTTTGAAATGTGAGTGTTGGAAATCGCACCCTTGCTGATGTCCTTTTTGGTGATCATTAATAGGCTGCGTAGACTTTAATTTTCCATTTACTTTCAGTTATAGCCACAACGCTTGAAGAGTTTTTACCCGCACACTCCAAATTTGATGTGGCTAGTGAAACTGATATGTTAGTTGTATCAACCGTAACATTTCTTCTAGCAGCATTGGTACTATCGTTATTTTCTTGTAGGCAGTATATGTCTATTTCGTCACCTTGTGCAAAAGTTCCATCTCCACCGGAATCGGTGCATATTATAACAGCCCTAACTAGACTTGGTTTAACAGCATTATTTGCAGAATCTTGAAAACCGTGAGCTACTTGATAAGTTCCACTTGTGCTGAGTACGCTGCCAGAAGTTCCTACGGTTTTCATTACACTCCCAAACGCCATCGGTTCACCTTTCCCTGCGCTTTTCAAAACCGTTCCGGCACCCCCTGCTTGGGTCAGTATAGCTTTGCCATAGTTTTCAGTATCTGCAAGTTCGCCGCCATCGTAGCTTATCAAAGCACTATGCGTTGAGTCTGTGCTTGCGGTTCCACCGTTAGGTGAGAGTTTGTCGAGATTGATTGCCCTGCTGGAAATGTGTGCCGACTTAACTCCCTGCCCTCTCAGGTCATATTTGAATGAAGTGTCACCGGTAGACGAGTCGGTGTACTGACTCATGCTGATTGCACCGGAGGCTGAGTTGTCAAATATCATTGCTTTGACATCGTTGCCGTCGCCAACAAGGAATCCGTTTTGAGGCAACTTGAGTGCTACCGTGTCACCGCCATCGATGTTGTCATCTTCGCTTTTCGCCTGACCAACAATAACGAACCCTCGACCAAGGTTTTCTAGTTTCTCTACCGTGACTGTGTCGTTTACCAACTTACTGCCGGTTAAAGTATCGTCGGCTATTTTTGCTCCGGTAATCGATAGTGCTTCGATCTCTTCGGTGCCTACTGAACCGGCGACTGCCACGGTTGGCTTGGCTGCCTGATTTAGTAATGCTCTCGTTATATTGCCACTCGTAAAGTCGGCATTCGGTTTGACTATTACATTTAAACTCATTGTTTTTTATAAAGTAAGGTTTCACTAGGAATGGCACCGACAGACATTGCTGTTATCTCTTGCCTGCCGGTGGTGTTCTTAATTCTTAACTGCATGTATCTGCCTTCTCCCCTGAGTGCATATCTATTTTCGTGATCTGCCATTATGTCAGGATCGAAGATTTTGTCCGATGCCGGGGCATCCGTAAATGCGGTTGCAAAATCATTAGCTTGGACTGTGTAGTCCTGCCTATAAGCGGCAAAAAAATTAGTAGCAGAGGTAACAACATAATCGGCAGCATCATAAGGACGATCAAACTTGGTGCGGTCATATGTTTTAGGAGTAGCACCTGATAATACTTGCGATTCATTAACACCTTCAAATTCTGCTTGTACTGTAAAAGCCGGGTTTTGGGTTTTGGACTGCATCCTTGCCGTTCGCCATTTCTTAAATGAAATGTCACCGGC
>CETN01077208.1_pt1 | contig 11761 bp, 6 predicted proteins | sample 531301 | NCBI WGS metagenome assembly CETN01 (sample SAMEA2622656, study PRJEB7988) | marine metagenome | isolation source: saline water (ENVO:00002010), including
CAGTTACTGGTAATAATCCATTCAATGTTCCAGAAGAACTATATAGGTTAGGAAATATAACATATGAGCGTCAAGGATACGGATCTATGGTAGAAATACAAAGAGTAAGCAGAAATGATTTTTATAATATAAAAAAATCACCACTTACAACACCTACCTTAGACTTTCCAATATATTTATATGAAGATAATAAAGTAATAATTTATCCTCAAACTATTGTTTCGCCTGACGATATTAAAATACAGTATGTTAAAAAACCTCAAGACATAAATTGGAATTACCAAGTAGATACTAATACCGGTGCATTTATATATAATTCTACAGGTTCTGTGCAGTTTGAATTACATAATTCAGAAAGAACTGAAATAATATTAAATATACTAGTTTACGCTGGTATAGTTATAAGAGATCCTCAAGTTGTTCAAGCAGCTGTACAAGAAGTACAACAAGATGAAGTAAATGAAAAATCATAGTAAATGTCATTAATAAAAGAAACAAACGCACAATATTACTCTGGACAACAGTCTTTTGTTGGTAACATTAACCAAGAATATATTTGTAATTTTCAAACAGATCTTGTAGCTACTGTACCAGGAGTATCAAACACAAACTACGAAGTTTTTTTTAATAATCAATTACAAGTAGAAGGAGTTGACTATAATTTAATACAACCAAATACTGTTAAATTTACATCTTCTCATTCATCAACCGATACTATAATAGTTCAATTAAAACAGTTTGCTGTAGCTAATAACTACGGTAGTTATGCTTATATAAAACTAAATGATGTTATAAATAATTTTTTAGTAGCTTACGTAGGTGTAGGTAAATTAATACCAAGTGTTAAAAGAACTGACGTAATGTTTCATGCTAAAAGATGTTTACAGGAGTTTAGTTATGATTTATTGAAAGTAATTAAATCTCAAGAATTAACTATACCTCCTAATTTATCAATACCTTTTCCACAAGATTATGTTAACTATGTAAAAATATCTTGGATAGATGACAATGGTGGTAAACATATTATATATCCTACTAGAATAACTTCAGCGCCAAATAGTTTACCTATACAAGACGATACTGGTATACCCATACAAGACGATATGGAAGAGAATGTAGAGTCAAATGATTCTTTAACAGAAAATAAATGGTCTTCACAGTCTTTAACTAGTGGTATACAACCTGATACCTATGATCGCCCGCAAAGATTTAACGTACGTGGCAAAAGATATGGTTTACAACCTGAAGAAGCTAATGTAAATGGTAAGTTTATAATAAACGAAAGAACTGGCTGTTTTTCTTTTACAAATAATTTAGTAGGTAAAATAATTATATTAGAATACATATCTGATGGTTTAGCTTATAATGTTGATTCTTTGATACCTAAGATGGCAGAAGAAGCAATATATATGCATATAGCTTATTCTATATTATCTACTAGACAAAGAGTCCCAGAATACATTGTACAAAGATTTAAGAAAAATAGAAGAGCAGCTATACATAATGCTAAAATAAGACTAAGTAATATTAAAATAGAGGAGATTGCACAAGTGATGAGGAATAAATCTAAATGGATTAAACACTAAATATGGCTGAAGCTAAGAATACTTTTACTAGGTCTAAAATGAACCAAGACCTAGACGATAGATTACTGCCTAATAATGAATATAGGAGAGGAGATAATATAGTTATTAGTCAATCAAACGAGGGTGTAGGATCTTTAGAAATAATAAAAGGTAATGTAGAATTATCAAACTTAGGATATTCTTCAACTACACTTGTTGAAATAATAGGTGTAAAAGAAGATCCTAAAAGAAATAGAATTTATTGTTTTGTTACTAACTATAGAGATAGCTCGTTTGATTATATATCAAATCCAGCACCCTCTCAAGCTGTTTGTGCTATAATAGCTTTTAACATTATAGACAATACTCACAATGTATTAGTTTTAGGTAATTTTTTAAACTTCTCTAAATTAAGTCCTATAATAAATGTTGATGTGTTAGAAGATTTATTATTTTGGACTGATGATAGAAATCAACCTAGAGTAATAAATATAGAAACAGCGTTAACTTCATCTACTTATTATTCTCATGAAGATCATATATCAGTAGCTAAATATTACCCCTGGAAGCCGATTAAGTTTAAATTAAAAAACGTATCTGACGAATGGCAACCTATATATGCATATGGACATATTTCCTCTATAGGCGGAGGTACATACACAAGTGGTACAAATATACCTTGGGAGTTAGTGCCTAGATATGGTGGTTTTTTTCCTGGTGAATTTAATACACCTGCAGGACCTCCAAGTCCAGACGTTTATGTTTTTAGAGAAAATGATTTAGATACTAAAATTAAAGTTAATGAAACAGATCTAGCATTAAGTTCAAATCAAGATCCTGGTTTTAGAATTTTTAATATGAAACTAGATGAAGATATTACTTTAGATCCTGACGAGATGATATACTTTGCTTCTAAAAATCCAGATTATGATCCTAATTATGAAGGTGACAAAAGTTTTTTTGAAGAAAAATTTTTAAAGTTTTCTTATAGATTTAAGTATCAAGACAATACATATTCCTTAATAGCTCCATTTACACAAACAACATTTATACCTAAAAATGATGGTTATTTTTCTACATTTCCTGAAAATGATATACAAGTAATGATGGATACTACTGAAAACCCTATAATGGTTAATAAAGTAGATTGTATAGAACTTGAAATAAAAAACCCAGGTGTAAATGATCCATTTAATAGTTGTAGTGTTTTTAATGAAATAATAGATAAATATAAAATTGAATCTATAGAGATAATATTAAAAGACGCTGATCAAACATCTCTACAGGTAGTAGACATAATCGACAGATCAGACATTCAACTAACTACAACAGAGAATTTTAATTATAAGTACGTTGGTACTAATCCTTTTAATACTTTGCCAGAGTCAGAAACAGTAAGAGTGTTTGATCAAGTACCTGCAAGGGCTAAAGCACAGGCTTCTTCCGCTAATAGAATAATGTATGGTAATATAGTTAAAAGAAAAAACCATCCTAAACAAATTAATTTTGGAATAGAAGCTAACAGAAAATATGCTCCTACAGGTTCTAATTCTCCCGAATCTGTACCAAAAATTATAACCCCAGGTGATAATATAGAAAGATATCCTAATCATAGTTTAAAACAAAATAGAACTTACAAAGCTGGTATAGTTTTAGTAGATAGATATGGTAGACAATCGTACGTTATAACTAGTTTAAATAAAACTGGAATTAATTTTTCTCAAGATACTGTTTTTAGTGACTATAGAAAAACAACCGTTGTTAACAACACCTTTTATGGAGGAATAGTAGGTTTAAACATTAACAGTGGTTGGTATGGAGACTCAATGAAGCTAGCTGTAAGAGAACAAATACCTAGCTTACAAAACGGAGCTGTCATATCTTCTAATCCATATAATGAAACTGGACAAGATCATATAGCTAATGATTACACTGGTTGGATGACATATAAAGTAGTTGTGCAACAGAGAGATCAAGACTATTATAATGTTTATCATCCAGGATTTTTTAATGGTGGTTATAAAATTTTAAGAAATACATTAACTGAAGAAGAAAATGCTATTAGTCCTATCATAGCTGGTTCTACTCCAGGTACAATAGGAGGAACAGGTCCTCAAGATCCAAGTATTACTACCGGAACTTATACTATATATCAAGATGGTTCAGCTGGTGCTCTTGGTACGCTTGGTTGGAAAAATGGATATCAATTGCCTCCAAATGATGATAATCCTGATTACATAGGGACAGGTAAAGATGCAGTATTTCAAGTTGTAGTTTCAATACAAGGCACTGAAACAAAGTATGAAATAACTGCTTTAGAAGGCGGTGAAGGTTTCAATGTTGGAGATGTAATATTTATACCTTACGAAGCTATAGGTGGTAGTACTGTTCCTAATCCATATGGAGATTTATATTTAACTATTCAAGATTTCGTTATAAACGAAATATCTTTTGAAGAACCAGACAAAGTCAGCGCTAGCGGTGTTTTTTCAACGCAAAGTGATAATTTAAACAAAGTTCCAAAGGATGTTACAGACGTAGGCCCAGCACAAACTATATTTAATTCTAATCAAAAGCTTTATGCTAGAGTTACCAATGCTATTGGCGGATATTATACAAAACCTGCTTTTGCAGGAGGTTTCTGGAATACATCTTTAAAAAGTCATCCTTGGTATCCTGAAGAAAGTCATGTTGTAAATAGAATAGGAACAGGTAAAGATTTAGGTTTATATGATAATGTTGGTCAAGCGCCAGATTTTATAATTAATGCTAGAAATAATCCTTTTTTAGCAGGTGTTAAAGCTGATTCAATAGATTTTGGCGTTCCAGCTAAGCTATTTAATGCTGAACCACCTAAAGCCAAAGCGCTGCCTTATTTAGGTATATATGAAACAGAACCTTTTGAGTCTAAACTAGATATATATTACGAAACCTCTACTTCAGGCACTATAAAAGAATTAAACGATACTGTAGCAGACGAAGAAGGTATGCCTTTTAGATTAACTAGAGAGGAACCACCTGCATCAGGATTTATACCAGATGGTACTGGTAGACAAGATCCTGTAATGTATTTAAGAGAGTCTGACCCAATTGGTAAAAATATATGTAGCCAAAATGGTAATAGTGGTAGTGGAAATAGTAATAAAGGTGTAAATGGAGCTGATCAAGTTTCACCACCTGCTACTACGGCGGGCGGGCCTGGTATAGGATATTGGAGTATATCTGGCTCTATTTTTGAAAGTATTTCAGATCCACCTTTAAGTTCTAATATAAATATATTTTTACAGTCTGTTTTAGATGGATATGGTAACGAAAGAAAACAAGACTTTGAGTTAGTTTGGCCTATGCCAGTTTCATCAGGTGATCCTTCTAGTTATATAGGTAGATTTTATATAAAAACTACTACGTTCTTAACAAATGGCGCTGATTTTAACACTAGAGAAAATTATACTTTCTACGTAGTAGTAGAAGATATACTAGGTAACATACAGATTCCATTGCAGCCTGTAAGCTATCAATTAGGTAATGCTGTTCCAACAATCCAATCTATAGAAATACCATGTGGCACGACTTATACTCTAACAGGAGGTGTACCAACTTCTAATGCTTTTTTAACTAGAGTTAGAGTTACTAACGGTTCTGCAGATCCAGATAGAGACACAGAAGGTATAACTTTTGAGATAGACTCTACTCCACCTAACTTGATAGGTGATCCTTATTTTTATTTTGATATAAGTTCTACAGCTGGTGAATATATGATTTATGCTAGAATGGGAACACCTTTAGGAACTTATACTGTTACATATACAGCTACTGATGCACCTGGCGTGTCAGTTACTTGCGTTAACACAATAACTATAGCACCTTAATATGTCATACGCTTTATTAGAAATAGAATATTACAACACTTTTTGGAATAAAAAAGTTGTTAGTGGAATCCAAGGTTATGTTTTAGACGCATTTGGTGGTTTTTCTGGACCAAGTAGCTATGCTAGAGGTTTTCCAGAAGATCCTGCTTTGTGGCCAGGTTTACCTTGGAACCCAGCAGGCTATGCAACTTATCCAGGTGGAAAACAATTCCAGGGCCCGCCCTACAACTCTAGTTGGTATATTGAAGAAAGCAGAATTAAAGGTGGATTTAATAATACTCAAAATGACTTAGGAATAAGAGCTTTTGTTGTTGAAAGTTCTGATCCTTATTTAAGAAGTGAGTCATCTGTTATATATTCAGGAATATTAAATAAAAATACAGGTGTAAATCAAACAAATGTGTTTTCAGTAGCAAATGATATAACCAAAAATTTTAATCCTCAAAAAGGAACTATACAAAAGTTATATTCTGAAGATACTAACTTAATAGTTTTTCAACAAAATAAAGTAAGTAAAATACTAATAAATAAAGATCAAATATATACAACAAGTGCTGGAACTCAAACTAACCCACAGGGAATTGTGTTAGGTCAAATAATACCTTATGGTGGTGAGTATGGCATAAGTAATAACCCAGAAAGCTTTGCTTATTTTGGTTACAGAAAATATTTTACAGATGATTTTAGAGGTTGTGTTATGCGTTTATCTAATGATGGCTTAACTGAAATATCTAGATATGGTATGAGCAACTTTTTTAGAGATAAATTAGAATCTATAAATAGCCAATACCACGCGTGTACTTTAACCACGACTTTGTGGGATAGTTATCCTGATGAAAATCCTAGAATAATAAGAGTGCCGTCTACTATAGCTGATCAGTTAGAAATAGGTGCTCAAATGGAAATAGTTGGTGTATTAAGTGATATTATATTAATAGGTAAAGGAGATACAACAACAGACGGTACTAGAATACTTATTAATGCTCTTATACCAAACCAAGATTTAGAAGGTGAAACAGTAATATTTACATATTTTAAACAAGATAGAATATTAGGAGCTTACGATGTACATAACAGGTGTTATACATTGTCATTGCAAAAAAGAAGGTGCACTGGATCTGAATATGAAACACTTACTTTTGAAGATGGTTTAGACGGTTGGATAAGTTTTTATGATTTTACAGATGCAAATGGTAAACCACCTTTTGAAATGAGAAGTATTAAAGGTCAATTTTACACATTTAAAGATACACAAATTTGGAAACATCATGAAAATAATATACATGCTAATTTTTATGGTGACCAAAAAGAAGGTAAGATAAAGTTTGTGTTAAATTCTAGTCCATCGTTATCAAAGAGTTTTAAAACAATAAACTATGAAGGAAGTAATGGTTGGGAAGTTAACTCATTTACATCAGACAAAACAGGACCTACTTCTACTGGTGTTGTTTATACTAATGACGGTAAAGTAGTTAAAAGCTACGAAGAAGGTATTTATGTAGACGGAGGTGTTGAATATAGGGCAGGTTTTAATAGAAAAGAAAATAAATATTACGCTAATTTAAGAAGCAATAATGTTCCTATACCTGGTCAAGTGTTATTTGGTGATGAAGCGGTTTCAGGCGTTAAAGCTTTTTACGTAACAGTTGAAATGTCAAATGATGCTACTACAGATGTTGGTGGTTTTAAAGAATTATATAGCGTAGGTAGTGAAATTGTAAAAACATAATTTAATTTAATGAAAAAAGATATAATAGAAAGACCTAATTCTGATATATCTGAAAACTTAGACATAAGAGATAAAATACTTAATTTTCAAAGTACTTTAAAATCTATAGATAATAAAGATATAATAGTTGTAACAGATAAAAACTCTGAGCAACTATGTCCTTTAACGCATAAGTTTTCCGATGGTATGTATGTAAGAGAAATATTTATACCTGCAGGTTGTTTTGTTGTAGGTAAAATACATAAGCACGATCATCCTAATTTTTTACTTAGTGGTGAAACTATAGTTGTAACTGAAGAAGGTACACAAGAGTTGAAAGGTCCCTTGTCTATGGTGTCAAAAGCAGGTACTAAAAGAGCTTTATATGCTAAAACAGATTTAGTTTGGGTTACAGTACATTTAAATCCAACTAACACTACAGACTTAACAAAATTAGAAAAAGAAATTATAGCTCCAAGTTATTTGGAATATGAAAAATTTAAACAATTAAAATAAACGATATGACATGGATAATGGTAGGTGCAGCAGCAGTAACAGCCGTTAGCTCTGGTGTTGCATTACATAAGGCAAACCAACAAAAGAAAGATGCTAAAGACATGGTTGATGAGCAACAACGAGCTATTGACGATTTAAAAGAAGCTAGAGAAGCTGTGCCTGACTATTCAGCTGAGTTTGAAGATATGGCCAGTCAAGTGTCAAATCCTTTTGCCAACTTAAGTGTTGCTACTAAAGCTGCAGAGATGCAAGCTGAGCAAGCTGATATAGCTCTAGCTAATACTTTAGATACAATAAAAGCTACTGGAGCTGGAGCAGGTGGAGCAACTGCATTAGCACAAGCTGCTTTAAGAAGTAAACAAGGTATATCTGCAAACATAGAACAACAAGAAGCTCAAAATCAAAAGCTACAAGCTCAAGGCGAACAACAAGCTCAAGCGCAAAGATTTAGTTTATTAGGTCAAGCTGTACAAGCTGATCAAGCTGAGTTTGCAATTAAAGAAGGTAGAAATGAAATGGACTTAGATGCAGCTGCATCACTACAAGACAGAGCATTAGCAAATCAATACGCTGCTGAAGCTGGCCAACTACAAGCGTTAGGTAATCTAGCCAGTGCTGGTTCATCAGCTCTAACAGCTGGTATAGGTGCCGCCCCTTGATAAAATATATATAGTATGAGTTATAGACAAAGACAAATGGTGGTTAATCAAAGCATTAAAACTGCCAACGATCAAATAGCAAAAAACCTTCAAACTGCTGCAGTGCAAGCTGAAAAAATAAGAGAACTTAGAAGACGTAAAAAAGAAAAGCAAGAGCAGTTATTAGAGAAAAAGAAAAACGCCGCGTCAGGTAGTTTTGGAAAGGAGTGGGCTGAAATAAACGATGAGATAGATGGTTATGTTGGCAACTTTTCAGAAGCAGAAAAACAAAGTGATATGCGTGGCAACATTAATAATATGGTTATGTCATGGGGAGAAGAAATAGACGAGTTTATAACTTTAAATCCAGACGCATCTCAAGCTGAAATAAACAACATATTAAATACTAAAATACAAAAAGTACAGAGTTTAGGTAACATAATGGCTCATATGACTTCTGCTAGAAACGAATATAACCAAGCAACTGGTCTAGGAAAAGGTGAAGAAGGAGCTATAATAAGAGATGGTAAAGATCTTGATTTAATGACAGTGTTAGATAACTTTGATAACTCTTCTATAGGAGAAGATGCTAAAGGTAATTTTTACTTTGCAACCAATATTGACGGTGAAGAGCCTACAGTGATAAACGCTAGTAACTTTGTTAAAGACGCAGAAAAAGGTCAAGCATATTTCTCTAAAGTTAAATCTTTTGATCCTAAAATTTTAAGAAATCAAATAGCTGGTTTAGTAGAAAAAGATCCTAGGTTCTATGTTGACAGAGGTAATAAAAGATATTACAAAATAGATGAGTTAAGAGAGCATTTAAAAAACGATCCTGTAGCTAGTAATATATATAACTCATATTTAAAAAGCCCTAACAGATATGGTCAGTTTCAATTTTTAAATCCAGATGCAGATGAGTACAATGATCAAGATTATATTAATTCAATCACTGACGCTGCGTTAGCTACACTACCTACTTCTATTGATACTAAAAAACCTGGAGACAAAGAAAAGCCTAAAAGAAATTATATGAAAAACTTTATTTCTCCAGATTTATATATAAACGAAACTTATGAGGAAGATGGTAAACAGAAAACTAGAAGAAAAGCAATACCAGCAGCTGAAAGAAGAGAACTTGTAATTTCAAAACTACTTGAGTTAAATCCATCTAGATATAGAAGAGGTGATGATCAAGCTGTTCAAGACGCTGTTAAAACACCGACGTTTATGCCTACTAATGACATGTTATATTATAAAGATAGATATGGCAAATGGCAAAGAGAGTCATTATCAGATGAATTATTAAAGAACGACGAAGCTATTAATAGATTATTAGTTGGACAAACTGGAGCTCAATACTTAGCACAAAATCAATAAAATATGGAAGATCTTTATATTCTTGATGGAGTAGAAATAACCTACGATCAGATTGTAAATGATGCTAGAGAAGCTAATATGGGCTTTAACGAGTACGTAGCTTTAAAAGGCATTGAAACTAAACAACCTGAAGTAGAAGAAGAAAAAACACAGACAGAAGACAAACCTAATGTAGAAGAAGAACAAGACATAGTTAAAATTCAAGACTGGCAACCTACTGAATCAAACGAATACTATGAAAGTCTTCCAATGATGAGCAAAGAGTATGGTTATTACCAAGACTGGAAAGAAAGCAATGCTGAGAAAGTAGCGAAACAAGAAGCTGCTCAAGAAGGTATAAACTTATCTACTTCAGATCCAAGTACAACTAGTAAGTTTGAGACTGTTACTAAACCTTATCTACAAAAAGTACAAGAACAAGAAGATTACGAGCTCATAGAAGAAAGCAGTGAAATTGACTTTCAAAAACAATACAAACCAAAAAACAACTATATTGAAGCTAATTTAAAAATACTAGATGAAGCTCCAGTTGAAGACGTTGAAGGTCAATTTACTGTTGTAGATGGGTTTGAAACTAAAGTTGTTGCTACAGGTGATGCTTCTCAAGACTTATATAGCGCTAACAATGATGTGAAAAATTATACAGCAGCTAAGTTGTTTCCTGACTTATACGAAGTTACTACACCTAGAATGAATGAAGAGGGTAAACTAATAAAGAAAGGTTCTTTAACAAAAGGTATGCTTGGTGGTGAAAACGTTGACGCTGTATTAAGACCTATACAAGAAGCAGATATAAGTAGAGGAGGCGAGAAAATTAGATTTAATGTAAATAAAGAAGCTAAAAGAAACGAAAAGCAAGAGTTTGATTTTATTGATGGTCAACTATTAAACTTAAAAACAACACCTGAAATAATTCAATTTTATCAAGATCCTACAAAAGTTGTAAACTTTGAAGAATTAAAAAAAGATTTTGACAAAGGAAGATTTACTTTAGATCAAAAAGAAATATACGATCAGTATAAATCTAACGGAGTAATAAGTCCAGAGGCAGCTGAAAAATATAATAGAAAAAAATTAAATTTAGGTGAAAAACTTTTTGATGAAAATGGTAACTTAATAAATATTAATTATGCCACTGACAAAGAAGATGGTATAACAGAAGAAGAGTCTAATCAAATAAATGCAAAAGCAAAGCAATATCAAGAAAAAGCACTTACAGTTGATGAGCTTAAAAACCAAATGGCTAGACTGTATTATGAGTTATTATACGTTGATAAAAAAATAAGTAGTAAAAAAGATGAAATACAGGATTTTACTACTGAACTTACTATACCAGGTATCTTGCAAAGTGCTAGAGATTTATTATCTGGAGGTAGAACATTGAGTGATCCATTGAAAGCTACGGACGCAGCAATAAATAATGAACTTGGTTTAAATGCGGGTAAAATAGCTGGTAATCATCCTTTAGTGAGACATCATAATGAACTTATAGTAGAGTTAATGGCTTTAAATCAAGCAATTAAACTTAACTCAAACTTAATGACTATAAAAGAAGAAGATGGTTTTAGGTTTGCTAAAAAAACAGCTGCTAATATATTTTTAGGAGGTGACGTAATGTCACTTACTGGACCAGGAGATTATTATGGTTTAGGAAGTACAGAGATGGCAGCTAGCACGATGAAAAATATATTTACTGATGCTGGCTTAGAGTTAGATCCTACAGTCATGAGTCAGTATGATGTTAATGAAACTACTTTTGTTGAAGGAGGTTTAGATGCTGTATCTGATATAGCACCATTACTTTATGCCATATCTGGTGTTAAAGGTGCTAAAGTTAAGTTAGGTAAAAATACTTACGGTGTAAAACCTTCTTTAAATAAACTAGATGCTTATACTAGATTAGCTAACAGAGGTAAAGGAATTGTAAGAAAAAAGTTTAACAATGTAATAAATGGTATAGCTAAAGAGACTTTAACTTTTGCAGCTGCTGGAGAATTTATGAATGGTATATTAGAGCAAGAAGCACCTCCATTACAAGATGCATTTTTCTTCGGTGTAGGTAATTCCGCTGCTGCTGGAGTTAGT